>Ga0210398_10000902_pt1 | contig 32202 bp, 31 predicted proteins | sample IncBWC4OmetaG_FD_161047 | JGI IMG/M metagenome (GOLD analysis project Ga0210398, IMG submission 161047) | Forest soil microbial communities from Barre Woods Harvard Forest LTER site, Petersham, Massachusetts, United States - Inc-BW-C-4-O | ecosystem: Environmental > Terrestrial > Soil >... | reverse complement strand
TTCCGACCGGGGAATCACCAATCTGCACGTGCCGAGCGACGTGATCATCGATGCATCGATGCCGGCGATGATCCGCGAATCCGGGCATATGTGGGGCGCTGACGGCAAGCTGCACGACGTGATCGCGGCGATCCCCGATCGTTGCTACGGGCCGCTGTTCGAGGCCGTCATCGAGGACTGCAAGGCGCACGGCGCTTTCGACCCGAAGACGATGGGCTCTGTGCCGAACGTCGGGCTGATGGCGCAGCAGGCCGAGGAGTATGGCTCGCACGACAAGACGTTTGAGCTCGCCACGGGCGGAACGGTGCGCGTGGTCGCCGATGACGGCACGGTTCTGCTTTCACAGCTGGTCGAGACCGGCGACATCTTCCGGATGTGCCAGGTCAAGGACGCGCCGATCCAGGACTGGGTCAAGCTTGGGGTGCGCCGCGCGCGCCTGACCAGCACCCCGGCGGTGTTCTGGCTTGACGCCAAACGCGCGCACGACGCGCAGTTGATCGCCAAGGTCGAGAAGTACCTGAAGAACGAAGACACCTCGGGTCTCGATATCCGTATCCTGGCGCCGGTCGAAGCAACGAAGTTTTCGCTCGATCGCATCCGCAAGGGGCTCGACACCATCTCCGTCACCGGCAATGTGCTGCGTGACTACTTGACCGATCTTTTCCCGATCATGGAGCTGGGCACGTCGGCCAAGATGCTGTCGATCGTTCCGCTGCTGGCGGGCGGCGGGCTGTTCGAGACCGGTGCCGGCGGTTCGGCGCCCAAGCATGTGGAGCAGTTCCAGCACGAAGACTATCTGCGCTGGGATTCGCTGGGCGAGTTCCTGGCGCTTGGCGCTTCGCTGGAACATCTGGCTCAGACCAGTGGGAATGAGGACGTGAAGGTTCTGGCCGAGACGCTCGATGAGGCCAACGGCGAGATCCTCGAGCACAACCGCTCGCCCGCGCGGAAGGTTGGCGAGCTGGATAATCGTGGAAGCCATTTCTACTTGGCGCTGTATTGGGCACAGGCACTGGCCCGGCGAGACAACAGCTCGGCACTGGCGGCCCGCTTCAAACCGCTGGCGGAGGCGCTGGCGGCCAACGAGGCCAAGATCGATGCGGAGCTGATCGCCGCGCAGGGTAAGCCGGTGGATACTGGCGGTTATTATCTGCCCGATCAGGCGAAGACATCGGCGGCGATGCGGCCGAGTGCGACGCTGAATGCTGCGCTCGCCGCTCTCTGACGCGGCGAACGCGCTAAGCTGACGAGGAGAATTTCTGACACGAAATTCGCCTCGCGCACTAATCTGCAACGCTTCGTCCATAGGACGACAAAGCACCGCAACCATCCAACTCCCGAGGCAATACCGATGCGCTTCTCCGCGATAATCACCGCCTGTGTCGTGCTTGTGGCGCCGACACTCGCGCTCGCCGATCCGACAGGGACCTACAATGTGGTCGGCCACAACGCGGATGACGGCAGCACCTATAAGGGTACCGTCGAGGTCTCGCGGACTGGCGCGACCTACAAGGTCGTATGGGTTATCAGCGGCAAGAAGTCGGTGGGCACAGGCCTCGGCTCGCATTTCGAGAACGGCGGCAACGCCTACGTGACCGGACCGGCCACCGACAAGGACAGCGGTCTCTCGGTCGGCTATGTCAACAACGATTCCTTTGGCATCTGCACCTATTACCGGCAGGCCGACGGGTCGTGGAAGGGCGTCTGGACCTACGGCGGCTCGCAAAAAATCACATCGGAAACCTGGATACCGCAATAAGCGGGTGGCGTTGCGGGCCATACGCAAATGATGACGAGCAGCGTGTCGGCGTCTGCAACATAAGGTAGACTGGCGGCGAAGAAGCTGAAGGAGACCGCCGGTGAAGCGGCTCTTGATCGCCCTTGCCGCTGCGCTGACGCTGGTCGGTGGCATGGCCTATGCTGCCGAGGCGCCCGGCGCGGAGGCGCCGTCCGCGTCGATGAGCGACCGGGCGCTGGAGCGGATCGAGGCGGAGATCGTCTCGGACGCGATGGCAATCCCCGAGATCCCCGAAGCGATCAGCCGGGAATGGCGCTCGTTTGACCAGACCGGGTCGGCAAGCGGCGTGCTAGTCGAACTCGGCTGGGTGGCGATCGCCGCGATCCTCGCACTTTTCGCCGAGCGCGGGACGCTACGCTTGCTTGGGCGCGGTCCGCGCCGGCGGATGCGCGCGCGCGAAAATGCTCCGACGCTCGGCGACATGACGCTGCTGCTGATCTGTGACTTGGTTGGGCTCGCCGTTTTCATGATGGTGTTCACTGCGCAGCGCAGGCACTGGCTCCCCGCGGCCGGCGTGACCGAGGCATTTGCCACCTTTGCGGCGGCGGTGTTGTTTCGCTGGCGGATCGCCGCCCTGGTGCTGCGCGCCGTGCTGCGGCCGCACGACCCGACCGCCCGGCTGGCCGGAGGCGATGATGTCGAAGCCTCACGGCTCTACCGGTTTCTGTCGCTGGCGATATTGGGGATCGTCGCGGTTGTCGGTTTCGGGCGCTATGGGCTGATGGACGAGGATAGCGGTGCCGCACATGTTGTCAGCCTGACGACCGCGCTTATCGTCCTTGGGCTTTATACGTTGATCGTATTCCGCTCCCGCGCGGCGATGGAGGCGCTGATCCGCGGACGGCGGAGCGCGGGAATGATCGCGGCGATCCGGGGTGCGCTGGCGCAAGCGTGGCTTGTCTTTGCCCTCGGTCTCTTTGCCTGTTTGATGGTGTTTTACATCGCCGGTCTGTCACTGGATCTGCTGTCCTACTATCACGCGATCACCGAAACTCTCGGGATTCTCTTCGTGCTGATCGTGCTCGATCGGCTGACCGAGCGGGTGTGGCACGACGACGAGGCGGCGGCTCTCGCCAAAACCATCGGCACCGCCGAGCTCCAGGCGCGCACCGGGCATCACATCGTGCGTGCGATCGTGCTGGCGGCGGTGGTCTGGGCCCTTGCTTCGATCTGGATCGACGCCGTCGACACCGGCGCGGCCATGGCCGCCTTGGCGATGCGATCGGCGATCTCGGCGATCGGCACGCTGCTCGTTGCGTTTATCGTCTGGGAGCTGGTGCGGCTGGCGATCGACCGGCACCTCGTCGCCGACAGCCGGCGGCCAGGGGTTCCGGGCAGCAGCGATGATGATGATGAGGCGGGCGCACCGGCCTCGCGGCTGCAGACTATCCTGCCGCTGGTGCGCGCCGCTTTTGCAGTGGTGATCGGCGTGCTGGCGGCGCTGATCGTGCTATCGCGGCTCGGCGTCGACACCGCACCGCTGATTGCCGGCGCCGGCGTCTTTGGTCTGGCGGTGTCGTTCGGCTCGCAATCGCTGGTGCGCGACATCATCTCGGGCCTGTTCTACATGTGGGACGACGCGTTCCGGGTCGGCGAGTACATCGACACGGGCCGGCTCAAGGGTACGGTCGAGACGCTCGGCATCCGCTCGGTCAAGCTGCGCCATCAGAACGGGCCGCTGCACACAGTCCCCTACGGACAGTTGGGCGCGGTTACCAATCTCAGCCGCGACTTCGCGACGATAAAATTCAACCTGCGTTTCGAGCCCACCACCAATATCGAGGTGGTGCGCAAGACTGCGAAACAGCTTGGCCTCGCAATGCAGGAAGACCATCCCGAGCTTGCCGGCGAAATCATGCAACCGCTGAAGCTGCAAGGCGTCTTCGAGGTGGTAGACAACGCGGTGGTGCTGCGCTTCAAATTCACCGCGCGGCCGGTCAAGCCGAGCTGGGTGCAGCGCGAATACTTGAAGCGCATGGTCAGGGCGTTCGACGAAAACGGCATCAAATTCGCCACCGGCACGACGATGCTGCTGCAGCATGTACCCTCGCCAGCGCTAGCCGACCCGAGCGCCGCCGCCGAAGCCTCGGCCCGCGCCGCCGCGACGACGGTCGCCGCCACGGAGATTGTCGAAGCGGCAGGCGACTAGTTGTCAAAGCGCCCGCCGCGCCGCAAGCTCCTCCGCGCAACATCTAGGTGGAGGAAGCCGATGCGTATCGGCGTGTTCTATTTCCCGGTCGATTACGGCATCGACATCGTTGAGCTGGCGACGACGCTCGAGGCGCGCGGCTTCGGCTCGCTTTACGTGCCCGAGCACACCCACATCCCGACCAGCCGCAAGACGCCGTTTGGCGGTGGCGGCGAATTGCCGACGCGCTATTCGCATACCCATGACCCGTTTGTCGCACTGAGCTTCGCCGCGGCGGCGACCAAGAAGCTGATGCTCGGCACCGGCATCTGTCTGATCCCCGAGCGCGACCCGATCGTCACCGCGAAGGCGGTCGCTAGTCTCGACCAGCTCTCGGGTGGTCGGTTTGTCTTTGGCATCGGCGGCGGCTGGAATGTCGAGGAGATGGAAAATCACGGCGCCGAATACAAAACCCGCTTCAAGCTGATGCGCGAGCGCATCCTGGCGATGAAGGCGATGTGGACCGAGGACGAAGCCGCCTTCCACGGCGAGATGGTCAACTTTGATCCGGTGTGGTCCTGGCCCAAGCCGAAGCAGAAACCGCACCCGCCGATCCTGCTGGGCGGCGAGACCGACTACACGCTGCGCCGCGTCGTCGAATATTGCGACGGCTGGTTTCCGCGCCCGCAGCGCGGCTGGGACATCCGCCACGAGCGTGACCGCCTGAAGGCAATGGCCGACAAGCATGGGCGAGATTTTGCCGAGCTGTTCATCTCGGTGTTCCGCGCGCCGGCCGACGCCGCGGCGCTCGCCGATTATCGCGAAGCCGGCATTCAGGAGGCAGTGCTGGAAATCCCTGACAAGAGCCGCGACGAAATTCTCAAGGTGCTCGACGGCTACGCGCCACTGCTTCGATAGAAGCGTGAGCATTTGTTCCCTGTACGTTCTTTATCCAATTTAGCCAAAGTTGGGAATTCGATCCGGATTTGACAAGACCCCCGCGTGTCGATTTGCTCTAGCCAATTCGAACACACGGGAGAGAAGCCGATGCGCGTCAGCATTCTCGATGATTACCAGGGCATTGCACACGAGATGGCCGATTGGTCGGCGCTGCGCGACCGCAGCATCGAGATCGCGGTCGAGCGCTTCCCATTTGCCGACGAGGCGGATGTCGTCCGTTCGCTGGCGGACAGCGAGATCGTCTGCGCGATGCGCGAGCGCACCGTGTTTTCAAAGCAGATTGTCGACAAGCTGCCGAAGCTGAAGCTGCTGATCACCACCGGCATGCGCAACGCCTCGTTCGACATGGAGGCGCTGAAAGCGCACGGCGTTACAGTGTGCGGCACCGGCGGGCCGGGTGGCGGCAACGAAGACACCGCAGAGCTCGCCTGGGGGCTTATCCTCGGCGCGATGCGGCGCATCGCCGAGGACCACGCCTTTATGCGCCAGGGCGGCTGGCAGACGCGCATTGGCCATCGCCTCGCGGGCAAAACGATTGGTCTCCTGGGGCTCGGCCGGCTCGGCAGCGCGGTGGCGCGGGTGGGGCTCGCCTTCGAGATGAAGGCGATCGCCTGGAGCCAGAACCTCACCGCCGAGGCGGCCGCCGCGAAGGGTGTCGAGCCGGTCGAAAAGGACGAGCTGTTCCGCCGCTCCGATGTGCTGTCGGTGCACCTCGTGCTCAGCCCGCGGAGCCGGCACCTGGTCGGTGCGCGCGAAATCGGGTTGATGAAGAAGAGCGCGGTGCTGGTCAACACCTCACGCGGACCCATCGTCGACACCGATGCGATGGTCGCGGCGCTGAAGGAAGGCCGGCTCGCCTATGCCGGGATCGATGTCTACGACAAGGAGCCGCTGGCGATCGACCACCCGCTGCGCAGCTGCCCCAACGTCATCATGACGCCGCATATCGGTTACGTGACCGACGAGAATTACCGCAGCTCGTTCCCGCAATACGTCGAGAATATTTTGAGCTTCCTTGACGGCAAGCCGCAGCGGGTGATCGGCGGCTGATAGGGCGATGACTGGCGAGCTCATCATCCGCCCGTCGCGCGATGACGACATCGCCGCGATCGCGGCGATCTACGGTCATCACGTGCTGCACGGCATCGCCTCGTTTGAGGAGATGCCGCCCTCGGTCGAGGAGATGGCGCGGCGTCGCGCGGATATCGTGGGGCGCGGCTTTCCGTATCTGGTCGCCGAGCGGGCCGGCCGGGTGGTCGGATATTGCTATGCCGGCCCTTATCGCGCGCGCATCGGCTATCGCTTTACGGTCGAGGACTCGATCTATATCGACCCAAACGAAGTCGGCCGGGGCATTGGCCGTGCCCTGCTGGCGCAGGTCATCGACCTGGTGAGCGAGCAGGGCTACCGGCAGATGATCGCGGTGATCGGCGGCAGCGAGACGTTGCCGTCGATCCGGCTGCATGCGGCGCTTGGTTTTGCCGAAACCGGCACCTTCCCGGCGGTCGGCTTCAAATTCGGCCGATGGATCGATTCGGTCTATATGCAGCGCGCGCTCGGGCCCGGCGCTACGACGCTGCCGCAGGAGATTGCCCATGACTGAGAATTTTGCCGACCCGGCAACGATCAGTGGCTACCACGCGCATATCTATTACGATCCGGCAAAGACTCGCGACGTGGCAGCGCGGCTGCGCGAGGGGCTCGGCGCCGCCTTTCCGCAGGCGACGCTCGGCAGCTGGCATGACGAGGCGGTCGGGCCGCACACCGTCGCGATGTATCAGGTCGTCTTCGACGCCGACGATTTCGCGCGGCTGGTGCCGTGGCTGATGCTCAACCGCGACGGGCTCGATGTGCTGGTCCACCCGCTTGCCGGCAACGCCTATGACGACCACACGGTCTTTGCGATGTGGCTCGGCGACAAGCTGCCGCTGCGGCTCGATGTGCTGAAACGGGTATCGGCGCGCTGATTCGGCCGAATCACCCAGGGAACGATCGCGGCCGGTCGCGCGTATACATGCACAACAGACACGGCTCCCCCGACAAGCGATCTGCGTCTGGCTAAAACCTGAAGTGCTGGCCCGCGTGAAGCGGAACCGCAAGCGCGACTACCAGGTGCGCTGCGGGCCGCAATCGACGTGCACGAAATCCGATTCCGGATAATAGCCGACGCCGCCCAGCCGGCATTGCTCGGCGAGGCTCAGCGCCGCCTGGTGCACTTGGCTGAGGTCACGGGTCTCACAGCGCATGTCCACAGCCATGCCGTACATGTGATAGCTGTTCGCCGCGACGCCGCTCTCATGCAGCCACAACGCGTGATTGGTCTCCGGCGAACGATAGCCGCAAACCACTTGAATCGGCTGATGGATTTCGAGCCGGTCACGCAGGCGGCTCAGTACGTCGAGCACGCCGGCATTCATCGGCCGGACTTCGTCCGAGTGGTGATCGCGCAGGACCCAATTGATATCGCGCACCACCTCGCGGATGTAGTGCCCGTCGGCCCAGTAGACCTCACGCAGGCTTTCCCCGGTGTGCATGTTGTAGAGCGAGATGGACCGAGGGGCGAAGGAGATCGCCGGAGCGGGCTTGATAAAGGCAACGCCCGTGGCGACCGCCGCGACGCCGAGAACCCGGCGCCGAGTCAGTAACGATGACGGCAAAGCTTTAATCTCCCCACGACAAGCTGGGGAAAGGCGTAACACCAGAAATGCTATCGGACAACCCCTAGAGGTGCAGAAAACGCGCCTCAGAGGCCAATTTTTGCCGATCCGCCGCCTAACGGTTGTGCACGGTTAAAATTTACTCAGCCACCGCGTTGGTTCGTCGGGTTCTGCTGAGCAAGCGGCGGCTGGACGCGGGGCATCAGGTGCTGCGCGATGTCGTTGTCGCGCTGGTACACGTCCTGGCGGAATTGCAGCGTCCCGTCGCTGTCGATGAAGGCGGTCTGGTAGACGATGAACACCGACAGAGGTGACGACAGGTTAGTGCGGTAGGTCGTGCCGGTGTTGATGTTCTTGCCGATCTCGTCTTCGGTAATCCCGAGCAGCATCGACGCCAACTCGCGCGGGTTCTGAACGCGCACGCAGCCATGGCTGAGCCGCCGGTTGTCACGCGCGAAATACTGACGCAACGGCGTATCGTGCAGATAGACGTCGAAGCGGTTTGGCATCTCGAACTTGAGGCGGCCGAGCGCGCTGTAAGGGCCGGCCTCCTGCTGGATCGAGCCGTTGTCGCGGATCGTCATATGGTGCTTGTCGAGATAGTCGGGGTCTTCCTCGACCAGCGGCATGATCTCCTTTTGCGCGATCCCGTAGGGGATGTACCAAGGCGGATTGTAGAGCACGCTGACGATCTGCGTGTGGAACTCCGGCGTCTGCTTGTCGGCCTGACCGACCACGACACGGGTGGTGAAGACCGGCTGATCGCCGCGGAACAACTGCAGCTGCGCGTTCGCGGTGTTGACCCAGACGCGGTCGGCGGCGATGTCGCGCGGCAGCCAGCGCAGCCGCTCGAGATTGACCGCGATCTGCCGAGCGCGCAGCTCGGCCGGGACGTTGAGCTCGATCAGCGTGCTGTTGCCCAGCTTGCCGTCCGGCGGCAACCCGTGCCGCTCCTGAAACTTCTTCACCGCCTGGAGGGTCTGCGCGTCCATCGTGCCGGTCGCGTAGCCGGCGGGCAGATAGCCCTCGATCGCGAGGCGACTTTGTAGGATGCGGGCCCGATCAGCGCTTTCGGTCTCCGGCACGTGCGGCCAGCCGCCTGTCTTCGCCATCGCCAGATACGAATCATAGGCGTGCTGCAATGCCGCGTAATCTGCTGTCTTCGGCGCCAGGTCGGTGATCGTCGTTTCCGGGTTGGCGCTGGTCAGCGCGCTGCCGAGCACGGCCACGACATCAACCGGCGCAGGATTGAGATCCTCGTCGTCGGTCTTCGCCTCGCTCGTCATCACGCCGCGGGCCAGCGCCTCGGCATAGCCGAGGAACGCATCGGACAGCAGCATGTCGCGGTCGGTCGCCGACAGCGCGGGCTTGGCAAAGGCCGCGACGTGAAACGCATCGGGGTCGAGCCCCTGATCCTGCGCGTTCAGCACCGCATGCCACAGCGCGGTCGCCTGCGCCGTGTGCGACGCCCAGATCGGCTGGTTGCCGTGCTCGTCATAGAAGCGTCGCAGCAGCGCAGTGTGCAGCGGCTCGCCGGCGATGCTGAGCGTCCCGGGGCCGGCCAGCTTTGCCTTGATGTCGCTGTCGCCGTTTGCCTGATCAGGCGACGCTATGATCGGCAGCAGTGGGTTTGTGTCCGCGGGCGGCGGGGTAGCGTCGGACGCCATCGCAGCGACGGGCGCCAGCAGCAAGGCGGCGGCGAGCGCCGTTGCCGAGAGCGGCATATGAACAAGCGACTGCCAGGAGTGGCGCAGCGCGGCGGAGGGGGAGCGGGAAAGGGTCACGGGCATGCCGATCAACGTAGAGACGAACCATTTATAAGATATTTGCGTGAATCATGTCGCGTCGGTTGCATTGAAATCACAGGGGGCGACGCCAAGCAGTTCTGCGCAGAACGCATGGGTCGACGCAAGAATATTCTTCGGTTGGCTCCGCCGCGCATAGCTCGATAAGGAATAACCGTCGATTTCGCTTTCGTCCGGGCGATTTTCGGGTACTAAATGACGGCAAAATGAATAACGGTGGTGGTAAACGATGATACGCATCGTATTCGCCGTGTTCGTAAGCTCGGTGTTGGTCGGCTCCGCCGCGCTGGCGGCCTGTCCCTCTACGCAGAAACCGCAAACCGCAAAAGCTCGCGCGCAGGCGGCAAACTGTGCCAACCACGTCAATCTCGGTGCTGTTTCGGCGATCTCGTCGAATATCGTCAATTCCGAACCGGCGCCCGCGGCCAAGGCGCCGTCGTACACCCTGCCAGCGAAAGCCGATGACGAGGGGCCGACGGTCAACCTGTCGAAGCCCCAGCCGGGGGTGCGGCCGGTGCCGACGGTCGGTTATCACTGGTCGCTCGAATAGCGGCTCAGCCGGTGCCCAAGTCCGAATTGGCGGGGCGCGGACCAATGTAACTCGAGGATGGGCGCACCAGACGGCCCTGCCGCTGGCTCTCCATCGCATGGGCGAGCCAGCCGGCGCAGCGTGCCACCGCGAAGACCGGCATGAACGCGTCGCGCGGTAAGCCGACCGCGTCGAGCAGCAGCGCGGCGTTGATCTCGACGTTGGGCTGCAAGGGCGGGCGGGCCGGCTTGAGTTTGGCGAAGGCCGCGGCAACGGCCGTTTCGACTTGCGCCGCGAAGCCGAGACGTCCGGCCGCCGGTCCGAGACGATCGCCCAAACGGCGCAGCGCGTCACGCAGGATCAAGGCGCGCGGATCGCCGCCCTTGAAGACCCGGTGGCCAAAGCCCATCAGCCGCTCGCCTGAGGCGAGTTTCTTTTCGGCCCAGACCGCGACGTCGCCGCTCGCCGCGGCTTCGTCGAGCAGGTCGAGCGTCGGCCCCGGCGCGCCGCCATGCAGCGGGCCGGTAAAGGCGCAATACGCGCCAAGCGCGGCCGAGGCGAGCGAGGCGCGGCTCGAGGCGATGACCCGCGCAGTGAAGGCCGAGGTGTTGAGCCCGTTATCGATCAGCGCCGTCCAGTAGGTGTCGAGCGCCTCGGCCATTGCCGGATCGACGGCGCGGCCATGCACCATACGCAGCAAATCGGCGGCGGTACCGAGAGCCGGGTCGGGCGCGAGCGGCGCGGCGCTCTGGCGTTGGCGCAGCAGCGCGCCGATCGCCACCGGAAGGGTGGCAAGGATCGTCGCCGGGTCGGCTGCGTCGGGCAGATTGGCGAGGGCGATGCGCACACCCTCGACCACCGGGCGGTCCGCGGCGCGATCGAGCCATCCGCCGAGCGCCGCAAAGGCCATTTCTCGCGCCGTGCCAAGCCGGGCGCGGATCGCCTTACGATCGGGAGGGGCGGCGAACCCGGCCTCGGCGGCAAATTCCTCCCAGAGCAGCCCGACCGCGCCCTCATAGCCAAAGCCGGCGACGAGCTCGGCCAGCGTGTGGCCGCGCACCCACATGATGTCCCGAGCGCCGTCACTGTGGCTTAGCACCGTCTCGGCGACGACCAGCCCGGCCAGCCCGCTATCCATCTCCCGCTCTCCGCTTCGCACCCCGTTACATGGCCCGGCGTGGGGCAATGCGGCGGCGATCCGAAGCGAGCACGGGCGGATTGTCAACCGCAGCGACGCCGTGAAGGCACCGTCTCGGCCTGAAAATACAGGTGAATAACAGGCGCTCTAGCGGCGAGCGTCGGGGTCGGCGTCGCGCCGGTAGTTCGAGTGCTCGTAGAACGCCCGTTGCTTGTCGTGCCAGGCGGCGCGCTCGTTCTTGTCGATGACGCCGTCATGATTGGTGTCGATCTCGTCAAACCGGTCGCGGAAGCGGCGGTCGCGCTCGGCCGCCGACATCTGCGCGAAATAATCGTAATAGGCTTTCTGCCGTTCGAGCGCCGTGCGCCGCGTGTCGGTCAGGTTCTTCTCGGCCAGCTCGGCGGCGATCTGCGTCTGCCGCTCTTCGATAAAGTGCATCCGCCAGTCGCGATACTGATCAAAGGTGATCGTGTCGGCGGCGGCGCTGTCGGTCGCGGCGGGCGCGGCCTCGGCGGGCAGACAGGTGGCGACGGCGAGGAAGCCGGCGGTCACCGCAAAAGCGTATCGGGCAAGGTTGTTCATTGGAGTCTCCCGGCTGTGTTGTTTAACCATCGCGGAACAAACCATGTACGATGCGCTGAGGGTACCCTGCGAAAGCGAAGAGTCAAGGCCAAAATTCTTGTTTTGTTCACAAATCGCAAACATTTATGGTTAATTTCGCCTAATTGCGTTTAATCCATCCGTCCGCGCCACCCGAAAAACCCGCCTTGCCGCGGTCCGCCGCCCGTGGCACAAGCGGACCGGGGACATTGGCCGGGGGCGGCCAGGTCCGGCGGGGGTTGAGCATGCCGAATTTCGCCATCGAGGATGGCTGCAGCGGCGTGGTATGCGGGGTTGACGAGGCCGGTCGCGGGCCGCTGGCGGGGCCAGTGGTCGCGGCGGCGGTGATTATCGACCGCGCCTGCTTCCCGGCCGAATTGCGCGACGGCCTCGACGATTCAAAACAGCTGCGCCGCGAGATGCGCGAGACCTGTTATCAGGCGTTGATGGGGTGCGCGCGGATCGGGGTCGGTGCGGCGAGCGTCAGGGAGATCGACCGCATCAACATTCTGCACGCCAGTCTTCTGGCGATGTCGCGCGCGGTCGCGGCGGTGGGTGTCAGGCCGGACGTCGCGCTGATCGACGGCAACATGACGCCGCCCGCGCTGCCCTGCCCGGCGAAGACTGTCGTTGGCGGCGATGCCTTAAGCTTTTCGATCGCCGCCGCCTCGGTCATCGCCAAGGTGACGCGCGACCGCATCATGCGCGCGCTGGCGCAGCGCCACCCGAGCTACGCCTGGGAAAGTAATGTCGGCTATAGCACCCGCGCGCATTTCGCGGCGATCGCCGAATTTGGCGTGACCGTGCATCATCGCCGCTCTTTTGCGCCGGTGCGGCTTGCCGCCGAAGGTCCGGCGAATTTCGTTCTCGACCTGTAAAGCGAAAAACGGCCTCGAGACTTTTTCGTCAAACCCGGCCTTGGCCTTACTTCTCGATCTAATCCTTGTGACCATGTTTGATCAGCCTAATTAGGCTGATTGTTTGAGAGAGCAGATAGGCGGGTATCAACACGATCCCGCCTTGGGAAAGTCCAGAGCCGCCTAGGGGGAGGAGGCCGGCAAACAATGTGAATTGGCTCAAGAAAAAAAGGACGCCGAGAGCCAAAAATGCGATCCCGAAGATGATCCTTTCGGTCACAGCTTCCTCCTTCACCGCATTTTTCGCGAAATTTAGGCTGTTTCTGGTCTCGTCCTTCTAACGTGATCCGGCCCTTCGGTAGTTCTTCGCCTCACGTGAATGAGTCCGTCTGCGATTGCACGCCTAATTCCCTCTTCGATAAGCGAGCGGGCAACATCCGACGGGTTGGTGCCATAGACCCCCACATCCACAAGATCTTGTAGATAGTCAAACATACCCGGAGAAAGCCGGGGTTGAATCTTCGGATTTCCTGGCATTGGAGCGGGGGAAAACTCCACGATTTGTAACCAATTAGAAGACAGAATGCATCCAATTGGATGCATCTACAACTCTGATTTTTGCCGGCGGCTGCCGTTAAAGAACAAATAAAGAACTATTCTGCTCGTGCTCCAGTCTTTGCAGGAGCGGCGACCCGTTAAGTCCAATGTTGTCTCTAAACTGATCGAATCATTGACGGATTCCATACGAACGCGCAGATTGTGCGAATGGAAGCCGACGATCCGCTCATCGAAGAAGGCGTTATCGGCGGCGATTGCCTTGGCGTCATGGCGGGTCTGCCGGAGGGTTCGGTCGACCTGGTTTTTGCCGATCCGCCCTATAACCTCCAGCTTTCCGGTGAGTTGCATCGGCCCGACAACAGTCGGGTCGACGGGGTCGAGGAAGACTGGGACAAGTTCGCCGATTTCGCCGAATACGACCGGTTCACCCGCGCCTGGCTCGATGCCGCGCGTCGCTTGCTGAAACCGGCGGGCGGGCTCTGGGTCATCGGCACCTACCACAACATCTTTCGCATCGGTGCGGCGCTGCAGGATATCGGGTTCTGGATCCTCAACGACGTGGTCTGGCGCAAGGCCAACCCGATGCCCAATTTCCGCGGCCGGCGCTTCACCAACGCGCACGAGACGCTACTGTGGTGCGCCCGTGACCGCGACGCGCGCTACACCTTCAACTACGAGGCGATGAAGGCGCTCAACGAGGAGCTGCAGATGCGCAGCGACTGGCTCATACCGATCTGCGGCGGGCCGGAGCGGCTGCGCGACGAAAACGGCAAGAAGGCGCACCCGACGCAAAAGCCCGAGGGGCTGCTGCATCGGGTGTTGCTCGCCTCGACCCGGCCGGGCGATCTGGTGCTCGATCCGTTTTGCGGCAGCGGCACGACGGGCGCGGTGGCCAAGAGGCTCGGCCGGCGCTTTGTCGGCATCGAGCGCGATCCCGCCTATATCGCGCTGGCGCGGGACCGCATCGACGCGGTGACCCCGGCCGAGAGCGATCTGCTAGCGATCGATTCAAAGCGTCATGCGCCGCGCGTGCCGTTCGGCAGTCTGGTCGAGCGTGGGCTGTTACAGCCGGGCGAGGTGCTGTTCGATCAGTCGCGGCGCTGGACGGCGCGGGTGCGGGCCGACGGGAGCCTGATCTCGGCCGAGCACCGCGGCTCGATCCACGCGGTCGCCGCGCAGCTGCAAGGCGCGCCGGCGTGCAATGGCTGGGCCTTCTGGTATGTCGAGCGGCGCGGCCAGCCGGTGCCGATCGATGCGTTCCGCCAGCAAGTGCGGGCCGAGCGGCAATAAGTCGATCGTTGCGGGGCGTCGCGCGGCGACGCAATCTGCGCCCCGATCGCTGCTCGCAATGACGGTGGAAACGATGGCCTACGACCGCGACAACGTCTTCGCCCGCATCCTGCGCGGCGAGCTGCCCTGCGCCAAGGTCTATGAGGACGAGCATGTGCTCGCCTTTCGCGACATCGCCCCGCAAGCGCCGACGCATGTCGTGCTGATCCCGAGGGGCGAATATGTCTCAGCCGAGGATTTCTCGGCGCGGGCGAGCGACGCGGAGATCGCCGCTTTTGTCCGCGCGATAGGCAAGATCAGCGCCGGCGAAGCCGTCGCCGAGAGCGGCTATCGCCTCATCGCCAATACCGGCCGCGCGGCTCACCAAGCGGTGCCGCATTTTCATCTGCACCTGCTCGCCGGCCGCGATCTCGGCGCGCCGCTGCTCGCGGGGATCAGCCGCTAGGGCTGGTCGGGAACCAACGGTGGACCGCCGCCGACCTCGTCCCAAATCTGCACGTCGTTGCTGCGTGACGGCAACCCGGCGATGCTGACGACCACACCGAGCGCGGCGATCCCGATCGGATAGAACAGCCCGTAAAGCGGGCCGCCGAATGCCGCCGCGATCGATGCACCGGCGAGCGGCACCAGCCCGCCGAACACGCCGTTGCCGACGTGGTAGGGCAGCGACATCGACGTGTAGCGGATGCGCGCCGGGAACAGCTCCACTAGGAAGGCGGCGATCGGGCCGTACACCATCGTCACCAGGATCAGCATGTAGAATACCAGCACGCCGAGCAGGAACGGGTTGTCCTTGACCTGCGCCATCCAGCTGAACACCGGCCAATAGCTGATCGCTGCGAGCAGGAAGCCCACGGTCATGATGTTACGGCGGCCAATCTTGTCCGAGAGTGCGCCGAATACGATGAAGAACGGCGCCGCGCAGGTCAGCACGATCATCATCAGCACATAGACCGTGACATAGGGCAGTTTGAGGACGCCTGACAGATAGAACAGCGCGTAGAACTGCCCCGTGTACCAGACGACGCCCTCAGGCGCGGTGGCGCCGAACAGCGCCAGCAGGATGAGGCCCCAATTCTTACCGCTCGTGAAGCTGTCCTTCGCCGGGTTGGATGACGCCTTGCCTTGCTCGCGCAGCCGCGCGTAGAGCGGTGACTCCTCGAGCTTCAGCCGGATGTAGATCGACAGCAGCACGAGAATCGCCGAAATCCAGAACGGCACGCGCCAGCCCCAGTCAGCGAAGACGGCGTCGCCCAGGCCGAGGCGGCAGCCAAGGATCACCAGCAGTGCCAGCACGATGCCCATCGTCGCGGTGGTCTGGATCCAGGAGGTGTAGAGACCGCGTTTGCCGTCGGGCGCGTGCTCGGCGATATAGGTCGCCGCGCCGCCATACTCGCCGCCAAGCGCCAGACCCTGGATCACGCGCATCAGCACCAGCAGAACCGGCGCCAATGTGCCGAGCACGGTGTAGCCGGGCAGCAGGCCGACGACAAAGGTCGAGCCGCCCATCAATAAGAGGGTCAGCATGAAGGTGAACTTGCGGCCGATCAGATCGCCGAGATGGCCAAACACGATGGCGCCAAATGGGCGCACGAGGAAACCGGTCCAAAACACCGCGAGACTGAGGATGAAGGCGAGGTTGGGGTCGATCTCTGGCGAGAAGAACTGCTTGCTGAAGAAAACCGCGAGCACGCCGTAAAGATAGAAATCATACCACTCAATCAACGTGCCGACCGACGAGGCGCCGATGATGAACGGCAGGTTCGGGCGGACCGCCGCGCTTGGTCCGCCGGTTTGCGTAATCGATGCCATAGGCTCGTCCCTCCCCAAGGCGAGCCCGTGAGCCAAGCTGCGCCACGGAGAAAGCTAGCCGAAAAGGCGAGAAAACAAAATGTCGCAGTTCCGTTGGCTGACGTTAAGAGGTGTAGGATTCAGCCGCGAAGCAGGGCGCGGAGCTGTTCGGGAACCGGCTCGTCGGCAACGTGGCCGTAGAGCGCGTCGAGCACATCCTCGCCATGGCTTTCGCCATTGAGGAAGGCGCGAATCCGGCGGTCGAATGATCCGGCCGAAGCACCGGCGGCGCTGGTCGGGGCGGCGGTGGCGATCTGAAGATTGGGTGTCATGGCTTTACCGGGCTTGTCCACTGATTGCGTCTCGCGACAGTCAGTTTGTGAACAGCGTGTAACATGTTTGTATCCATCGATGTCCGTGCAAATTTGCCATGCATTCAACGCATGGAACGTTTTGCCAAGCGAATAGCGGCTCTTAGCAAAAACGCGAAATGCAGCGCGGCGATCCCGGAGGCGCTATACTTATCGGAACAAGACGAAGGTGATCGGTCATGAATGTCGATGAGGCGACGGGGTTTGTCGACCTGTTCCGGGCACGCGGGGCGGAGATCGCAGACGCGTGTACGCGCTGCGGCGACTGCTTTCGCGCCTGCCCGGTGACCGGGCCGGGCGGTATCGCCGCGGCTGAGCCGGGCGAGACCGCAGCGGCGATCGTCGACTTGATCACCGGCGGTGACGGCAATGAAGACGCGCGGCGCTGGACCGAGCTGTGCTGCGGCAGCGGTAATTGCATCCCCGCGTGCAAGCACGGCATCAACCCGCGCTTCATGGTCCAGCTGGCGCGCGGTTTTGCGCGGCGGGCGCGCGACGGCGCGCCGCTCGAGACCCGCTGGCGCAACCCGTTTCAGACCATGAGCCGCAGCGTGCGCGTGCTGTCGCGGCTGCAACTGCCGCCCGAGACGCTAGCGCGCTTCCGCCATCCGACCGAAGAGCGCCAAACCCCGCCCGACGTCGTGTTCTACACCGGCTGCAATGTGATACGGACGCCGCATATCGCGCTGCTCGCGCTCGATGTGCTCGACAAGCTGGGCACCTCCTATGAGGTGATGGGCGGGGTCGGACAATGCTGCGGCGTCTACCAGTACCGCGAAGGCGATTTCGCCAATAACAGCAAGATGGCGCATGCGACGATCGAGGGGCTCGCCTCGGCCGGCACCTCGACCGTGCTGTCGTGGTGCCCGTCGTGCCAGATCTCGATTGCCGAGGTTTCGCTGCCCAATTACGAGCGGCAAACCGGCGAGAAGCCGTTCGATCTCAACCCGTTCCTCGTTTACCTCGGCGATCACGCCGAGGAATTGAAGGCGCTGATGGTCAATCGGGTCGAGAAGCGCGTCGTGCTGGAGGAGCGCCCGGTTTTCCCGCAGACGATGGAGGCGGTGAAGAAGCTCGCTGCGATCATCCCCGGTCTCGAACTCGTCGAGCTCGACGTGCCGCGCGTTGGGGTGCAAGGCGGCCAGATTACGCCAGCCTCGTTTCGCCAGGAGTTGACGGAACGCGAATTTCGCCTGGCGACCGAGGCCGGGATCGACGTCCTGGCGACGATCCACCACGCCGATCACCGCGATATTTGCGACGCCGCGACCGGCCGCAGCTTCCAGATCGTCAATTTCATGGAGCTGCTCGGCGCGGGGCTCGGAATCGACAGCGACGACGCCTACAAGCGCCTCAAGCTGATCAAGGATATCGACGACATGATTGTCGAGACCGCGCCGCTGATCGAAGCCTACAAGCTCGACCTCGACACGGTACGCGATGCGCTCGCTTGGGAATTCGCGGGGTAACGTGCCGGTCCCTCGTTCCTTCCTCTTCGTTCCGGCGGACAGCGAACGCAAGCTGGCACGCGGTCTCGAGTCCGGCGCCGATGCGCTGATCCTCGACCTCGAGGATTCGGTCGCTGCGGTAAACCGGCCGACCGCGCGCAAGCTGGCGCGCGAATTTCTCGAAGCGAACGGGCCGGGAAAAATCGGCCGCTATGTGCGGGTGAACCCGCTGGCGAGTGGCCTCGCGCTCGATGACCTCGCGGCGACGATCGCGGGCCGCCCCGACGGCATCCTGCTGCCGAAATGCACGCCCGAGGATGTCACCACGGTCGACCATTACCTGTCGGCGTTCGAGACGGCGGCGGGCCGCGCGGCCGGCGCGACCAAGATCGTCGCGATCGCCACCGAAACCGCCGAGGCGGTCTTTGCGCTCGGCCATTATAAGGGGTCGTCGTCGCGCCTCGAGGCGATCACCTGGGGCGCCGAGGATTTGTCGGCCTGCATCGGTGGCAGCAACCGCACGGCCGACGGCGCCTATGACGGCCCGTACGTCCTGGCGCGCTCGCTGTGCCTGTTGGCGGGGGCGGCGGCCGGGGTCGCGGCGCTCGACACGATCTATACCGATTTTCGCGACCCCGCCGGGCTGGCGACGGAATGCGCGGCGGCGAAACGCTCGGGCTTTACCGGCAAGATGGCGATCCATCCGGCGCAGATCGCGGCAATCAACGAGGCGTTTTCGACGAGCGCCGCCGAGCGCGACTGGGCGGAGCAGGTGGTCGCGGCGTTTGCCGCCAACCCCGACGCCGGCACGCTGGCACTCGACGGCAAGATGATCGACAAGCCGCATCTGGTGCTGGCACGACGCCTTTTGGGGCTGCCGCCGGCATAGCGCGCGTTACGGAATCGCGCGCCAGGGTTGAAGCTGCCTCAGGTTCTTCTTTTCTAGCGCGATTACGGCCGTATCGCCCGCCGCATTAACCCAGGAACCCGGGGATGACGGGCACCGTAATGTGATAAAACCTCTGTCCCTGAGCGTCCGGCGGTCTTGCATGCGATCCATCCGCCTTCTCGCCGCGGTTTTCGTTATTGGGCTAGTCACCGCTCTAGCCGCGCCCGGCGCGGGGCTGGCCGCGGGCGACACTGACCAGCAGATCATTCATGTGCTCAATCGCATCGCGTTCGGCCCGACCGCGGCGGAGGTCGCGCATGTCAAGGAAGTCGGAATTGACCGCTACATCGACGAGCAGCTGCATCCGCAGGCGATCCCCGAACCGGCGGAGCTGACGCAACGGCTCGCCGGTCTCGACACGCAGCGGCTCGACGACGCCCAGCTCTTTATCCAATACGGCCCGATCCTGCCGATCATGAACGGCGGGGTGAAGCCGACGCCGGAAGAGCAGAAGGCGCGGCGCCAGCGCGCCAACGTCATCGTTCAGCAGGCGCAGGACGCGCGGGTGTGGCGCGCGCTTTACAGCCGCCGGCAGCTCCAGGAGGTGATGGTCGATTTCTGGTACAACCACTTCAACGTCTTCGCCGGCAAGGGGCTCGACCATCTCTGGGTCGGCCGCTACGAGGCCGACGTGATCCGGCCTTATGCGCTCGGCAAGTTCCGCGACCTGCTGCTGGCGACGGCGCACTCGCCGGCGATGCTGTTCTATCTCGACAATCAGCTCAACACCGAGCCGGGCAGCCCCGGCGCCAAAGGCAACTTGACCGGGATCAACGAGAATTACGCCCGCGAGATCATGGAGCTGCACACGCTCGGGGTCGATGGCGGCTACACGCAAAACGACGTCATCGCGCTGGCGCATGTCCTGACCGGCTGGGGCTTGCAGCGGCAGGATTTGCGGTTTGGCGCCGGCCCCGCGTCGGCGTTCGACCCGTCGCGCCATGACTTTACCGCGAAGGTCTTTCTCGGGCACACGATCCAGCCGAGTGGCGAGAGCGAAGGCGCCCAGGCGATCGACATGCTCGCGTCGAGCCCGGCGACGGCGCATCACATCGCCTATCAGCTCGCGCAGTATTTTGTCGCCGACCAGCCGCCGCCGGCGCTGGTCGACCGGCTGGCACAGCGTTTCCGCGCCACTGACGGCGATATCGCCGCCGTGCTGAAGACGCTGCTCACCAGCGCCGAATTCCGCAACAGCGCCGGCCAGAAATACAAGACGCCGTATCAGTACGTGCTGTCGGCGGCGCGCGCTGCCGGTGCCGAGGTCAACAACCCGCGGCCGCTGCTCGGCACGATGGCGCGGCTCGGCGAAGGGCTCTACCAGTGCCAGACGCCGGATGGCTACAAGAACACCGAAGACGCCTGGCTGAGCCCGGACGCGACGACGCTGCGCATCGGTTTCGCGACCGGGCTTGGCCGTGGCAACCTGCCGCTGAGGGCGGAGCCGCCGCCGCCACAGCCGCAGCCCGAGATGAACATGGCGCAGCAGCCGCAGCCAGGGACGGGCATGACGCCGCAGCCGCAGCCGCAGCCGCAACTTGTCGCCGACCAGCCCGCCGCGAAGCCGCAACCGCTTGACCCAGCGCCGCTCGAAGCGCTGCTTGGGCCGGTGCTCAGCGACAACACGAAATCGACGGCCGCCGACGCGCCGGACAATCTCAAGGCGGCGCTGCTTCTCGGCAGTCCTGATTTCATGCGCCGCTGACATGGTTTGCTGTCGCCGCCTGCTCGCGGTTTTTGTCGGCGTGGCGTTGCTTGTTCCGCTATCGGTGCGTGCCGAACCCGCCACGGACCGGCAGATCATCCATCTGCTCAACCGTATCGCCTTTGGTCCGACGGCGTCGCTCGTGGCGCATGTCAAGGCGATCGGCATTGACCGCTACATCGACGAGCAGCTGGATCCCGCAGCGTTGCCGGAACCACCGGCGCTGACGGAACGGCTCGCGCCGCTCGACACACTCAAGCTCGGCGCGTCGCAGCTTTTCGCGCAATTCGGGCCGCCATCGGAGGAAACCGCCGGCGGTATGCAGCAGACGCAGGGGGACTCGGATGCCCGCATGAAGCGCGACGATTCGATCCTGCAGCAGGCGCGCGCCGCCCGTCTCTATCGCGCGGTCTACAGCCCGGGGCAGCTGCAGGAGGTCATGGTCGACTTCTGGTTCAACCATTTCAACATTTACGCCTATGAGGGGTACGATCTGCTGTGGATCGGGAATTACGAAGCCGAAGCGATCCGCCCCAACGCGCTGGGCAAATTCCGTGACCTGCTGCTGGCGACCGCGCGGCACCCGGCGATGCTGTATTTCCTCAACAATGAGGCCAACACAGCGCCGGGCAGCCCGAACGCGCATGACCTGTTCTCAGGGCTCAACGAAAATTACGCCCGCGAAATCATGGAGCTTCATACGCTGGGCGTGGATGGCGGGTACACCCAGCAGGACGTGACGACGCTCGCGCGTATTTTTACCGGCTGGGGGTTCAATTACGCCGATTTGCAGTCCGGGTCTGGATCGGCGTTCGCGTTCGATCCGTTGCGGCATGACGCGAGCGTCAAGACCTTCCTCGGCCAGTCGATCCCCGCCGGGGACGAGGAACAGGGCGTCGCGGCAATTGATATCCTGTCGCGCAGCCCGGCCACTGCGCATCATATCGCCTTCGAATTGGCGCAGTATTTCGTTGCCGATCAGCCGCCGCCGGCGCTGGTCGACCGGCTCGCCAAGACGTTCCTGGACAGTGACGGCGATATCAAAGTCGTCTTGAAAACGCTCCTGACGAGCGAAGAGTTTCGCGACAGCGTCGGTCAGAAATACAAGACACCGTACCAATACGTGATCTCGGCGGTCCGCGCCGGCGATGTTGACGTCCGCAACGTGGTGCCCTTGTGGTGGACGATGGAGCGGCTCGGCATGCCGCTTTACCTGTGCCAAACACCTGACGGGTACAAAAATACGGAAGCCGCGTGGCTGAACCCGACGGCAACGACGGTGCGGATCGACTTTGCATCCTTGCTCGGCAGCGGAGCCTTTCTGCTTTACGCGCCGGAGAAGGGCGAAGAGGCGACGAAACTGGTCGCCGATCGGACGCCGGCATCGGAACTGAAACCCCGGCCCATCGACGCCGTGGCACTTGAAAAATTGCTGGCGCCGGCGCTCAGCGAGCAGACGCGCAATGTCGTAGCCTTTGGGGCCAATTGGCTCAAGGCCGCGCTTGTCCTCGGTAGTCCCGATTTCATGCGGCGGTAGGTGGTGGTGATGAACAGACGCGATTTTCTCGGTCTTGCCGGCGGTGCGGCCATAGCGCCGGTGCTCGGGCCGATCTGGGCGGCGCGCGCCGATGAGGCGCCGCAACGTCTCGTGGTGGTGATGCTGCGCGGCGCCGTCGACGGGCTCAATGTGGTCGTTCCCTACGGTGAAGAGGCCTATTACGCCGGGCGGCCGACTATCGCCGTCCAGAAGCCGGGCGCGGAGAAGGGCGCGCTGGCGCTGGACGGTCATTTCGCGCTGCACCCCGCGCTGTCGTCGCTGATGCCGCTGTGGAGCGACAAGAAGCTCGCCTTTATCCACGCTGCCGGTTCACCCGACCCGAACCGCTCGCATTTCGACGCCCAGCAGTTCATCGAGAACGGCACGCCTGGCCGACCGACCACCCCTGATGGGTGGATGAACCGGACGCTGGCCGCGTTGCCCGGCGCACGCACGCCGACCGACGCGCTGTCGGTCGGACCCACCCTGCCCTTTATCCTGCGCGGACCGGTCTCGGTCGCCAACCTGCCGCTGGGGCCGAAGGCGGCGGCGCCGATGGCGATCGACCAGCCGCAAGTGGCGAGCGCCTTCGACAGGCTCTATGCCGGCAACGACAAGCAGGCGGCGGCCTATCGACAGGGCCGCGAGGCGCGCACCGAGCTCGTCGCCGATATGCCGGCCGAACAGCAGATGGCGGATAACGGCGCGCCGCCGGCCAACGCCTTCCCGGCGGTGGCCGATCGGCTCGCCGGGTTGATGACCCGCGACCGGCATATCCGGCTCGCCTTTGTCGCGCTCGGCGGGTGGGACACGCATGTCGATCAGGGCAGCGACGCTGGTCAGCTCGCCGGCCATTTGAAGCCGCTGGGCGATGGGCTGGCGGCACTCGCCAAGGGGCTCGGGCCGGACTGGAACGACACGGTCGTCGTGGTGATTTCGGAATTTGGCCGCACGGTTCGCGAAAACGGCAATCGCGGCACCGATCATGGCCACGGCAATGCGATCTGGATCGCCGGCGGCAAGGTCAATGGCGGCCGGGTCTACGGCGACTGGCCGGGCCTCGCCGACGCGCAGCTCTACCAGAACCGTGATCTGGCGATCACCACTGATTACCGACATCTGCTGGCGATGGTGCTCGAGCGGCATTTGCGGCTGCCGGACGCGGCGATGGCGAAGATTTTTCCCGACATGCCAGCGTCAAAAGGGAATTTGGGGCAGATTCTCAGCGCCTAGGAATCGGCGCACCGAGTGATGCGGCGGCAGCGGTCATCGACTATATAAAGCCGATGGCCGAAAACCCTCTTCTCGAAGACTGGACGGCGCCGTTCGGCTTGCCGCCCTTTGACCGCATCAAGCCGGATCATTTCCCGCCTGCGTTGGATCGCGGCATGGACGAGGAGGTCGCCGAGATCGCGGCGATCACCGGCGTGCCCGAGCCGGCGAGCTTCGCCAACACGATCGAGGCGCTGGAGCGCAGTGCGCAGTTGCTCGAACGCGTTGAAAACGTGTTTCACGGCCTCAATTCGAGCGTGACCAACAAGGACATCGACGCGGTCGCGCGCGACTACATGCCAAAGCTGGCCGAGCACCGCGCCAAGATCGCGCTCGACCCGGCGCTGTTCGCGCGCATCGATGCGCTTTTCCGGAACCGCGAGACGCTCGGTCTCGCGCCCGACCAGTTGCGACTTCTCGAACGCTATCACCTGCGGTTCGTGCGGGCCGGCGCCGCGCTTGGTCGCGAAGACAAGGCGCGGATGACCGAAATCCAGACGCGGATGGCGACGCTGCACGTGCATTTCGGGCAGAACGTGCTGTTCGATGAAGACGAGCGGCGGCTCGTGCTGCGCGCGGACGAGCTCGACGGCCTGCCCGATTTCGCCTGCGAAGCGGCCGCCGGCGCGGCCAAGGAACGCGGGCTCGACGGCAAATACGTCATCACCCTGTCGCGCTCCTCGGTCGAGCCGTTCTTGACCTTCTCGGCGCGGCGCGACCTGCGCGAAACCGCTTATCGCGCCTGGGTACAGCGCGGCGAGCACCAGGGCGAACACAACAATGGGCCGCTTATCGCCGAATTGCTGGCGCTCCGCCAGGAGCAGGCACGGCTCCTCGGCTACACGAGCTACGCCGCCTTTCGGCTCGACGACACGATGGCGAAGACCGCCGACGCGGCCGAACATCTGCTGGAGCAGGTATGGACCCCGGCCAAGCATCGCGCGGCCGAGGAGCGCGCGATGCTGGCCGAGGCCGCCAATGCCGACGGCCTCAACGCGCCGATCGCGCCGTGGGACTGGCGGTACTACGCCGAGAAGGTGCGCGTCCAGAAATACGAGTTCGACGAAAGCGCGGTGAAACCTTATTTCGTGCTCGACAACATGGTCGCGGCGATGTTCGAGACCGCCGGGCGGCTGTTCGGCCTGAGCTTTGCGCCGCGGAGCGACTGCCCCGTCTATCACCCGGACGTCCGCGCCTATGAGGTGTGCGGCGACGACGGCAAGACGATCGGACTCTTCCTGCACGACAATTTCGCCCGCCCCGGCAAGCGTTCGGGGGCCTGGATGTCGAGCTTCCGCGACCAGGAAAGCCTCGATGGCGAGGTGCTGCCGATTGTCCTCAACAACAACAATTTCTCGAAGGGTGATCCGACGCTTCTTTCCTTCGATGACGCTCGAACGCTTTTTCACGAATTTGGCCACGGGCTGCACGGCCTGCTTTCGCAGGTGCGCTATCACTCGCAATCGGGCACGGCGGTGCGGCGCGACTTTGTCGAATTCCCCTCGCAGATCATGGAGCACTGGGTCCAGGCTCCGGAAACGCTGCGCAAATACGCGCGGCACTACCAGACCGGCGAGCCCCTGCCCGAGGCGTTGCTCGAGAAGCTCCTGGCGGCGCGCAACTTTAACCAGGGTTTCGCGACGGTCGAGTACACCGCCAGTGCGATGATCGACATGGAGCTGCACGCTCGTAAAGAAGAAGGGCCCGTGGACATCGCCGCGTTCGAGCGCGATTTTCTTGCCCGGGTGGGCATGCCGGCGGAGATCGGGCTGCGCCATCGCCCGACACATTTCGGGCATCTTTTCGACGGCGCCGGCTATGCCGCCGGATATTACGCCTATATGTGGGCCGAAGTGCTCGACGCCGACGGCTACGCCGCCTTTACCGACGATGGCGACGTGTTCGATCCCGAACTCGCGGCGAAGCTCAAGGTCATCTATAGCGCCGGCGACACGCGCGACCCGATGGCGCTCTACCGCGAATTCCGCGGGCGCGAGCCGACCATCGACGCGCTCCTCGCGCAACGCGGCCTCAACCACTAGTATCCCGCCGCATGGCCAAGCGGCGGATCATCGGCGTGGTGTCGCAGAAGGGCGGCGTCGGCAAATCGACGCTGTGCCAGCTGATCGCGCGTGAGGCGGCAGCTCAGGGGAAAGCCGCCAAAATCCTCGATTTCGACGTCAAGCAGATGAGCTCGGTCGATTGGGTGCGCGCGCGGCTTGAGCGCGATTTCGAGCCGGCGGTCGAGGCGGAGCCGACCAAGGATGTGCGCAAGGCGCTGAAGCTCAATCGCGATTACGATGTGCTGGTGCTGGATGGCGCGCCCGGCACTCCCAAACGCACCGAGGAAATGATTTCCGAATGCGACCTCATCGTGCTGCCGACCGGCGCTTCGCGTGCTGATCTCGTGCCGTCGCTCGCGCTGGCGCGGCGCATCGCCGGGGCGACGGATGGCGCAAAAGGGCCGTTCTTCGCGCTGTGCCGCGTGTTGACGGATGCCGAGGTGGCGGAGGCGCGAGCGACGATCGGCGCGGCCGGGTTTGCCATCCTGGACGGCGAGCTGATCGAGCGACCCGGCTACCGCGCGGCGCAAAATGTCGGCCGCAGCCCGAGCGAGACGAATTTTTCCTCGCTCAACATCCGCGCCAAAAAGCTGGCGAAGGCGATTTTGGAGCGGCTTGACTAAGTGGCCACGCGCCGCGACGCTTGTTCGATGATCTTAATCGAGGATTTGCCGTGATCCTGACCGCCGACGCCGAAATCGCCCGCGAGAACCGCCGCGACACGCCCCGCGGGTGGACCACGCCGTTTATCGGCGGCAATCGCTACACCGTGAAGCCGGGTGACCCGACCCCGGGGCCGGAGACGCTGCATCCGGTGGCGTTTCTCGTCGAACGCGGCCCTGGTCGGGTCACCCATCCGCATTTCCATCAGGCCGACCAGTTTCAGGTGTTTGTCAGCGGCTACGGCAAGCTCGGGCCGCACGAGACGGGCAGTGTCGCGGTGCATTACACCGACGCCTACTCGGCTTACGGGCCGATCGCCGCGGCCGATCAGGGGATTACCTGGTTTACGTTGCGCAACCGCTGGGACCCGGGCGCGAAATATATGACCAGCCTCGAGAGCCGGGCCGAGCTGCGCGCATCGCGCGACCGGCATACCCATTGGGAATTGAGCACCGAGCCGGAACCGGCCATCACCGAGACGTCGCTCAGGGCGATGTCGGCTGTCGGCCGCCGGCAGGTGCTCGAAGACGAACATGGGTTGGCGAGCTGGCGGTATCAGCTCCCGCCGGGCGCGGTAATGACCGGGCCTGACCCCAGCGCGAGCGGCGGCCAGTTCTGGGTGGTGCTTGCCGGGACCGTATCGGCCGCCGGCTCCACGCAGCTCGGCCTGAACTCGACGATCTTTGTCGGCCCCGAGGACGGCGCGTTGTTGGCGTCCGCCGGGCCGAACGGCGCCGAAATGCTGTGCGTGCAGTTCCGCGTAGCGTACGAACGGCGGGGTTAGCCGCGCAGCTTTACGGTCGGCAGGTCGTCGGGGACGATCAGGTTGCAGCCGGTGGTGGCCTTGACCTCATCGAGCGAGATGCCGGGAGCGATTTCCTTGAGCGCCATACCCTCGGGGACAATCTCGAACAGCCCGTAATTGGTGACGACGAGGTTCACCACACCCTTGGCGGTGAGCGGGATCGCGCAGCGCTCGACCAGCCGCGGCGCGCCGCGGCGGGTGGTCTGCTCCATCGCGACAAAGACGTGCTTGGCGCAGGCCGCGAGGTCTATCGCGCCGCCGATGCCGCCGCCTTTCTGGCCGGCCATCTTCCAGTTGGCGAAATCGCCGTTCTCGGCGACCTCGTAGGCGCCGAGCACGGTCACGTCGATGCGGCCCGAGCGGATCATCCCGAACGCGTCGGCATGGTGCACGATCGCCGAGCCGGGGTTCATCGTCACGTGCTGGCCGCCGGCATTGACAAGGTTCATGTCCTCCTTGCCCGGCGCGGCGAGCGGGCCGTAGCCAACGACGCCGTTCTCTGAGTGGAAGATGATCTGCCGATCGCCGAAATCGCAGTTCGAGGTGAGGGTCGGGATGCCGATGCCGAGATTGACGATCCAGCCATCCTCGAACTCCATCGCCAGCCGGTCGCACATCTGCTGGCGAGTGAGACCCTTGGCGTCGCTCATCGGCCGGCCTCCTTGAGCTGGGCGTTGCGGGCGGCGACCTCGGGCGGCCGCATCGGCCACCAGCCCTCGGGCGCGGGAGGCACCCTGACGAGACGATGCACGAAAATGCCCGAGAGGTGCACGTCGTCCGGGTCGATCGCGCCGGCCGGGAGGATGTCTTCCTCGACCTCGACGATCGTCACCTTGGCGGCCATCGCCATGACGGGGTTGAAATTGCGCTGCGCGCGGCGAAAGCGGAGATTGCCGAACGCATCCGCCTGTTGCGCGCGGATAAAGGCGTAATCGAGCGGCAGCGCTTCTTCGAGCAGATATTCACGGCCATTGAAGATGCGGGTCTCGCGGCCCTCGGCAAGCTCGGTACCGACTGCCGCAGGCGTATAAAACGCTGGGATGCCGGCGCCGGCGGCGCGCATGCGCTCGGCGAGTGTGCCTTGCGGCACAAGCTCCGCTTCGATCCGGCCGCTCTCGTAATACTCGGAGAAAACGAGCTTCTGCGAGGCGCGGGTCGGCGCGGTAAAGGCGCAGACGACCTTTACCACCTGCTCGTTGCTGATTAGCCATTCCATGGTCGGCGCGTCCTCGGGCAGGGTCGCGCCGCCGCGCGTGCCGTTGGATACGCAGATGAGGCCCTTGGCGCCCTGTTTCGCCAGCGCGCCGTAGAGGTTGACCGGCTGGCCGACGACCGCGAACCCGCCAAAGCCGATCGTGACATTGTCGGGGATGTCGGCGACCGCCGCGTCGAAGCTCGGATAGATTTTCGATTTGGGCATCTTATCAACTCCATCCCGGCGAAGGCCGGGACCCATTGTTCCGCTGCTCGTGCGATCGAAGCATGGGCCCCGGCCTGCGCCGAGGTGGTGCTCAACTCACCGAAGCTGGACGCCCGCGTTCTTCTCGTCGAGGAAGATGTTGGGCCTCAGGAACATCGACAGCACCAGTGCGCCGTTGGGCGAGCGTGCGGAATGGCGGTTGCCCTTGGGTCGCCAGACGTAATTGCCGGCGGTGACCTCGCCTTCCTCGTCTTCGAGGCTGCCCTCAAGGACAAAGGTCTGCTCGATCTCGACATGCTCGTGCAGGGTCAGCTCGGCGCCGGGCTGCCAGCGAAACAGCGCGGTCATCAGCCCGGTCGCGGTGTCCTCGACCAGCACCTTCATCTCGATCCCGGCGCAGGGTGTCGGCTTCCACGGCAGGTCGTCGACATCGACATAGCGCGAGGCGAGCGAGGTCAGCTTGTCCTGGCCCTTCATGCCGGGCGTCGTCGCGGTCGGCGAGCCGAGTTTCGCCGTGGTCATCACATCGTTCATCGGAACCTCCATTACATCAAAAACACGCCCTTGCCGGTCGTCTGCGTGTCGAACACCTTGTAGGCCTCGTCGGCCTGGTCGAGCTTCCAGCGGTGGGTGAACAGCGCCTCGACATCGATGCCGCGATCGGCGACGAAACGCGCGCATTCCTCCTGGCCAATCGACGAGAAGGTCCATGACGCGACGATCGTCAGTTGCTTGCGCAGCATATCGGGGCTGACATCGATCTCGACCTTGTTGCGCTCGCCGACAAAGCAGGTCGTGCCCCACACCTTGGTCGCACGCACCGCGGCGATACGGCCTTCCGGCTGCGATGAGGTGTCGAGCGTGAACTCGGCGCCGTAGCCGTGTGTCAGATCCTTGATCGCGCCGACAGGATCGTTGGAGCGCGGGTTGACGGTCTCGGCCGCGCCGAAATCCTTGGCGCGCTGCAGCCGCTCCTCGCTGACATCGAGCGCGATGACCCGCGCGCCCATCGCCGCCGCGAGCTGCGTCGCCGAGAGGCCGACCGGCCCTTGGCCGAAGATCGCGATCGTGTCGTTGCCCGAAAGCCGGATGCGCCGCAGCGCGCCGTAGGCCGTGCCGGTGCCGCAGGAGATCGCCGCGCCGGTGGTGAACGACAATTCGTCTGGCAGCGGGACGACGGTAAAGGCGGGCGCCTTCATATAAGCGGCGTGGCCGCCATGCGCGTTGTTGCCGTAGACCTTGACCGGAGTCTCCTGGCAGAGCTGCGACCAGCCCGAGCGGCAATGGCCGCAGACGCGGCAGCCCTCGTAATGATGCACCATGACCCGCTGGCCGACCTTGGCGAGCGACGGGCTGACGGCGGTGCCGACCGCGGCGACGATGCCGCATGGCTCGTGCCCGCCGATGGTCGGCGCGGAAGGCGCTGCGAGCCCGCCTGTCTCGCCCCCTGCCTTCGGGCGGCGATATTGGTGCAGGTCGCTGCCGCACATGCCGGAGGCCTTCATCTCGATGACGACTTCGTCAGGACCCGGCGTCGGGTCGGCGAAATTCATCAATTCGAGCTCGCGACCGCCGGTGAACACGACTCCGCGCATGGTTTCCTCCTCGAAGCGTTTGTTGGCGGCGATGCTAGCATGAGTCTCGGGATGAGGAATGACGGATGCGCGTCCTGGTGATCTATGCCCATCCGCTCGCCGACAGCTTTGCGGCGGCGCTGCACCGCGCGGCGGTCGAGTCCCTGGGAGCGGCCGGGCACGAGGTGGACGATTGCGACCTCTACGCGATGGGGTTCGACCCGGTGATGACCGCGCCCGAGCGGCGCGCGCATAATACCCAGCATCCCGATTTGTCGGCGATCGAAGCGCATGCCGAACGGTTGCGCGCCGCCGATGCGCTGGTGCTGTGCTTCCCGGTGTGGTGGTACGGGATGCCGGCGATCCTCAAGGGCTATTTCGACCGCGTCTGGGTCAACGGCGTGGTGTTCCACCTGCACGAAAACGGCCGGATCGAGCCGAGCCTCACGCGGCTCAAACGGATCTGGGTCGTGCGCACCTATGGCGCGCCGTGGTGGCTTATCAAGCTGATGCTGCGCGATCCCGTCCGCGCGGTTTTGACGGGCATCCGCCTGTTATGCACCCGGCATGTCAAGACGCGGCATTTTGCGCTCTACAGCATCGAATCAAAGACGGAAGCCCAGACGGCGCGGTTTCTCGCGAAAGTGCGACGCGAATTCGCGCGGTTCTAATCGGGCTCAAGCCACAGGAAGCCGGTTTGCAGCTGCAGCCAGACCACGAGCACCGCCACGAACGGAACATAGGGCAGGATGGCAAGCCATCCGGACCACACCGCCAGCCCGGCGATCACAGCGCTGAACAGATACGCGAGAAAGGCCGCGAGCTGCTACCAAATTGCTGCCGACGCCAGCGGTCTTCGGCGCGTCAGCGCTCGGTCGGCGAGGCCGCCGACGATCGCGGTCAACGTATTGGTGATGACAATCGTCGCGCCAGTCACCCGTACGGCGCGACCGACACCGCCCTGCAGCCCCATGGCAATTGCCGACAGGGCGATGAGCCCATAAGGATCGGAAGGGTCCTTCGAGCCGGCGCGGATCGTCCACCAGCCCGCGAAGACCGCGAGCAGCAGCAATTCGACTCCGAGCGTGCGGCGGATACCATGGGCCGGTGCCTTCAATATTACGGACGCGCCTGCGACACCGACCACATAGCCGGCAAAGGCCGCGAGCGCGCGCGAAGCTGCGGGCAGCTGCCCCTGGCCGATCGACAATCCCAGCAGGATCGTGTTGCCGCTCATCGCCGAGGTGAAGACATGGCCCAGCGCCAGAAAGCCGACCGTGTCCATCGTGCCGGCCGCGAAGCTCACCAGCGCCAGCGCGGCGGTACGGCGGCGCGGAGCGCGCGCCAGGACGTCGGTGGCGGTCAAAGCACGCCGATTTCCCTCAGATAGCGCGCCACGCCGGGATGAATAAAAGCCGGGTCGGGCGCGGCGGCGGTATTGGCGGCGGTCGTTTCCTTCGCCTGGTCAAGCTTCGCGGCGAGCGGCGCTTCCCCGGCGTGCAGGGCCTTCGCGAGGCGATAGCCGGTGTCTTCGGGCAGGTCGGGTCGCGCCAGGATGAAGGACCATGACCCGACCGACTGGATCGGAGTGCTCTGACCGGGATAGGCGCCGGCCGGTACCGTCAACGGCTTGAGGAAGGCATGCTTGGCGCGGATTCGGACGATATCGTCGTGGTCGGGCACGATGAACCGGCCGCCGGCCTCGGCGACCTTGGCGAAACCCGGCCAGCCGATGCCGCCGCCCCACAGCGCCGCGGCGCGGCCGTCGAGCACCATGTCGGGGCCGTCGCCGGCGCGTTCGAGGTAGATCGCCTGGAAATCGTGCTCCATGTCGAGACGCATCCCGTCGAGCACGGTGCGCGCCAGTACGACCAGCCCCGATCCCGCCGCGCCAAACGCCACCGGCTTGCCCCTAAGGTCGGCGATCGATCGGGCCGGACTGTCGCCACGCACGACAAACATGCCGGCGGTCGAATACATCGCGGTGACGATTTTCAGACCATGTTTTGGCTGACCCGGCTTAGCAAACGGTTCGATTGCGACTTCGCCGGTCACGAGGCCGAGATCGACCTGACCGGCTTCGAGCAGCGGCACATTCTCGGTCGAGCCTTTGGTGTTGCGGCACTCGACGCGAAGCGATGGGTCGATCGCGTTGATCACCTCGGCGACGACCCCGCCGTAAAGCGGAAATCCGCCACCCGGCGTCGCTGTGGCCAGCGTGATGGGCACGGCTATTTCTTGTGGATCGGGTCGACCCAGAGCACTTGCTCGGGCTATTCGACCG
>Ga0210398_10000899_pt1 | contig 32317 bp, 25 predicted proteins | sample IncBWC4OmetaG_FD_161047 | JGI IMG/M metagenome (GOLD analysis project Ga0210398, IMG submission 161047) | Forest soil microbial communities from Barre Woods Harvard Forest LTER site, Petersham, Massachusetts, United States - Inc-BW-C-4-O | ecosystem: Environmental > Terrestrial > Soil >... | reverse complement strand
CGATCACCACGCCCAAAGCGAAGCCGTTGCCGGGCGGGACGCTTCCCAGCGCGAGGTGGCCGTGGAGATACGGCATGTCTTCAGAAAAAAGAGCCTCCATGCAATCTGTGGCCTGAAACACACTCTTGGTGAAATATTTGCATGAATACTCGACTGCCTGTGCGGAGACTGTGTTGGCAGCGATGAGCGCATACCCGAGCGAAAGAGTCAGGATGACAAATCGTAGGCGGGTCACAAGCGACCTCCGGCAGCAGCCTTGTTCGCCGCAGCCATGTAGTCGGCAGCATCCTGGGCGGTGTAGATATTCTTGACGTCGGAAGGAGGCGTAATGCCGCGCTGTTGCAAAGAGTAGTCCATCGCGCGCGTCATGGCGAGCATCAGGTCGCTCGGCTTGGCGCCGGAGGGCGGCTGCTTGGGGAGAGCTGTGGCGCGAATGATGGTTTGCGTTTCATCCTGGGCAGCGGCCTGCAGGGTGATGGTGTTATTGGCTGCCATCGCTTGAGTGGCGGCCTGTATCTGTGGGGCAGTCAGCGGCGCCGAAGCGATGGGAGCCGGAAGTTGAACATCGGCTCGCGGGTTGGCCAGAGTGAGCAGGTTCTCGAAGGTAGGAGCCTGAGCCTCTCGCCAGTTGAAGGGATTCTCGGCGTTAACGCCACAGAAAAGCTTCCGTACCGTGGCCACGATGGAGCAATGATCATAGTCGCGGTCGCTGATGACAGTGTTCGGCGGAATTCGAGGAGAGACAAACACGGCCGGCACGCGCACGCCGAGCCTGCGAAAGTCGAACTGCGGGCTCGTGGATCGGTGCACATCCGGAAGGCCGGCATTGGCAGACAACGGCGCGACCGTGGGCGGCGCCACATGATCGACGATGCCGCCGTGTTCATCATAAGTAATGAGCAGCAGCGTATCGTCCCAGCCAGGGCTGTCACATAGGCAGGAGTAGACGGTGCTGATCAGGGCCTCGCCTTCGTCGACGGCGAAATCGGGATGCTGGCTATTCGCATAGATGCCATTAGTGACGTCATCGTCGAAGGCCGGCTCGATGAAGGTATATTCCGGCAGGTAGCCTTTCACGGCATCAGCCTCAAAATCCGCAAAGTCGAAGAAGTGGTCCTGCTTATTCTGCTGCAGATACCGGTTGACCATGAGGATGGAGGATCCGTGGGTGTAGATGCGGTAATTGGCGGGGTTTGGAGGGACGTCCATGTCCTCGAAGATCGTGCGGATGATGAAGGGAGCGGCCACTGCATCCTGCGTCAGCGAGCCTTGGGAATGCGCGGCATGAGTGAAGAGCCGATTAGGAATCGTGGGCCCCGGAACCGATGCGAACCAGCGGTCACACACGGCGTACTGCTGGGCGAGTGTCGAGAGAACTGGAAGAGTTTGCGGAGTGAAACACTTCATGATGTTCGGTGCTTGACCCTTGTCGTGGCTGACGAGGGCATAATCCTCGACGAAGCCTTTCATGGTCGGCGCTCCGGTGCCGTCAGAATTCTCGAAAATTTGCACGTTCACATTGATCCACTCGTGCCCCGGGTCGGGAATCAGATCGTGAACGGTACGCGCATCCGGGCTGACTTGAACCTGAGGCCCTTCGGCTGTGAGAGGATTCGTCCAGGCAGGGTCCAGACCGTTCACGCTCGGCAGAAATCCCAGCATGTGATCGAAGGACCGGTTCTCCAACATGAGCACAACGAGATGCTTAACCGTAGCAGCCATGGCTACCCCCCAAACAGATCGGTAATCGCGGATACGCTAATCCCCCGGTGTGGAGATACGCAACGACTCTAGCCTGATCTTTGCGCAGACAAGGCTTCGCGAAAGAATAAGCGATCCTAATTCGCGGGGGAAGCAAGAATACTGCCGAGCGAAGGATACGCTCGCTCGGCGGCGGGCAGTCAGCGATCGTTTCTTTCTTGTTACGATTTCCGAACGCCCTTTCCATGCCTCTGCATCGGTACCGGCAAACGCGCTGCTGGTCAGCGATTGGGAACAAGATCACGCGTCCTGAGCTCACGAGATGTTCAACTAATTCTTGGGCGTGTGCAACCCGATCCAAGGGGATAATTTCTGCGATATCAAGCCCCTGCCCAAGCGCAGTGTGGCAGTCACGCCGCTTCGCGATTCTAGTTGGACTTACAGTTCGTTGCGGTGCGAATCTCCTCAATGCGTTTCATGAACACATTCGTCCATTCATCCAGCACCGCTTCGTCAACATTCTGCGAGGCTGCGGCGCGCAGTCTCTTCACCTGCTTTTGATCCATCAAGTTGAAGCGCGCCACCCGGAAGATCGATTTCACAGTGTCACGATCGAGATGCGCAAGACGCTGGATCATGAGATCCTGCGCCTCTTTCAAGACCTGTTTGTCGCCAAGCAGCGTCGCCCGGAGCTCGCAATTTCCCGGGTTCACGAAAATAGTCTGTGGCTCATATGCGTCGAAAATGCCGCGCGGATTGGTGCCGAAGAGATCGAAGCCACTGCGCTTCTTGCCGAAGGTCGAGCCGAGGTCATGGACATAAATCACGGGCTTTCGACAAACTTTGGCCTGGCCCGCCACAGCCGGTTCCCATTCGGCACATACGAGCCGGTTCTGCTGCGGAAGCGCGTTGTAGTAGTGGATCAAGCCCAAGGCTATCCGGTAGGCATCGAACTCCACCTTTTGCTGGTGCGTCCATTCGCCATCAGAATAGAACTTAGCCGCGTCGGTCCACGACCAAGTCTCGTCGCCCTGGGGATCGATCTGGTCCCACGGCAACTCGCGTTCCGCATTCACCACTTTGAAGATGGCGGGCGCATCCTTAAGAGACGCCTTGTTGTCGGCCAGCTTCCTACCAAACGGATCGTCCGTGCAGCCAATGCAGTTGGCCGCTCCGGCCGGGTATACGTGGTCAGCCGGAAAGCCCAGCACCCACATGATTCGCGTGGTCGCAACCGCAGTGAACACTTCATTAAAGCGCGGGTTGTGGTCGGGGTACGGCGGCTTCAGATACTTGATCTTGAAGTGGTCGGCCTTGATTTCGTGCTGGTTCTTGTCGTCGTTGCGCGGGTACAGTGATGCCGACTTCTCTCCGGTCTTGTCCTTCTCAACTATCACCTTCACATCCTCGACCCGAATGGGTTCACCCTTGGCGCTGTAGAACGCCCCGTCGCTAGTCATATGCCAACATTGAAACTTCATGCTATCGCCGGGGACCTTCGCAAAGGCGTAGTGCGGACGAAAGTAGCAACCGATGGTGTCGTCGGCCGTGAAGTAGGCGAATCGGCTCTTTTCCGGTTCTGCAGCGTCGAAGTCCGGGCCATTCGCGAGTTGAGTCGCGGTCAGTGTGGGCTGATCAAGCAGAATGCCAGCCGCGCGGATGCAAGGCAGCTTCTGCTCCTTGGTCATGCCAGCGGGCACGTCGCACCCATGGGTCTGCGCAACGGCGCTCGCGACACTGATCATTACCAACGACAAGATCAAAATAAATCTACTCCGCACGAGAACCTCCTTCGCCAGCAGCGAGTTCCCCCCGTCCCCTCGTCAGAAAAGCATGGCCGTGTAGAAGTTAGGTGCAGTCACAAGACCCATCGGATTGTCAATGGCGGTCAGGTCTGCTGGCTGTTCCTTTCATTCGCAGCGGTCCCGCTGCGAGTTGCTCCCGCTTCTGCTTGACGCATCCATTTAGTCCCTTGCCAGCCTCAGCGAAGGGCCAATCTTCGATGTTATGGTGATCGGCATAGCTGAAACGTTACAACCCGCGAACGGCAACGCAACCGCAGGGCGACGCCGCCGTGCGCCACGCGTGGGCCATATTCGGCCAGTATAGAGTTCTAGTCCGGAACCTGCCCGCCCTTGCCTTAAGCTCCGCATACTGCATGACCAGATTATTCTCCAACAGGGTTATCGCGTGCTCTATCGTGAAACCCACAAACTGCTCGATGACTTGGCCGAAGCCACCATCGATGGAACCCGCAGAGAATGCATGGAACGCTTCGTTTCCGTGCCGCTTCTGATTATCGACGATCTGGGTATGCGGAAGTTACCCATGACCGCCGCCGAGGACTTGCTGGAAGTCGTAATGCGGCGCTATGAGCGCGCCAACACTCTGCTCACCTCGAATCGTTAATGCGGTGCACCGCATTAACGATTTAATGCGGGGTCCATTTTTATGCGAAGTGAACCATATGAGCAAGTAGGTAATGCCCTTGTAAATCCAATCCTAAGACACGTACCACGTGGTGTCGAAACTTTGCATAATCGTGACGTCCTAAAAAGGAGGACGCCATGTTGGCAGATTTTTTCGAATCATCGTTCCGTATCCACGAACTCTGCGACAGTCCGGATGGCCGATTGCTTGAGGGGTTTGCGCAAGATATGCGCCGTGCGGGCTATGCAGCAATAACGGCTCGCAGGCATATTCGAGCGGCCGAACATCTGATTTATTGGACAGGTCGAAAGCGCACGCCGATCATTAGTTTGGACGAACGGTTTGTTGATAACTTTGTTCACCATCTGGATCGATGCCACTGCCCGCGGTATGGCCGCACGCACAAACGAGAGTTGCAGAACAGTGCGCGTTTGTTCTTCGACTATCTCAGACGGGCCGACGTACTCATTACTCCAGTTTTCGAAGAATCAATCGAGGACACGGTCCTACTGCTCTCTTTCCGTCGCTGGATGCGCCAGCTACGAGGGACCTGTGATGTCACCCTTGACAACTACAACCTTCCCCTGCGCGACTTGCTGAAGAAGCTGGGAGAAGATCCGAGCATGTTCGATGCTCAGAAGTTGCGGCATTTTGTTTTGCAGACAAGTCAACGGTGCGGATGGGCAAGCGCGAAGAGGTGCACGACCGCGGTCCGTATGTTTTTGCGATTCTTGATCTCAACCGGAAAGTGCGCTGCCGGGCTGGAGGCTGCTATCCCCCAACTTGCGCACTGGCGACTCTCCTCTTTGCCCCGATACCTGCAATCCGAGGAGGTCGAACAAGTCATTGCTTCATGTAATCCAGCCACGCCCGTCGGCAGGAGGGACCGTGCGATTCTACTCTTGCTTGCCCGCTTGGGCCTTCGAGCTGGTGACATTGTTAAGCTTCGTCTGAATGATCTCGACTGGAACGAGGCGGGAATCCGCGTTACAGGAAAGGGCCACTGGCAAACGCTGCTGCCACTGACTCAGGAAATTGGTGAGGCAATCGTCACTTACATCACGGACGGTCGTCCTCAAACTGACGCCGATACATTGTTCGTTCGGTCGCGCGCTCCGTTTCGTGCCCTTGCTTCCCACTGTGCAGTCTCGGTAATCGTTGCCAACAGGATGCGTCGTGCTGGTGTCACCTGCCCCAGCCGAGGTGCTGCCCATGTCCTCCGCCATTCATTAGCGAGTTCCATGCTGCGTCAAGGAGCTTCGTTGCAGGAGATCGCCGACGTCCTCCGTCATCGCTCTATCGCAACTACAGAGATCTACGCGAAAGTCGATATCCTCGCGCTGCGAGACATCGCGCAACCGTGGCCGGAGGTGAAGTCATGTTGACCCAAGCCGTGGAATCGTACATCGCGATGCGCCGTGCGTCAGGATTCGAGTTCAGGTCTGAAGGCAGCTTACTGCAGAGCTTTGCAACATTCTCCGATGCAATTGGCAAAAACTATGTCTGCTCTGAAACCGCCATCGAATGGGCGGGATCAGCACGGTCGGTGACTCAACGAGCCCGCCGGCTTGGCCAAGTGATTCGATTTTCACGGTACATCCGTGCAGAAGACCAACACCATGAGGTTCCACCTGCGGTCTTTGGCTGTGAGAAAGGTCCACGCCCCGTACCTTATATCTTTTCGAAGGACGACATCCAGCGCGTGATCCAAGTGGCATCCGACCTAGGCCGGCGCAATGTCTTTCGTGGGCAGACCTACAGCACGTTTTTCGCTCTCTTAGCTTGCACTGGTCTTCGCGTATCGGAAGCAATCCGGCTCTGCTTTGATGACATCACCCAGCAGGGCCTAATCATTCGCTGTTCAAAATTCCGAAAGAGCCGGCTGGTTCCTTTGCATGAGACAGCTCAGGCAGGACTGGAGCGCTATCTCCACAAGAGGCGAACCTATACTCCGTTCGATGATCACGTGTTCGTCTCCTTGCGGAAGCGCCCGTTACTACTACACGACGCCGAAACCGCCTTCCACGAGGTGGTCGAGAAGATCGGTTTACCGCGTGGGCCCCGATTACCGCGCCCCACGATTCACGCACTTCGTCACACATTCGCAGTAAGAGCTTTGGAAACCTGCCCTGACGGCCGTGATCGAATCACAAAACACATGCTGGCGCTGTCAACATACCTCGGTCACAGCAAAGTCGCCGACACGTATTGGTATCTCGAGGCGACACCAGTTCTGATGAGGAATATCGCGGACTCGTGCCAAACTTTCTTTAGGGGAGGCCGGTGATGATACTAATCGCCCCACACATCACGACCTTCCTCCAGCAGCGCTTACCTATCGAAAGGCGCGCTAGCCCAAACACCTGCGACTCCTATGCGCATGCCTTTCGGCTTCTGTTCGAATACGCCAGCGTTTGCGTCAAACTTCCGCCCTCACAACTGTGCCTGGAGCAAATAGACGCTCCGCTGATCGTGAACTTCCTGAATCATCTGGAAACCACTCGCGGCAATAGCCCTGCTTCCAGAAACATCCGGCTCGCGGCCATCAAATCCTTCATGCACTACATGGAGTTTCGTGTACCGTCGGCGCTAGAACAGATTCAACGGGTTCTGGCCATCCCTGCAAAGAAAACAGACATCCATCTCGTCAAGCACCTCACGGCACAGGAAATGCAATCTATCCTGGACGCCCCTGACCCCACTTTCCGCAACGGCATACGTGACCGAGCCATGCTGCATCTTTGCTTCGCCGGTGGGCTCCGGGTCTCTGAATTAATCGGACTCCGCATAGAGGACCTGATGCTTCAACCGCAAACCAGTGTCCTGATCCACGGCAAGGGCCGAAAAGAACGTTGTCTGCCGCTATGGAAGGAAACGGCAACTGCGTTGAGGGCATGGCTCTCCGTCCGGGGTAAAGTCCAGGTCCCGGAGTTATTCCTCAACGCTCGCAATGATGCTATGACCCGCGCCGGTTTCGAGTACATTCTTCAGAAGCACGTCCACTCAGCCGAACAATGTTGTCCTACGCTTTCGTCTAAGCGCGTTTCGCCGCATGTCCTGAGACACACTTGCGCGCTGACCATCTTGCAAGCCACCAAAGACCTACGGAAAGTTTCCCTTTGGCTCGGCCATTCCAGCATGCAAACAACGGAGATTTACACTCGCGCGGACCCAACAGTGAAGCTTGAAACCCTCGAATCCGTAATCGCTCCAAGGCTTCGTACCGGTCGCTTCAAGGCAACGGATAAGCTGATCGCACTGCTAAAGTCTGTGCCAGTTATGCGAAGTGAAATGAACCCAAAGTGATCGGCAATCGGTTCTGTGAAACGCGGAGTCCGCATAAAAATGGACTCCGCATTAAATCGTTAATGCGGTGCACCGCATTAACGATTCGAAGTGAGCAAAGTGCTGGCGCGCTCGTAGCGACGCATTACGATTTTCAGCAAGTCCTCGGCGGCGGTCATGGACGAAGAACACGAAGAGTGAACGAGTAGCTGTGCATCAATATGGTGTATGATGGTGCAATGGCAGTGACCAAACGAACCTCTGGACGAGACGTGCGTCGAAGCGTGACGCTGCCTCCCGACGTTGCCCGGAAGGTGGGGGCGATAGCGAAGCAACGGCGTCTCAGCGATAACCGTGTTCTGCTGGAACTGATCGAGCAAGGCATCGAGACCCGCCGGCGGAAGGAACGGGAATTTTTCGATCTAGCCGAACGGTTCCGTGCCGCTAGTGACCCTGAGCAGGTCAAGCACTTGGGGGACGAGTTGGGCCGCTTTGTCTTTGGGGAGTAATGCCGCAGATCGAAACGTGGTCCCGCCTCCCCGCCGCGGTTCGCGCTCATCTGGTGGAGCGCATGCATGACCGCAAAATCAGCCTCGAAGACCTCAATCAACTTCGCTTGTGGATGGAACCGAAGCCGCAGGTTCCCGAGGGGGCATGGTACAAGGACTTCGGTTCGTTCAAGCTGTGCGGAGAAGGCCGCTATCCGAAAACATTCTTGCTGGCGGGGCAGGCGGCTACGGGGCAGAAGCTTTAACAGAGCACAGGCGCTTAATTACCAATCCTGCCGCGCACTCGACCGCCCCCACGGTCTTGGACATTCGAGCGTCACGACCGTCTCCAATCGATTCCGTCGAGGACATAGTAACGGCCTGTCGACCCGTCAAAACTAAGAACTCGGAATGTCCGTGGCTCAATCAATCCGGTGGTGGCGCGGCTGGCGCGGTGCTGATCTCGGTAACATACACTTGCCGTTGCGTGCTCCATTGTGTCGCTTTATCCGTGACCTGAACGTCGTCCTCATACCGGGCCTTGAGGGCAAGATTGTGCTCTGTCCCCACGACAGTCTGTATCTCCCTGCGCGCTCTATTTGCGCTCTGTTTGTTGGTTTATCACTGCTTTTCACGGTCTTAGGTGTCATCCGCTGACCTGCATGTTGTTGAATTTTAGTTTTCGAGTGGATTCGCCCCCCACTCGCTTCCGCCGCTTTTAAGGGGTTAGCGCCATCACCTGCCGTTTAGCGCTTAACCCTGCGACTTTCCCACTCGCTACGGTCATTTCATCCCTCACAATGTTCCTGTAAACGTTCATCGTTGTGCCGATGTCCGCGTGCCGCATTAGCATTTGCTGCACGGCAATTGGGAGTTCCTACAGCGTCCAGCCATGAACGGTAGCTGCGCCGCATCGTGTGCATGCCTAGTTTGCCGATACCTAGCTTTAGCTTGCTGTCAACGGAATGCTGAGTACAATTGCTCACTATATTGAGTAATCGGTATGATTCGACAGAACCTCTATAGCGAACTTCTGAAGCGCATCAGGGAAAAACGCGGGTTCATGCAGGTGCTTGCAGGTCCGCGCCAAACCGGCAAAACCACACTTGTCCGCCAGGTTATGGAAGCGTCGAAAACATCCTCGCACTACACCTCCGCCGATGAGCCAACCTTGCGCGATCGCACGTGGCTTGAGCAGCAGTGGGACGTCGCTCGGCTTCAAACCAGGGAGCGTAAAGCAGGGGCGGTGCTGGCACTGGACGAGATTCAGAAAGTGGCTGACTGGTCAAGCGCCGTGAAGCTGCTATGGGATGCTGATACCCATTGGGGGCAGGCAAATGCGTGAAATCGTGCTGAGATGGATGCTCAGTGACGACAATCGAAAGGGCCTTTCCGATCGAAAGGCCGAGTGCACCCCAGCCATCCGCAACCGCGCAGCTGACAGCTATCGAGAGTGAGTGTGCAACGGCGGCACTCGAGTTACGATTGGCAGAAACGCTGGGCAGCACGGCGAAGCCGGGATGGAGTCCGAGGAAGGGACGGCGCTGGCGAAGAGCTAAGCTCGTACCCGAGCGCCGGCTATGAAGGAACCGACGCCAGAGGCTCCCAGCGGTGAGGCTGGCTGGCGAACTCTCGAGGCGTGCACTTTACGTACCTCTTAAATACCGAGGCGAAGTACGCAGGGTTGCAGAACCCGCAGCGATCGGCCACTTCCGCAACGTTCAACCGCGGATCCAGAAGGGCACGCTTAGCCAGTTCCACGCGTTGTCGAATCAAGAACTCCTCAAGAGTCATCCCGGTCGTTCGCCGGAACACGCGGCTCAGGTGTCCACACGAAAGATGGACGGCCTGGGCCAGTTGTTGAATCGTGATCTGGGCCGCACCGCGCTCTTCCACAACTTGGCTCACGGCAAAAACAATCTTGTGTTCACGCTGGCTGAAGGCCGAGGCCATCTGTTGCGACACCAGATCGGCAAATCGCCGGAAGGCTTCACAGGCGCCGAAGGGGCTGGGAGCATGCAGCACGCTGGTCGTCGCTTGCTCTTTTGCAGCTTTAATATGGCTGGGATCGACTCCGATACTGACGGTCTCCAGCGCGAGATGCTCGATCGCCCAGGTGAGCAAGGCGCGCGACTGCTGCGTTTCCGCGGGCGAGTGATCGGTTGGCATCACCAGCGCAAGGAATTCCCGCATCACTAGAGAAACGCTGGTTCCATGCCGGAATGCCTTGACCAGTCGCGCCATCACTTCGGAAGGCTGCGCGCTCTGCGGCTGGGGATCGCTGAAAAATGAAACCGTTGCCCCGCCGGAGTCGAGCGCGGCACAGGCCTCCTGGTACGCCCTGAGCAATTCCGCTGGCTGGCGATGCTCTTCGCTCACGCCAATCCGCGCGGCCGCATTTGCGTGCGAGCGGACTTTCGCCAGGACACCTTGCGCCATCTCCTCCAGCGAAATGCGATGGTGACTGCGGTTACGGGCTTCCTGGCTGGTGAAGATGCAGACTTCACCCGGCCGGACAACCGTCGCGAGCGAGTTCGCCAAGCTCTGACAGAACTCCTCGACGATGTGCGAGAGACGGTTCAGGGTCATGGGTCCGGCAGTGAGGCGTTGGGAGTCCGAACGCAGGTATTCGATCTGGACCACCATGACCCGCTCGGGCAGCCGTGGCAGACCGGCACGGCTGGCGAGGGCTCGCAGCTCTTGCAGGTCGCCGAGCTCTCCCGAGAGTAGGATGGAGGCCAGTTCTTTTCGGTCCAGACTCAAATCCCGGTCGTGCTTTCTTTGAAATTCGCTGATCAGCTGCAGACGCTTCCAGGAATTCGAGATGTAGCGAGCAAAGAGTTCGAGGATTCGGACCATTTCCGCCACTTGCGCCTGATTGACGACGGGAACCTGAAAGTAGGCGGACTCCAGGCTGGCGAAATTGATGTGCGGCTGTCCCGCCAGAGTCTCGCGCACGAGTCGGAAGCCGGCGCGGGTGGGCGTTGAGGTCAAAACCTGGCCTGAGAACAGCGTCCCTAGGTACAGACCATCGCAAATCACAGGCACAGCGATATCGGTAAGACCGACGTGACATCCGTAAACCTGCGTACAGCCGGTGGCACGGCAGCGCTGCTTGGCGGGAACATCGGAGCGGGCGCAGGTCTCCTCTTCGTGCGCGCCGAAACCGTGGACCAGATCGCAGAACAACGTGCTGGGAGAGTTGCGGTTGGCTTCCGTGGCGCCGGCCGGCTGGAGCTGCACCAGTGCATCTCCGGTGCCGACGCGGTTCTTGAACTTGGCCTTGAGGGGATCGAGTTCTTCGTCTTCCGCGTGCCACATGAGCTCGACGTTGCGGATCGGGCTGGTGTTGTTGAGGAGCAGAAGGAAATGCTTAAACAGTTCCAGATCCTTTTGGAACTCCCGCCTCAGGGCTCCGCTGAGCAGAGTATGTCTTTTCACGATGCCGCCCCCAGACGGAAAAGGATTTTATTACATAAGCGGCTCCGGCGCGCATCATTAAAACGAAGGTATTTGTTGTTTACTGGTTTTAAGCAGTGGATATCCGGCTAGGGATGGGCCCGGACCGTGAGGCCACCGTCGACCACAAGGTCGATACCCGTGATGAAAGCGGAGGCTTCGGAAGCGAGGAACAGGGCGGCTTCGCTGACATCGGCGGGCATGCCCCGGCGGCCTAAGGGATGCAGGGCGGTGGTTTGGGCGGCAAGTGCCGTCGGATCGGGGGAATTGCGGAGGTATTCCTCCCAGAGCCCGGTGTCGATGTATCCGGGGCAGATGGCGTTGACGCGGATGTGCCTTGGCGCCAGTTCCAGGGCCAGGTTCCGGGTGAGCGCGACCATGCCCGCTTTCGAGCAGGCATACGGAATGGAATCCGGAAAGGCATGGCTGGCATGGATGGAGCTGATGTTCACGATGGCTCCGCCGGATTCCGGGAACCATGGTGCGACCGCTTGAGTCAGCAGGAAGGCGCCGCGCAGGTTGACTTCGAGTACTCGATCCCAGTCTTGTTGGGTCAACTTGGCGAGGGACTTTTCTATTTCAACTCCCGCATTGTTTACGAGAATATCCAGATGTTCATGCGACTTTCGCAGGGTCTCGACCGCTTGCTGGATTTCAAGAGGCTCCTGCAGATTGGCCTGAAGGAACTTGACCGGCAACGAGGAATCTTCGGCGGTGAGTTCCCGGGCGGTCTGGGTCCCGCTTTCGGCATCGCAATCAAGAATGAAGACACATGCGCCCTCGCGCTGGAACAGCGTGGCCATTCCCCGCCCGATGCCTTGAGCGCCGCCGCTGATCAGAGCGATGCGATTGGCGAGCCTGCCGGTAGCACGGATTGGGTTCATGGTCGTGACATTACGGCCGGCATTGCCCCGGCTGCATGCGTTTGATTTTCTCCCTTAATAAAAATCAGTTCAGAAGTATTCGGCGAAGGAAGTTTCACTTCGAGTCCACGGCCGATGAGATCCCGCCCGGTGACGGTTCGATCGGGAGCGCTGTGGTCGTTGTATCGGAGCCGGTAGTGCCTCGACGGCTGCAATCCTTTGAGCGCGAAGCGGTGTGACTTTTCTTCCGCGATGCTTCCGCGGAAGGCATAGACGACGCCGCGTTGACGCTCCGGATCCCAGTATTGAATGCCATCCCAGTGGACTCCGTCTGGCCGCGGTGAGACATGGTACAGGCTGGCATCGCGAATCAGGGGACGAAGCTCCTTCTTGTAGAGATCGATCTGTTTTGTGGCCTCGGCGTGCTGTTCCGGCGACCACGACAGAGTGTTGATCATGATCGTCAGCCATCCCATCATGCCGCTACGGAGCATGAAACGAAAATTATCGATACTTTGGGTTGGCCATTTTTCGACGTAGCTTTCCAGCATGGCAGCGGGCAGGACGTGACTGGTGTCGTAAAAGGCGCGGCGGTTGGAAGTTGGATCGTATGTGTCGGTGATGGAGAAATAGTCGCCGTGGGAGGCGCTTCCGAAATCGACCATGCGGCCTCCGTCGTTGCAGATTTCAAACAACAGGCCGGGGTGGTCATGGCGCAGTTTGGAATAGATATCGTAGTAGGCGCGCACGGCATGGTAGCTGACGTCGGTGGAATTCGAACTGTCGACCCAATAGGCGCCCCACGACTTGTAGATGCATTTGTTCAAGGGGTCAGGCGCGGCATGGGGATGGTCGGCGCGGTCGCATCCGTGAGCCACAAGATAGCCATCATGCTCCAGCATATCGAGGTGGTAGTCCGAAACAATTCGCTCGACCTCGTTTTGCGCCCATTGTTTAGCTTCGGGCACGCCAAGATCGATGGTCTGGCCTTTGAAGGGTTCCGGCTTCCAGTCGGCCGGGATGTCGGTGACCATCCAGTCGCGCACTTTAGGATCGCGCGCGTTCAAGGCTCCCGATTCGGTGGAAAGCCCGGCCTGTGTCCAGTCGACCCAGAGGCCGAACTTCAAGCCTTGCTGGTGCGCTTTGTCGGCGACAAAGGCGAGACCGTGAGGAAATTTCTGCGGGTTGGGATACCAGTCGCCGACGCCGCGAAACCAGCCGGCGTCGACGTGGAACATTTCGACGCCCAGGCTGGCGGAATCACGAATCATGCCGAGCGCAATCTCTTCGTTGACGTCCATGCCGCCGCCCCAGCTGTTATTGACCACGACGGGATAGTTGGGATTCTTCCAGGTCTCGGGATTGCCGAGAACCGCCCGCACCCAGGGGCGCAGGACATTGCCTGCACCGTCGGCGCCATCGCGAAAGCCGCCGAGAAATATTCTCGGAGTCTCGAAGAGTTCACCGGGTTTGAGTCGGGTGCGAAACGGGCTTGGATCGGGGTTGAGGCCCAGGGCTCCTTGAAGAGAATCTTTTTCCCGGGTGAGCGAGATGCCGGTCCGCCCGCTGAACTCGATTCCGGCGTACCAGCCGGATTGGGCGGCGTCGCTGCTTTGCACCAGAGACCACGGAATGATTTCGCGCGGTTCGTTGTCGCTTAGATCTCCGTATGTGCTGGAGGTTCCGGTCCAGTGATAGCCCTCGGCAAGAGCGACTTCGTGGGTGCCGATACGTGAAGGCGAGTTCGCGCCTTTCTCGATGAAGAAATGTTGCAGAGACGACTGGGGATCGATCTGCCAGTTGAAGGCGAGGCTTTCTTGTAAGGGAATCCAAAGTTCGCGCGCGTCGCGGTTCTCGATGCGAATTTGGTGTTCGATCGGTCCGTGGGCCGCACGGGTGCGCCACTCCCAGGTGAGGCGCAGATGCGGCGAAGGGGAATCATAGACGAAGGCAACCCGCTCGGCGCTGATGGAGCTGGCTCCGCGATTGAAGGTCCAGTGAATGGGAGCCTGTTCGCCGGAAATTTCCGCCGACGCGATGAGCGGCTCCGAGGCACGGTCTTGCCATGGGGGCAGGCCGGGGACAGAAAGGCTGACCAGGCGCGGGGCCTCAGACCCGGCTTCGACCGCCAGGTCCGTGTCGGAGGTTTGGAGACGGGCGGTGGTCTGTCCGAAAGCGACAAGGCTGAGCCCGCAGCAGAATAAGACAGTTAGCCCGACGCGGGTTGCAGACGACATGAAAAAGGAACTCCTGTGAAGGCGACGGAGCCGGCTTATTCTAACAAGCTGGCTCCGCAACAAGTCTCTGTAGGCTCTTTGATCTCTGCCGCACGCTGTAGCGTCATCTCCGGCAAGCCCCTCGGGGCCAGAGCCAGAGCGGTCGTTAGAAAAAGAATCGTGCTCCTATCTGCATGATGCGCTGTCCGGATTTGCCCAGGATTCCGCCGAAGGTGGCATCGTTCATATTGTTGTCGATCTGGTTGAAATTCGCGTGATTGAAAATGTTCTGCGCCTCGAGGCGAAGCTCGAAGTAACGGGCGCCCTCCGCGGACAGCGGAAACTTTTTCAGCAGCGTGGCGTCGGTAAAGAAGCTGCCGGGATTCCGCACGTTAGGGAAGACAAACGGTGCGTTGCTGAAGCCGAAATCCGGCGTCCTCGAGAATGCGCTGCTATTCAGCACGAGAGTGGGATTCTGGTGGATGAAGTTTCCCGTCGCATCGACCAGCGCGCGGTTGTAGTTCCTGGATTGCACCACTTTCACACCGGGCACGAGAGATTCGCGAAGAGCCGCGCCCGGAGCGGTCTGACCTCCTGGGACGACTGGAACGAGCAGCGGAGTGCCCTTGGGATTCCAGGTGGTCACACCCGCGACGTTCCAACCGCCTACGACCTCATTGAGAATCTTGAAGCCCAATGTGTCGCCGTGACCCATGAACTGGCGGCCGTTTCCAAAAGGAAGCTCGTAGGAGTAATTCAACAGCAGGGTGCGCGGCAGTTCATAACCAGCCACGCCGTAAGCTTCCAACAGGTTGTGCGGATTCTGCAGCAATCCGCTGCCTGCCGGGCCACTGTGTTGAATGTCCTTGCCCCACGAATTGGTCAGGGTTTTGCGAATGCTGTAGGAAGCAAGCAGCGTCAAGCCGTGATAACCGCGGCTCTGAATCTGCAGATTCAGGAAATTGGAGCGAGAGCGTCCCCAGGTGGCCTGCCCGGGAGTGACGCCGGAATATTGCGGCGAAAGACCCAGCAATTGAGAGAGCTGGACGGTGGGCTCGCTGTTAAACGTTTGCGACTGGCCAAAGAATGGGTTGGGAACCTGCGAATAGAGGCTCTGGCCGAGCGAGTAATCTTGCAAAGGAACGTTGTTGAGGCTCCAGTTCCAAACCGGCATGAGCAAATGAATGCCGCGGATACCGGTGTAGTCCGCTGTCGCTACCCAGCTCCTTCCGACCTGGCGTTGCACACTGACGTCCCAGATGTAGTCTTCCGGACTCTGGAAGTGATTGATGGTCGACGCGCCGCCCTGATCAGGATTGCCCAACTGCCCGAAGGTCTGAAAGCCATAATCCTTGTTCGTGCTGATGGCTGGATCGTAACCGAGGTTCGTACCACCGGGCTGGGCGGGGAACGTGCCTAGACCATGATCGTGACCGATCTCGCTGATCCAGTGCTGGCCGTCGACGCTGGAAATTTGGTTCATGGTGATCGAGTTGTAATAGAAGCTGAACCAATCGGTTGAGAGCCCGTTCAGACCTTGATCGATGATGCCGGCGCTGGCGTGGACTACAGTTTTGTCGTCGACCGCATAAGCGATACCGAGTCGTGGCTGGAAATCCTTCGAGTCCGTTGTGTACAGGTTTTTCTGAGGATACTCCGGTGTATTGAGGAGCACGACTCGGCCGGTCGCTCCCTGAGTCAGCCACCCGGGCTGAGGCAGGGCAGCCAATCCAGGAGTCGCGGACGTGACCTGGCTCCAATCCCAATTTGAGTTGGCGGTCAGGACGTTCTTGGCATTGATGTCATACATCAGCGGCGCGCTTTGGCCGGGAGCCGAACTCTTCGGCGAGCGGGGGCCGTCGTGATCCCAGCGCAGCCCCATCTGGATGGTGAGTTTGCGATTGACCTTCCAGTCGTCCATCGCGTAAGCGGCTTCATTGAAACCGTAAGGTGAAATGTTCCAGTTGCCCCACTGAAATACGTGAGAGGAACCCATCATGAGTTCGGCGAGGGGGAAACCGGTGGTCGTATCGCCGGGATTTTGCCAATTCTGAACCGAGCCGCCGCCGTTGTTGATCCAGGCGACGCCGGTGTGATCTCCGCCATCTTCGTTGAAGCGGATATAGCCCTGTTCGTAGCCGACCTTGATCGTGTGGCGGCCCATGACTTTGGTGTACGCAACTGATGCGTTTTCCGTCTGGTTGATGAAGGTGTCAAATTCGGAGCCGCCAACGTTGGAATAGCCGTTGATGTTCAGCACCGGAGGAATCTGGCTGGTGGTGCGGGATGGGTTGTTGATGACGAGCGGATCGAATCCCCATTGCGTCGTATCGATGGACGGATCGGGAGCCGATCCGTCTCCCGAGACACCGTCGCTGTAGAGCTTGGCGACGCCGAAGCCCAGATGCACATCCAGAATCGACGTTGGCGAAAGAACCCAGTTGTATTGCAGACTGCCGGTAACGTCGTGATCATAGCTGAACGAGCGTGCTCCGTGCAGCCACGGCGCCGGAATATTGTTGGTCATGTGCGTGCGGCTGACGCTGAGGTTCAGACGCTGGCTGTTGGAGAGGTTTTCATCAAGACGTACAAAGAACCGATCCGTGGGACGTGTGACGGCGATCGTGTCCAGGCGATCGTTGCTGTAGCCGTTGGAGCCCGGAATGTGATTCGGTGTGGGCCACAAGGCCATGTAGTGAGCGAACAGGGTGCTCTGGAGGGAGAGATTTTCATTTCCGGCGGGGCAGGTTCCGCCAGTGATATCAGCCTGGGAACAGATCTTGCCCCCGACTAAGCCATTGGCGCCAACCGGGGCTCCCGGAACACCGGCATACTCTGGCCGAACTCCACCTGAAATGTGATACGGATCGAAAAGAGAGGCATAGAGCGGTTGGGTGGTGTCTCCGTTGACGTAGCCATCGATGGTCTGCGAAAAATCGCCGTTGCGCTGCAGCAAGGTCGGTACGGTAGTGACTACAGTCTGTCCTGTGTTATAGCGTTCGCCTTCCCAGCCGAAAAAAAAGAATGTGCGGTTCCCGCCGTTGTAGACGTGAGGAATCGACACCGGTCCGCCGAGGGACATTCCATAGTTGTTTTGATGGAAGGCCTGCCGCGTTTCGCCCAGTGAATTGTTCTGCCAGCCGTTGCTGTTCAGGATCTGATTGCGGAAATATTCAAAGAGCCGGCCGTGGAACTGGTTGGAGCCGCTCTTGGTGTTCATGGTGATGATGCCGCCGGAGTAGCGCCCATGATCCGCCGTAAGGACTCCGCTCTCTACGCGAAACTCACCGATGCTGTCTGGGGTCGGAATCGCGCGATTCACCGCATTGAACTCGGAATCCTGCAACTGGTTGCCATCGACCGAGATGTTGGTGCCATTCACCTGTCCGCCCGCCACCGCGTAGGAGTTGCCGTTATTGGCGATGAGGTAGGTTGCATTCCCCAACGTGGAGATCTGATCGCTGAGCGGGCCCTTCCCCTGTACCTGGGGAACCACCCCTGTCAAATCGAGCGAGTTGCGGTTAAGTTGCGGCAACTCAGTGATCATTTTGTTATCGAGAACCGTGGAAGCGCTGGACTGGTCCGAGTGCAGTAATGGCGCGGACTCGGTCACGGTCACGATTTCTCTGGTTGTCGCCGGTTTGAGACTGAAATCGAGAGAAAGATGGTCTCCGGTGCGCACCGTCAATTCCGGGCGCTGAACGCTGGCGAATCCTGCTTTGGCGAGCGAGACCTTGTAGTTACCGGGAACGAGTTGCGGGAGAACGTAGATGCCGGAACCGTTGGTTGTGCCGTTATAGGCAACCCCGGTTTCGGCATTGGTGGCAGTGATGTCTGCGCCCGACACGGCTGCTCCGCTTGAATCCGTCACCAGGCCCGTGAGTTGTCCATTCGATGACTGCGACGCTGCCGGGATGGCCGCCAACCCCAACAGGATGACGAAACATAACAACGCCCGCACGAAGCTACCGCGACTGATTACTCGACACATGTTCCCTCCGCCCACCACAGCGATGCTCACTTCGGACCCCAGTCGATTGCCCCTGGCTAGATCGGCACACGCCTGATTGTCCTTCAGTGTCGAACGAGCGGGATTCACACACCATTCGAGAGAGTGTTTTTTCTATCGTTTAAGCGGCGGGATCAGGGGCGTAAACGTTTTTCTTGGTTGGAAGTTCCGGGTACCGGGGAATTTGGCTCCTGGATCGTGAGGCGCTGATCGGCGGGCACGTCTTTCATCTCCTGCGTGATGCCCGAAGGCCAATGAATCTCGAGCGAAACTTTGCGATCGTCGGCGAGGCCGAAGTGCACGCGCAAGTCGCTGGCCGAAGCGTAGCCCACGCTGTTGGCTACGAAGGCAACTTGAGTCCGCTGTGCACCGCGGCAAATCACCTTTGCGCCTAGAGCGGAGGCGTTGCTTCGCGTGCCTTGGAGTTTGAGTTGCAGCCAGTGGTGTAGAGGACTGCGATTCATCCAGAGTTCCATAGGCTCATTCAGGGACGTGACGGCAGCATCGATGCGGCCATCGTTGTCAAAGTCGGCAAAAGCGACGCCACGGTGCAAACGGGGAACAGCGAAGTCCGGGCCGGCGGTGGACGAAACATCGGTGAAATGCGAACCCTGGTTCCGGAGAACGCGGTTGGACTGTGGGTCATCGGTGTCCAGTCCGCCGCAGGCGATGAATACATCCAGGCTGCCATCGTTGTCCAGATCGACGAGGCCACAGCCCCACCCGCTCCAGGGGCGGCTAAGGTTGAGCAGGTTGCTACTGGCGCTGGCATCGTCGAAAGCACCCTTGCCGTTGTTGCGGAATAATTCGAAGGTTTCGCCACGCAGGCCGGTCATAAGGATGTCGGGGAGCCCGTCACCGTCGAAATCGCGGAAGTCAGCGCCCATGCCGGAAATCTGGCGGCCGTCTCCGTTGTAGGCAATTGCGGTTTCCATGCCTACCTCTTTCAGCTTGCCGCCGCCGAGATTGTGAATCAGCAGGTTCCGGTCATTGTCATTGGCAATGAAAATGTCGGGCCGTCCGTCGCCATCGTAATCGGCGATCGCGACCCCCATTCCTTTCCCCAGCAACTTACAGCCGGCGTCCTGCGAAGTCTCCGTGAACGTTCCGTTTCCATTGTTGTGGTAGAGAAGAATCGGTTCGGCCCGGTACTTGTCAGGATGACAATAAGTGCGATCTGTGCTGTTCAGCCCTCCGCACACCGGATCGTCGCCCGGCGTCCAGTCGCAGTAGTTCGACACGATCAGGTCGAGATAGCCGTCATTGTCGTAGTCAATCCAGGCAGCTGCGACCGACCACAACTGACGGCCTTGGACCTTGGCTCCGCTGACTCCGGCCGCTTCCGTCACGTCGGTGAACGTTCCGTTGCCCTGGTTGCGGTAGAGTGTGTTGCCGTGGACACCGACGACGTAAAGATCGTCGAAACCATCGTTGTTGTAGTCGCCGACGGCCACTCCCATTTCATAGCCGCGGCCCTGTACGCCGGCTTTTGCCGTCACGTCGCTAAAGGTGCCGTCGCGGTTGTTGCGATAGAGCCGGTTGAAGAATCGCGGATCGGACTTTTGCAGGGACGGCAGCGACGCACCGTTGACGCAATACAGATCGGGCCAGCCATCCTGGTCGAAGTCGATCACTCCGAGCCCCCCGAGCACCGTCTCGACCTGGTACTTGCGGCCCTGGGCATCGTTGCGCAGAACAAAATCAAGACCACAGGTTGGGGCGATGTTTTGAAACTGGATGTTCGCGGGACTTGCTGCCGCGCCCGAAGCTCGCGGCAGAGAATACGCGAGACCGGCGCCGGCGAGCAGCCTGGCAAACTCGCGGCGCGTAAAACCGCGGGTACGGCTATGGCTGCGCATCGAAACCCTGGTCTCGGTAGGATTTCTGCTGAAACAATTCAGACAACTGCGAAGCCGCAGCAAAGGCGCGGTCGGCTTCGGCGGCGCGCCCCATTTTCTTGAGGACCGTTCCCAGCAGGTAGTGCAGACTCCCTTTCTCGTCGGGATATCCGCTCTCCAGTGCGGGGGAGAGATTTTTCCAGGCCTGGTCGAGCAAGCCGGTCTGAGCGCAAGCCTTTCCCAGTTCGACTCGCATCGTCATATCCTGCGGATCACGCGCCACAATGTCCCGCAGATCGGGGATCGCTGCCGCGTAGTTGCGCTCCTGCATGGCGATCCTGGCAAGAGTGCGTTTTGCCGAAATTCGCTGCGGATCGATTTTGAGCGCCGCCTGGGCACTCTGTCGGGCTGCCTCAACCTGACCGGCGCCGAATTGAGCATCCGCGATGCGCTCCAGTACGGAAGGGTCATTGGGAGGGATAGCCAGCGCCTGCTGATATTCGGCGATTGCCATCTCGGGTTTCGCCTGCAAGCGCAACAAGACATCGCCGCGCATTACGTGCAGGGGAGCATCGTCGCCGCCGGACCGCTGCACCTGTTCGGCGGCACGGCCAGCCTGCCGCGCGTAGCACCAGGTAAGCAGGAACATGCCGTAGATTTCCGGAGAGGACTTCGTCAACCCGTGTTCGAGGGCGGGGATCGCTTGTGGACAATCCTCCAGGCGCGCGAATGCCACTCCGCGCTCAAACCAGCGGTCGGCCTGGTCGGGTTGGGGCCGGGGCAGCTTCAGCAGTTGCTCCCACTTTTGCTCCCGGAACAGAGCCTCAGGGTCTTCCGGCGCCGTCGTCGTAGCCGGAGCAGTCTCGCACGAAGTGGAGCCTTGGCGCACACACGAAAAGAATTTCGTGGCCGCGGGAGGAACACCTGAATCCGGCGGGAGTGCGAGCTGCGGCGGCCACCGGGCTATTTCGTGAGACAACACCCGGGGAGAGCGCTGCAGCACAAAATCGAGCCGCTGAATCGCTCGCTTCCACTCATCTTTTTGCGCGGCCAGTTGTGCCTCCGCCATTCGGGCGGAGAGATCGTAGCCATCGGCCAGCAGAGCCTTGTGCACATCGCTGTCAGCGGCTGAAAGCTCACCGGCCATAAGATGGGAGCGGGCCAGATCAGACCAGATACCCGGAGCCGACGGATCCAGATCTGCGGCGCGCTCGAATAGCGAAGCGCGCAAGGCATCCGCGTTGGGCAGCGCCAGGGCGCGCAGACGGTATTCGGCTGCCAATCCTTTCTTCGAGCTACGCAGCAACGTCGACATGCTGGCGAAACGGGACAGGGCAAAATCAACGAACGCCACCGACGACTCGGCGGAGCCTTTGGATACATGCACTGCCTGAATGTAAGCTTCGACAGCCTCTCCATACATTTCTTGCTTAGCCAAGGCCTCGCCGAGATAGTCCAGCGGATATTCTTCCTTGGGGCGCAGGCGCACGGCTTGTTTCAGGAACGGAACCGAGGCGGGAGCATCGCCGGTTCGGAGACAGTCGATTCCGAGAAGCAAGTTGACGAAATAATCCTGGGGAGCCACAGCGTAAGCGCGGCGCAACAGGGGCATGGCCTCCGCGTACCGTCCTTCTTGATGAAGATCGAAAGCCTGCTGTACGAGTGATTTCAGGTCCTGGTCCGCTGCCGCTCTGGGGATCGGAGCGATAACGGCGACGAATACGAGGATCGGAGACCAGCGTCGCACTTTCCTTCCGAACAACCTCACGAAGCCACCCCGAACGTCAGCATACGACGCATGCCGGATACGCGGCAAACGGGCCCCGGGTGAAAGGGCGCAGAATTTGCGAGGGAATGTTGGATAAACATTCCGCCCGGAGGTACTTATCAGGTATTCTGCCCGTCAAGCTGCGGGGCCGGTTCAATGAAGCAATGAAACTTACTATCCTCGGTGTTTTTCTAGCTTGCACGTTCCCGGCCCTCGGGCAAAACCCTCTGCCTGCCTTAAAGGACGGGACGGTGATCGACGAGAAGACAGAATTTCGGCACGATGGTCCGCTGTTGATTGCCGGCAAGGTAAAGCTGAAAGGGATTTCCCTCGATCTTCGAGGGCCCACGACCTTGGCCCCAGGGGCCCACCTTGAACTTGACGATGTGCATATCCGAGTATCCGACCCGCCAGGGTCGCCGAATGGTACAAGCGGATTGCTCTGTGACGGCCCGGCCGAGATCAGCATTCGTCACTCCAGTTTGACCGTTGAAGGGAGCGCGCATCCCATCTGGCGGTTAAAGGGGGACCTCGCGGTCGATCACTTCCAGACGACGAACTCGGAATTTCATCTGGATCATGTTCAGGCCAAGCTTACGGATTTCACGATTTTCGAACTTGAAATTTCTCACGCCAGCCACGTCGTCGGGAAAGACTTGCACCTGGTTTTTCTCTCAACCCATACCGGCGATAACGACACGCTCGAGTTTTCTGACATTCCTGCGGACCACGCATTCTCGCAAAAACTGCGGATGGGGTCGCTGGCCACCGCCGATCTCACCGACACAACGGCGCAACTGTTTCTCTTGTATGTCCACGGCAGCAGCCATGTGAGCTTGAATCGAATTGGCCGGGCGCAGTTGGCCATTGCGCCTACCTGTCAGGGAATACTCAAGTTGCCCCACGGAAATGCGGGCACGCATGCGGTCCCCATGCAGGTACCGGAGCCAAATGCCACCAATTGTCCCTTTCGTTTACGACTCAGCGAAGTAAACGCAGATACCTGGGACGTCTACGCCGGAGGAAAGGCTGACCTGACCTTCACCCACAGTGTCATCGATGAACTGACTGCCTACGGCAACGCAAGGATCGTGGTTCGCTATTCTGACATTTATGCCGACTGGCTATCCCTCGGCGGGGACGCCGAACTGCTCGTCGAGCATTCCACGGTAGGCGCCCAGCGGCTGGCGAGTGAGCGTCCGGATCTTGCGACCAGCCAGGCGCGCATGAGCGGCCACAGCCACGCCACTTTTGATCATGTGAACTTTGACTGTGGCGTGGTCGCTGCCGGGGATTCGATCACCAAGATTCGCGATTCTGTAACCCCCCCCAAATATATTCGACGATCGGGCCACGCCATCATCCAGACGGAGCCTTTGCTTCCAGTAGAAGAGGCGGGGAAAGGTATCTGATCCATGAAACTTAGCGTCACTACGGACTGGTCGTACCACGGACTGCGCGCCGTTGTGTTGGAGAATCAGTTTTTGCGAGCAGTGGTACTCCCCGAGGCCGGCGCCAAGATTTGGCAGATCACTTACAAGCCGCACGACGCCGATCTGCTGTGGAATAATCCGCGAATCGCGCCCGCCCGCTTGCCCGGGAACTCTCGTTATGACGACGTCTGGAGTGGGGGATGGGATGAGTTGTTCCCCAATGACGAGGTCGCGGTGATTGAAGGAGAAAGCTATCCCGATCATGGTGAACTCTGGACGGGGGAGTGGAAGGCCGAACCGTTCTCATCTTCCGATGAAGTTGGCGTTAGGCTGCGATATGTTACGCCGATCAGTTCGATCGAAGTGGAAAAGACGATTCGCCTCAGGCGCGATCAGGCCCGTCTCGAATTTCATCATCGCTTCACCAATCGGGGAAGAACTGCCTTCCCTTTTCTGTGGAAACTGCATCCGGCGATGGCGGTTTCGCCGGAACATCGCGTCGATTTCCCGCCCATGCAGCTTGTACTTGATCCGGCGTTTCCCGGAACGCTGACCGGAGCCGGCGAAGCAGGACCGTGGCCCTTTGTCGAAGGTTCTGACGGACAGGTTGACCTGCGACGAATTACTCACGAGGATGCGCGCCAACTTTACTTCTTATATGGCACGCAAATGAAAGCGAACTGGTGCGCTCTGACCAACACCGCGACCGCTCTCGCTTGTGGGGTGCAATTCGACTCTGCCGTTTTCCCTTGTGCATGGCTGTTCGCTACCTATGGTGGATGGCGCAATTACAACGTGGCAGTGCTTGAACCCTGTACCGGCTATCCACTCAATTTTGAAGCGATGAAGGCGGCGGGGCGGCACCGCACTCTTGCGCCCGGCGAGACACTGGAGACTGAGGTACGATTCGCGGTTCAGGAAGGACTGCGTTCGGTTGGTTGCATGGATGGCGCGGGAAAAATGAGCGAAGGCTCGTGAAGATTCCTGCCGCCTGCCGAGGGGCTAAGTTTTGCTGTCTGCCGGTCTTGGCTCGAGCGAAAGCAAAATCGCCGCGATGATCGCCAGGCCCACTCCGCAGGCCTGGGCCAGGGTCAGGCGCTCGTGCAAAAGGGTCACTGCGACGGCCACCGTCACCAGTGGATAAAGCGAGATCAACGAGATCACAACCGCCGCCTTGCCGCCGGACTCGAGAGCAGTAAAGCTGGTAAGCGCTCCCAGGCCGTTGAGTGTGCCTCCAATCACGGCTGCCCAGAAAATCGTCGGCCGCAGGTGCCAGTGGATTGGCACGAAGACGGCCAGGAGCGCTGAGATCGCGATCATCGCGTAGGCGAACCAGATGAAGGAAAGCTCGCTGGAAATGCGGTTGGTCGCGAGTTTCTGAGTGACACCGGTGATCCCCCAGAAGACCAGGGCGATGGCGGCGAACCACATCCATGCCGGCAAGGAAGACATTTGATCCTTTCATTACTTGTTCCACTTACATGCTCAATAAATAAATCGCTCCCAGGGCCAGCGCGAGCCCGAACTTCTGGGCGGTTCCGATCCGTTCGTGGAGGAACGTTACCGCCAGCGCCACGGTCACCAGCGGAAACAGCGCGGTCACCGGAGAGACGATCGAAGCCTTTCCTCCGATCACCAACGCGTGAAAGAAGGCAATGTTGCCGGTTCCGCCTAAAATCCCGGTGAGGAAGGCCCACGCAATCCCAATGCGCCTGCCCCCGCCGCCGGCGGCATTTCGCGGTGAACGCCAGACAATCAGAATCAGGGGTAGAAGTCCGAAAGTGAAGAAGACTTGATTCGTGTTGGCGTCGACCCCTTCTGACGCCACCTTCGAAACCGCACCCCAGGCTCCCCACACGAGAATGGTAAGAAGAGAAAAAGCCAGCCAGCGCGGCATGCCAAGAATCCGGGGCATCGAGGCGCGCGAAGTGACGGCGGCTTCAGACATAAGAGCTAGCCGAGCATACCTGCGGTGAGGCGGTATGACAACCCGATCTGCGGCTCCAAAGAAACAGTATTCTGATCCTTCGTGCGCTTTACCCCGGAAGGGAAATAAGATCCCTGCACAGGCTAGGCCGCGCTCACTTCGAGCATCATTTTCAGCGCAATCCCGGGATTATGACTCATGCGCTCCATCGCCTCCTGGCCCCGTTCGAGCGGCAAGCGCACCGTCCACCGCGTGAGATCGATTTGGCCGGCGATCAGCAGGTCAAGAGATCGTCTGAAATCAACCGGGGTATAAGCGAAGGACATCACGACCCGATGTTCCTTGCGAATGCTGGTGACGAAGTTGATTTCGCTGCTCTGAGCCCCCATGCCTAATAGCACAACCTGGCCGCCCGGGCGGCAGAAATCGAAAGCGATCTGACGCGCGGGAGCACTGCCGCTGGCGTCGATTACGACATCGTATCCACCCGCGTCGCGTTGCGCGGCGGCGACCTCATCGGGGTTTGCGGCATGCACGGTCGTCGCTGCTCCGAGCTCGCGCATGACCTCCAGACGGTCGTTGTTTATATCGGTAACCAGCACTTGCCGCGCGCCGATGCGAATCCCAGCGGACAGGGCCAATGCGCCCATCGTGCCCGCACCTACAATTGCCAGACGGAAAAATGGCGGGGGCGCAGTGATCCGGAACAGGTGAACGATATTCGCCAACGGCTCCGCCAGAATTGCATGCTCCGCGGTCAGCGAGACGGGGACTTCGTAGACTTGAGTGGAAGGCAGGGCCACGTATTCGGCGAAGGTCCCGGGAGTCGCACCGAGGCCCAGTAACTTCCAGGAATCGCAGAGGTTCTGCGCGCCGGAAAGGCACGCGGCGCAGTGACTGCAACTCAACAGCGGATTGGCTACGACCCGTTGACCATCGCCTCGGCGGCCGACTAATTCATGGCCCAGAACCAGCGGCGGCTTGCGCAGCGCGCTATGGCCGAGAAATCCGGAAATATCGGAGCCGCAGACCCCCGCCACTTCGATTGCGATTTCCTCTTCGTTGTCATGCAGATCGGGACGCTCACGTTGCTCCAGTTCGACCTTGCCGGGCGCGGTATAGACCAAGGCTCGCATCGCTCAGAGTATAAGTTACTGTTTTTGGGGCCAGCATCGGATTAGCGATCTTTTTATCCGGCTTCTGGCGCTTCCAGTCGGTCGGGAGGGTATATAAGGATGAACGGTGCATCGGATTGTCGGTTCGGGCAGGAGATCGAGTGAGAAAGATTGAAGCCGTTGATTTCTTCTATCTGTCGATGCCGGAAGTGACGACTGAAGGAGACGGCAGCCAGGACGCCCTTCTGGTGCGGGTTGCCGCTGGCGGGCTGGTCGGGTGGGGAGAGTGTGAGGCTTCGCCGCTGGTGTCGATTGCAGCTTTTGTTTGCCCCATGTCGCATGGCGCTTGCCGGCCTGTGGGGGCATCGGTTCTTGGCCAAGCGCTGGAGAACCCGGATGATATTCGCCGCATCGCGTCGCGGGTTGAGCTCGACAGCATGGACCTTTTACAGGCCGCGCATACCTGGTCGGGCGTCGAAATCGCGCTCTGGGATTTGCTGGGTAAGGCTCGGGAGGAACCCGTTTGGAGAATTCTCGGCTACCGAGAATCGTTTCGCAAGCTGCCTTATGCCTCGCAGCTGTTCGGAGACACGCCAGCACTCACTTTTCAGATGGCCGTCGAGGCGCGCCAACAGAATTTCGGGGCGGTGAAGTTCGGTTGGGGACCGATCGGCAGTGGCGAACTGAAGACCGACCTGGATCACTTTACGGCCGCGCGCCAGGGTTTGGGTGAAGACACGCTTCTCATGGTGGACGTTGGGCAAATTTTTGGCGAGAACGTGGAAGCCGCGGCGGCGCGCATGCCGATGCTCGAGCAATTGGGTGCAGTGTGGCTGGAAGAGCCGTTTCATACCAGCGCGCTCGAGTCCTATGCGTCGCTCTCGCGGCGAAGTGGCATAAAACTGGCGGGCGGTGAGGCGGCGCACAATTTCTATATGGCGCAGCATCTCATCGATTACGGCCGGGTGGGCTACATCCAGGTGGATTGCGGCCGTATTGGCGGCATCGGTCCGGCGAAACGCGTGGCCGACTACGCCGCGGCAAAAACCGTAACGTTTGTGAACCATACCTTCACCTCGCACCTGGCGTTGAGCGCCTCGCTGCAACCATTCGCCGGCTTGCGCTCCCACCAGATCTGCGAGTATCCGTTTGCGCCGAAGAAACTCGCGCGCGATATCACTTCCAACCATATCGAGCGCGACACGCAGGGATACGTGAACGTACCCGACGCGCCCGGCCTCGGAATCAATATCAATGCCGAGGCGGCGCGCCGCTATCTGGTTGCTGTAGAAATCAAAGCGAAGGGCAACGTTCTGTTCCGGTCCCCCGACCAGATCTAGTTGGGCCGAAACCTCAGCGCGGGCTCGTCTGATTCTCCGCTTCCGGGGCCCACAACTGCAACCAGCCAATTCGACGCTCCGGAAGGATGGCAAACTTCGGCAGATTGCCCCGCACTACAGCAACTTCATTACTTCTGTAAAAGTGCAGACAGGCGTGGCAATCTGTGCCGGACTGATCCTGCGCCGACCGGCTGCGGATAACGTGCGTGATGCGCCGTTGGACCTGCTGCCCAACGCCGCCAGTACTTGGACGCCTAACCCACGCTCTGAGTTTGGGCATGCCGCAAATCACTTAAAATCAGTTCCCGTTGTTTCATGTACTTATGTGGCCTTAAATTGCTGACCGTGATCGGTTAAGTCCTTTGTTTGCCATTTGGAAGTGGTTTCGACCCCCACTCGCTTCCGCCATTTTCAGTGACTTAGCGGCGGTGTGTGCTGTTCGGGTCTTTCTCGCTCCCGTCCGCCCGCCCTAGCACCATTCCAACCATTTTCGAGTGTGCCCCTGCACCCACGTCGGGTCTTGGGGAGGGAGCATTTTTCCGTCTGTATACACGACCCCCGGGCGATTCGCTTGCAGCTATTCGGTTTCCACACGCACGTCGCCAAACTTTCGGAAGTCCTGATCAAAAGTCGAGACTGGTACGTTCTTAGCCACCGCGGTGGCGGCAATCAGACAGTCGACAAATTGAGCCTTCGTTCCCTTATAGCGGCTCAGAGCGTCTAGGTGGACCGTTACCTCACCGATCTGGACGCCAGGACTGGAGATCAAGCCTCCAAGGGCGGAGGCGATAGCTGCGCGTGGGTGCCCGTAGAAAGACTCGAGCACAAACACACACTCTGCCAGAACAACGGGCAATACCACGATGACCGCGTCGCCCCGATCGCAGGCATCGAACAGCTTGCCAGCTGCTCGTGCATGTTTGTCATGGTCCTGTACCAGATAGCGGACAATCACATTAGCGTCGACAAGTCGTTGCTTGCTCACCGGGTACCCTCATGACGCGCTGCCCCGGCCGCGGCCTCGCGGATTTCAGCGAAAGACATCCCCTTTCCCTTGTTGCTGGCGAGCGCGCCCTTAAGCGACCGAGTGCCGGGATGCACACGAATGGTCGCTCGGTCTCCCTCCACTTCGTATTCCAACTTGTCGCCCGGTTTAATTCGCAAGGCTTTTCGAATTTTCTCGGGAATGGTCGTTTGTCCCTTGCTCGTCACTGTAGAATGTAGCATCGTTATTTCCTTGCGTAACAGCACTTCCTTACTTATATGCTAGCCCTTACTATTGCGGATGGCAAGGCCAGGGGGGAATGGGAAGCCTTCCGTCGTTCTCGCGCTGAGGCAAACCAGCGATCCGCACACGCTTTCGTGCGGAGCCGGCGCAACGGGGCCCTGCAGTTCGCCCGTAACCTTGTGCTAATCAGGGTGCGAGCGCCGTCCTTTGCGCCGCATGTTCACTTTTGCACTCCACCACTCGGGCCGTCTGCCGACAATTTCCGAAGCCGCTCGGCAGTCAGGAAGTTTATGATGTCCGCCAGCGTGTCAGGCAGATTGTCGGGCAGAGGACTGGCTTAGACGGCTGGAACCGCTTCTGGCCATTCCACGGAACCGTTGCGGCTGACGTCTCCATCCGCGCGATCGGATTGATCGGCGGAGCAAGATGGCATAGAGGCTGCGCGGTGCAGCAGGCAAAGAAGTTCCCGTACCGAACAGAATTCAAAGACATGCCGCAAGTGGGTCAGTTCAAGGATCTCCTCGACCCTTTTCGTCGCATTCATCAGCTTAAACATGATTGCGTTGGAACGAGCCGACTCGCGTAGGCCCAACAACAGTCCCAAGCCGCCCGCATCGATGCGCTCAACCCGCGCCAAATCAATCACAAGCATCGTCGTCTGTCGCTGACTAAGTACTGCGCTGCGCAATATCGAACCGGCGTCGCCGGCCACAATTCGGCCATGGCACCGCAGAACACTGGTGTCTCCCAATTTCTGAACCGTTATCTTCAACATCCTCATCTCCTTCCGACATTCACAAAGATTTTGCCTTCGAAATGCCATCCGGCTTCGACTGCCCGAATCTCACCGCTACCTGTATGACGAACGAGGAGCAGTCGGATTGACAAGTTCTTCATCTTTATTTCTTAGGGTTACGTGCGCGATTCTGACATAACACTTGTCCACCGTAACAAGGAGGAAGTTCAGAGTGATAGCAGTGCCCGACGAGCCTCTTGGCAGCAAGCACTCTGTCCATGTCGGCTTATTCGAGGTTAAAGTCAACCGACATTTCGGGTCGGCAACCTCCCAGGTTTGTCTGCTGAACGGTAAACAGGAAGGGACTATCATGAGAAGGCCGTCCCTCATAAACCTGCAGCCATGAACCCGAGAGATAAGGGCCGCCTCAAAATATTCCTCTCTTCGCCTGGAGATGTCGAGATCGAACGCAGCATGGCTCGCCGGGTGATAACGCGCCTCACCAAGGACCCGCTCTGGAATCGATACGTGGAGCTGGAAATCGCCAGTTGGGACGATCCGGATGCGCCGGCTCTCATGCAGGCGACGCTCACGCCGCAGGAAGCGGTCAATCTAGGTTCTCCGAAGCCGTCAGAATGCGACATCGCAATGTTCATCCTGTGGTCGCGCCTCGGGACACCCCTTGACCCGCAGCGACATGGTTATAAGCGCGACGGCACCCCATTCCGTTCCGGCACGGAGTGGGAGTTCTTCGATGCGCTCGGCGCGGCGGAGCGAACGCGGAGGCCCCTCATTCTCCTCTACAGGCGCACGGATCGCGTTCTTGAAGCGAACGAACAGTATAGCCAAGTAAACGAATTCTTTGCCTCCCTTGCATGTCTGGAAGGTTATCGGCGGGGAGTGAATAACTATGAAAAGCCGCTAGATTTCTGGTGCCTGTTCGATTCGCACCTGAAGCAGGCGATCGAGCAACTAGTGACGATCGAGCCCGACGAAAAGAGCGGCTCGTGGCAGCAGTCACCCTATCCTGGGTTGCGATCGTTCAGTCCTGAAGAAGCCGAAGTGTTTTTTGGGCGCGAGCAGGAGACCGGCTTTGTGGTCAGTCTTCTGGAACAGCGAAGGTTCGCGGTGGTAGTCGGTCCATCCGGGTCTGGTAAGTCGTCTCTTGCCAAAGCGGGGGTTGTCGCTCAACTCAGGAAAGCGACGGACAGCCAGTCCTGGGAATACTTCGCTAGCACGCCGGGCGGAGCGGGCAATGGCAACCCGTTTGATGCTATCTACGAGAGCGTTATGGACCGGATTCCCAGCCTCCGTCCCGCTCCGCTGGAGGCTCCTCGGGCCAAGCAGGCTTTCTGCAGCGACCTGCTCGCACGACCAGAAGGGCTCACCGACATAATCACGGCCGCGCTGAGAGACAGGCCGGGAGGAGGGGGGTTTTTATTGCTGATCGACCAATTCGAGGAACTCTTCACGCATGTCGGCGAGCGGTATCGGGCGGCTTTCGTGAACATGCTCGCGTCCGTTGCGAGCTGCCCTCTCTCGCACACGCTCCTGACGCTCAGGGCTGACTTCTACGAACATCTTGCGAATTGGCCGGCGTTAGTGGAGCTTGCGAATCAGGGTCAGTACCTGCTGCGAGCGCCCGGAGCAGTGGCGATCGGACAGATGATCACGCTGCCGGCGGAGCGCGCCGGGCTCCGATTGGAAGAAGGGCTGGCCGACCGGATCCTGGACGACGCCGGGCGCCAGCCCGGGAGCCTGCCTTTAATGGCGTCGGTCTTGCGGCAACTCTACGATCGGCGTACGGACGGTTTGCTTACCAACGCGTCGTACGAGGCGCTCGGCGGAGTCAACGGTGCAATTCAGCGGCAAACCCGAGAGGCCGAACAAAGGTTGGCGCCCGAGCAACGAGCACTGCTGCCAGAGTTATTTGAAAGCCTGGTCACGTTGAATGAAAACGGCGTGGCGACGCGCCGCACGGTTCATGCCAGCAAATTTCTTGACAGTCGGGAAGATCTGCAGGAACTGGTGGCGGTGCTGACCGAGCAGCGGTTGCTGGTGACCAATGCCGTAGGAAACAGAATGACGCTGGAGGTTGCGCACGAGGCGCTTCTGCACAATTGGACCAGTCTGGCTGCGTGGATCGAGCGGGTTTCTCGTACCAGAAAGCTCAACTGGGACTTTCCGCGATCGAGCGGCGTGCTACTACCGGTCGCGTGTCTGCCGGGACCCTACGGAATCGGAGAAATTGGAGAAAGTGCGGATCGCTTTGTCGATTGGTTACACGCTGCCGCGCAAACGTGGTGGCACATTGTCCCAATCGGCCCCACAGCATCTGGGCAGAGTCCTTACCAGCAGCAATCGTCGTTTGCGGGCAACCACCTGTTGATCAGTCTGGACGACCTGGCCAGGCGCGGGTGGCTGAGCAAAGAGGACTTTGCCACTGCACCCACTTTCCTGGAGGAGCGCATCAACTATGAG
>Ga0210398_10000895_pt1 | contig 32359 bp, 30 predicted proteins | sample IncBWC4OmetaG_FD_161047 | JGI IMG/M metagenome (GOLD analysis project Ga0210398, IMG submission 161047) | Forest soil microbial communities from Barre Woods Harvard Forest LTER site, Petersham, Massachusetts, United States - Inc-BW-C-4-O | ecosystem: Environmental > Terrestrial > Soil >... | reverse complement strand
CGATCCCCAGCGGCAGGCCATCCCCTGGGTGCGCGTGACCAACAAGGCCGACGGTAGCGTCACCGTGTATCGCACGCCGGATTTCAAGGGCGAACCCGATCCGCAGAAAATCCGCGTGATGGACTGCATCGATTGCCACAACCGTCCCGCCCACCGCTTCGAGTCGCCCAACGAAGCGGTCGATGAAGCCCTCTATCTCGATCGCATTGATTCCCGGCTGCCCGCGATCAAACGCACGGCGGTCGATCTGCTCACCAAGAATTATTCCACCGAAGCCGGGGCTCTTGCCGCCCTCGACGCCGGCCTGCGCCAGCACTACGCCGGGCAGCCGAACCTCGAAAAGACGATCGCCTCGGTCGAGGACGTTTATCGGGAAAATTTCTTCCCAGAAATGAAGTCCGACTGGAGCAAATATCCCGACAACATCGGCCATACGGAAACACTGGGATGCTTCCGCTGCCACGACGGCAATCACAAGGCGGTCGGCAATGAGAATAGAATCGTGCCAAACGACTGCAACACCTGCCACGTCATTCTCACCCAGGGCCGCGATGCCAAACTGGCGCAGATCTCCACCGCCGGCCTTGTTTTCAAGCATCCCGATCCAGGCTCGATCGAGGGTTTCCTCTGCAGCGACTGCCACAACGGCAAGCTGCAAGGCCAGTGAACGATCGGCCCGGCTCTATTCCTGCTCCCTCCCAAGTTTGCTCCAATGTCCTCTCCGATCGCGCCCTGGCAATCAACGTGGAAGAATGAAATTCTTCTCCAGGATTAACTATTCCTCAGGCTCAACAACGACCTACCCAAGGAGCTGCTCATCGCGCGACTGTAGGAAAGTTGCGCCAAGGTGGAGCGCGTCGTCCCTGGCCTTCGTAGCTTTAGCGAAGTAGGCCCGACGCGCTTGAACGCGCCCGGAGGTCGCGTTCCACCTTCAAAACAATCAGCGGCGCGAGCGGTTCCATCCGCCACGCTGCTGCTGCTGGCTCCGACCTGGTGCGCCACTGCGACCCGGTTGACCGCCACGGGGCGGCGCCGGCGAACGCGGGGCGAATGCCTTGTAGGCGAAACCAGGCAGGCGCAGCTCGGGAATTTGCTGGCCGATGAAGCGCTGGATGTCGCGGATGTCGCCCGCGTTCTCGGGCGTGACCAGCGTGAAGGCATCGCCGACGGCCTGCGCCCGGCCGGTGCGACCGATGCGATGGACGTAGTCCTCGGGATTTTCCGGGACGTCGAAATTGATGACGTGGGTCACGCCCGCGACGTCGATGCCGCGCGCGGCGATATCGGTCGCGACCATGACTTCGTACTTGCCGCTTTTAAAACCGGCCAGCGCTTCGATGCGCTGGTTCTGCGAGCGGTTGGCGTGCAGCACCGCCACCGAGTGATTTTGCGCCTTCAGTTTGTGGGCGATCTTGTCGGCGCCGTGTTTGGTGCGGGAAAAAACGAGCACGCAGTCAAAGCCGGCCTGGCCCAAAAGCGCGAGCAGCAGTTCAAACTTCTGCTCGTGCGCGACGGGATAAAGGGCGTGATTGACCGATTGAGTTACACTGCGATTGACCCCGATTTCAACGCGCTCGGGATTCTTGAGCGCAAATGCAGCCACCGCCTGGATTTCCGGGGGAACCGTGGCGGAGAAAAACAGGGTCTGCCGCTGACGCGGGCAGCGGCCGATGATGTCCTTGACCGCGGGGAGAAATCCCATGTCGAGCATGCGATCCACTTCGTCGAGGACGAGGATGGTGATGTCGCGCAGCGAGAGCGTGCCTTCCTTGAGATAATCCATCAGGCGGCCGGGCGTGGCGGCGATGATATCGACCCCGCGTCGCAATTCCTGCCGTTGGTGGCCGTAGCCGACGCCACCGAAGATGGCGACCGTGCGCAGGTCGGTGAAACGGGCGAAATCGCGAAAAGCGGTTTCGACCTGGGCCGCGAGCTCGCGGGTTGGTTCGAGGATGAGCACGCGGAGGCGTCCGTGCGTGCCCAGATTGGAAAGGATCGGCAGGGCGAACGCGGCGGTTTTGCCGGTGCCGGTCTGGGCCGAGGCGATGAGATCGCGGCCGGAAAGGACGACAGGAATGGCCCGCAACTGGATGGGCGTGGGATCTGTGTAACCGGCGGCCTGGACACCGCGCATGACTGGTTCGGAAAGGTTGAGTGCTTTAAATGGCATGGATAACCGGCCATCTAATAAAAAAATCCCGCCAGACACAACCACCATCGGCGGATGGATAAACCCGGGGAAAGGACGAATGTAGAATGACGAATTCCGAATGGCCTTGTCTTTCGTCTTGAGCGGATAAGGCAATGGAGATTCGCTCGTCGTGTCGGCGGCGGGCCATCCATCCTATGAGCATCGAACTAAAAAAAGAGGAGGTTGCGGACATCATCCCGTCGCTGCAGCGGTATTTCCGGGAAGAGCTGGAGACCGAGCTCAGCGAGATGCGGGCCAAATTCCTCCTGGATTATTTCCTGAAGGAAATTGCCCCGTTCGCCTACAACCGCGGGGTCAGTGATGCCGAAAATTATTTTCGCGCGCGGGCCGAGGATTTGCCGGCCACCTGCTTCGAGGATGCGCTGACCTACTGGGTTAAGAAAAAGAAATAGGCATAGATGGATTCCGGTATCAGTGACCATCAGCCTGCCCGCCATAGCTCTTGTGATGGGTCGAAGGAGAGCGCAATCCGCGAAAAAGATCAAAGCTAGTAGCCCAAAGCCGCTTGGGAACCCCACTGTTGTTGGATCTGGCGCAGGGCCTCCATCTGCGGAACGGAGAGCACCGTGCCGGCCTGCTCAAAAACCTGGGCCGTAATTGGGTTGGGGCGAGTGGTCGGGAAAAGACCCGATCCGAAGAGAATGCTCAACGAAAACGGAACGCTTGGTTTCGGGTGCGATCCACGGAGCAGCACGACCAGCTGGCCGGCTTGTTCATCAGCCAGGGGCGTGCCTGTGGACTGCAGGGTCCGGGCCAGCGCGTTGACCGCGGTCCATGGCACCAAGTCCTCGGTATAATCCAAAAATTGCCCATACTCGGGAACGGTCAGAAAGGCCTTTATCTCATTGTCGACGCCTCGCTCGGCATCGAACACCGATTGATAAAATAATTCAGTAAGCTCGGCCGGCGGCAATCCCTCCTGTCGAACTCCCGCCGTTCGCATGGCTTCATTCACTTCGATCCCGGCTAATTGCTTTTTTATCAGCAGATCCTTGAATTGATCCAACCTGGCTGCAGACAGATTGAGCGTTTGGAAGAGCGGCTGATAGAACAAATCCAGGCGAGACTTCGCCAAGGCGATGATTGAAGCACGATATTCAGCGTCCGTGTTTAACTTATGTTTAAACTCAGCCGCGTTTAAGCGGGGTTCAGTCTCGGCATTGGCGGGCGACTGCTGCGGTCGGACGGTGTTGGAATGATTCACGGTCTGGCTGGGGCCGTTGGCCGCTGGTGCGGCTTGGTCAATCGGATTTTGCCCGATGCGGTTCACCTCACTCGTCGGGCCGGAAGATATTGCGGGCGGATGACTATGGCTGGCCTCGTAAACGACAACGCCCGTCCCGAGGGCCGCAATCGTAACTCCCGTCAGGATTTTCCACAGCCCGAATGTCGCGGTGGTGAGCGTGCCGGCCCGGCTGAGAACGCCGGCGACAATTTTGGTGACCAGGCCGCTCGGCGCCGCCAGGCCCGATTGGCTGGCGAAGATCGCGGCCAAGGCCACGGAGGTTGAGGCAATCCCACGCTTGGCGAGCAATCCGCGCAATTTGTCGAGCGCCCGGTCAATCCGCATCCGCGCGGCATCAGGGCTCAATGAAAATTTTTCGCCGACCTCGGCCAGGGGAAGGTTTTCAAAAAAACGCAGCAGCACCGCTTCGCGCTCGGGTTCGTTTAATTCGTCCATCGCCTCGTCAATGATGGGTCGAAGCTGGTCCCAGCCGGGCTCCGGCGTGGAGTGAAGTTCATTCATGGTATGGGCCTCCTGCTCATGGGTTCGTCGACGCTGCTCGGTTCGCACCGCCTGGGCCGCGGCGAATCGGGTGCTGGTGTAGAGCCATCCCGCGAGCACGGCCCGGTTCTTGAGTGACGGGGCTTTGCGCGCCAGATCGGTGAAAACACTTTGCGTGACATCGTCTGCGAGGTGCCGGTCGCCCCCGACGCGGCGCAATGCGGCAAAATACACCAGGTTGACATGCCGGCGAACGAGCTCGGTGAACGCTTCCTCTGAGCGATCATCGATATACTGGCACAATAATTGGGCGTCCTCGGTCAAGGGGTTGGATGAATTTCAAATTTCAAGCAAGTTTGCGGGCCCATCTTATGGCCAGATAACCCGCCTTGTCACTTCAAGGAAAGTTCCTGGTCTTCGTAAAAAATCTCGCACGGGATTTGAGGATTTTAAAACCAACCAGCAGAGTGCAAACCGCGTAGAGCACGGTAAAGAACACACCAAGGTAGGCTACCGCGTCTCTTCTGTTGTAAATACAAACGGTTAAAATAAAGAAAAATAGCATTAGGGCCAGGTTCCCCCAAAAGACAAAACGCCGGCCTTTAATAACTGCATCGGGGTCGGTCTTCCCGTCGTCACTGATCGATCTCATTTTAAGGCCTTCTCTTCCTGCTTTGCCGGTTGCGACTCGTCGTAAATCAGCTGCTGGGGCGTTCACGTTATGGGGTGCTTGTATCGGCGACCTGCTGGCTTTCGAGTTGGGTGAACGCATCCTTCGAAAGCTCGAAGAGCCCGTGGTTGGGCCGGTACGCAAATACGCTTTCGTGGATGGTAAAGATAAGGATTAAATTGCCATCTGGCGCGGCTGCTTCGGTGGCTGGGATAATAAAGGCAGGCACACCGGCCGCCTTCAGCCGCATTTCCGCGTAATTGAGCTGCAGATTTTCGTCATCCCCGTCGAGGCGGCTCCCAACTGTGTTGGTGTCACCCGGTATGCGAAATTCTTCGTACTCTTTTATCAACTCTCGATCTGACAGCGTGGTAATATCCTTGGCCTGATCGAAGGCGGAAACGTGATCACCACAATGCGGATTCCGGATATGTAATTCGTCTCCCAAAGTGTAGACCGCAAAGGCATTAACCGGTCTCTCCTCATCAGCCACGATGTCTCCAAATCCTTGAGGGTGTACGCCCTCTTCCAATTTTTTGGGGCGCAAGCCCGCTTTAAATTCATTGGGGCGTGCGCGCCGATCAAGCGCAGAATGCTTCCATGTCACCAGCCTGATTTGTTCATTGGGATGCTTGGCCTTGTAGTCAGCCAGAAAGACCGCACTGTCGATCAGGCTTCCGTTTTTAATGCACAAGAAGCCACCCCAACCCTTTGCTTCGCATATTTTATCACGTTCCGCCAGGCGCTCACGGAGGCCGTTGACTCCGTCATTCGTCGGCGTGGTCGGCTTTTCAGCATTTTCGGCGGACGTTGCCGCTGAGATTTGTGGCGAGGGATTGGCTGCGACCGGCGGTGCGGCTGGATCGCTCGCAGCGTCGGCCCATGTCGCAGCTGAAGACGCAAAGAATCCAAGGACGCACAAAGCGATGGACAACTGCAGTCCCCGAAGGCGACTGCGGATGGACCCGCCGTTGAAAAGGTTGGTTGGTATGGAATGTTTCATGGGGCTGTCAGTTTAATAACAGCCGGCCGTTTCAAAACCGAACAGACAAACTTCGGCCAAATCCGGTTTTAATGAGGAAACCTGGAAACCATCCTTCGCCCCTTCGACAAGCTCCTCGACTTGCTCAGGGCCTTTACCACGGATGACACGATAGGCACGGATGGGTTCTGGTATCAGTGATCATCAGTGTACATCAGTGGTTAAAACAGAGCCCCCTGCGCCGGCTGTGTTTCGAAAAGGCAACTTTTCGGTGACAAGCCCGAATCCCGATTGCGCCGCAAATCGAATGCAATTCGCTGCGTCGGTTTCGCCTCGTTTTCCCTCTTCGCGCGCGCGAACGCCAAACCCACAAGTCAACTAGACATACAAAATGAAAACTCATCATCAGCTCAGTTCCCTGTTCGCCGCCGGCTGCATTTTTGCCGGCTTCTTCCCCGCCCAGACGGCTTCCGCGGCCGAGCCGCTCGATCACATCCGCACGGTGTTCTACATCTACCTGGAAAACCACAACTGGATCCAGCCGAATGGAAATGTGAATACCGCCCCCACCAGCGGGATCGAACAAATCAAGGGCAACCCGGCCGCTCCGTTCATCAACGGCTTGATCGACCCGCACAGTCCGTTCTCCGCGGACGTTTCGTACACCAACAACTGCTACAATGTCCTGGCCACGCCGTCCGGGCTCAACCCGAGCATTCATCCTTCGGAGCCAAACTACATCTGGCAGGAAGGCGGCAGCAATTTCGGGGTGACGGGCGATGCCGATCCCTACACGGATACGTTTGACCCTTTGGGCAATGTCTTCGCCTTTCCGAACATCAGCGGCCTGCTCCAAAATGCCGGCATTTCCTGGAAATCCTATCAGGAGGACATCGATCTCGTGCCCACTGCCGGAATCGTCAATCAGCCGGCCGCCAACAGCCTGACCGGCACCGTCGCTCCCCGGGCCCAATGGACCGTCCCCCTGAAAAGCATCAGCGGCACGTCGGCTTCTTATACCAATCCTTATAATGGCAGCAGCCAGTATAATTTTGCCTGCAAACATGACGGCGCGCTTTTCTTCACGGCGACCAACGGCGGAACGACGACCGTGGGAGACTACACCACGTCGAACCCGGAAGTTCCCCACTACCGGCCGCTCCAGGAACTGGAACGCGATCTCGATCACAACACGGTCGCCAGGTTCAACGTCATCACGCCCGACCAATACAACGACATGCACACCGCGCTTAAAGGCGGCTTCACCTACAACGGGATTCTCTACACCGGCGATGCGGCGAATATCTCACAAGGGGACAACTTCCTGCGCACCGTCGTGCCAATGATCATGGCCTCCAAAGCCTACCGGGACAACGGCTTGATCGTGATCTGGAATGACGAGACCGAGGCGCAAAACAGCACCGATACGACAGAAAACGACACCAGCCACAGCGCCTTGGAAATCTTCATCTCGCCCCTGGCCAAGGGCAACGCCTACCACAACGACGCCATCACCTATACGCACTCGTCCGACGTGGAAACGCTGCAAACCATCTTCCCCATCGGGCCGGAGCAAGGCCAGGCGTTCCTCGGCCAGACCACGACGGACGCCACCGGCAATCGTGATTATTCGGACCTGTTCATGGATCATCCCGCCCATGACGCCGATCACGACCACGATCACGAATAAGACTCGGCGTAACCGGGAAACACCTCCGCGGGAAATTTAAGTACCGCACGCAACACACCAACAACGGGCTCACCGCTTCGACGCGGTGAGCCCGTTTTATATTTACACCAAGGTCGCAAAGAACGCGAAGGCAGAAAATTTACCGCGGATTGCGCGGATGTACGCTGATAACGACAGCAGCATAGTAGCGGACTGCGCCCTTTTTCATGCGCTCCAAGTGAGCCTTAAACTTGGGGTCAGCCAGCAATTCCAACGTTTCGCCCCGTCGCAAATCGCCGCGAGCACGCAAGAGAGTGGTTTTAGCCATGTGCTCAATCTGGTCCCATTTGCGTCCGGATCAAGTGCGGGATCTATCGAGTGATTCAGCGCTCCTTCATGCTCGCTTATCGCAATGCCCTCAGGAGCAGCTTCAGGCCTGACTGACCACGAAACTCTTCCGCATCGTCTGCACGCATCCAGAAGCACGGCCACTCTTTATCTCGAACGCATTGCTTCAGGCATTTTACTACAACCTTAGAAGGGACAAAGAAAACTTCAGGTAGGTGCTCCCCGTGTGGCCAATCATTGAGCCAAACGTAAACATACCACAGATTCTGATCTGTGCGCTTAATCACCGTTGGTGAAGTCCACCAAAGATAAATCCTTCCTGATTCACGGGTAGTCTTAGTCGACTGCGTGCCAGTCTTCACTTGCAGGCGAGCGGCTTTCCCGCCTTTCGAAGACGCAACAAGCAAGTCACAGCCCGGAATACCAGCACGCGGCATCGCAACGATCAAGCCGAGTCCAGAAAGGTAGCCGGCAGCATAGTGCTCACCGGCAGCGCCGATTATTACGGAAGTGCGCTTATCTTGAATACTCATCTTATTGGCCGAACGTTACAGATGACCCATGCGAGAACAAGACCCATAAAACTTTGAGACCTCCGGAGTTGGAGGTTGGAAGTTCGATGTTGGGCGTTGGACGTTCAAAGCGGCCCGCCTTCGCCCGTTGGGCTATGGCGTGGCATGCATCGCATTGCGATGCATGGTGGACGCTACAGGACTCGAACCTGTGACCCCGTGCGTGTGAAGCACGTGCTCTAACCAACTGAGCTAAGCGTCCGGCGCAGGGGACAGCTCTACCAAACCACCGCCAAAAGCAAAGCGGATTCTTGACCGCGGATTTCCTATTCGGATTTTTCCCGCAGATAACGCGGATCGGCACGGATGGGAGTCCAATACGTTTCTGCCAGGTGGAGCGCGTTGACCTCAACGCGCTTAGAGCGTCTTGGGGTCAAGCCGCTCCACCTCGATGAGGTCACTCAGAATCCCAAACCTAAATTCCTGGCTTCCGGGTTTCCTGCTCAAAACTCCGAGTCCGTATCCGCGTTCATCCGCGTTCATCCGCGTTATCCGCGGAAAAAACGTTTTCACTTCCTCGTTTTCACCGCGGTGCGCCGCCGCGGGAACATCTCGCGGCAGATTTCGCAGCTCATCCCATCGCAGCCGCGCGCCGAGCAGTGTTCGCGTCCGTAGAAAATAATCCGCAGATGCAGCTGGTTCCAATGCGCGCGCGGGAAAAGTGTTTTCAAGTCGTGCTCGGTCTGCTCGACGTTGCGGCCGCTGGTGAGCTTCCAGCGTTGCGCAAGGCGGTGGATGTGCGTGTCCACCGGGAACGCCGGTTCGCCAAAAGCCTGCGCCATGACCACGCTGGCGGTCTTGTGCCCCACTCCCGGCAAAGCCTCGAGCTCGGCAAACGAACGCGGCACTTGTCCGCCGTGTTGTTCGATCAGGATCCGCGAAAGTTCCGAAATAGCTTTCGCCTTCCGCGGCGACAGGCCGCACGGGCGGATGATTTCCTGGATTTTCTCCACCGGCTACGCGGCCATTTTGGCCGGGGTGTCCGCCAGTGCGAAAAGCCGTGGGGTGACTTCATTCACGCGCTTGTCCGTGCACTGGGCCGACAACAACACGGCAATGAGCAGCGTGTAGGCATCGCGATGCTGCAGCGGGATGGGTGTTTCCGGGTAAAGCCCGGCCAGCCGCCGGTCGATGTAGGCGGCGCGCCCGGCCCGCGTACTGAATTTATTTGGTTCCTTTGGCACCGGGCAGCGAGCACAGCCGCTTTTGCCTGTGAGACAATCGGAAAACCGGAATCGAACCATTTTACACCAAGGTCGCAAAGAACGCGAAGGCAGAAGATGCCTTTGCCGCGGATTGCGCGGATGGATTCTGGTATCAGTGACAATCAGTGCCCATCAGTGGTTAAAACTCTGGGTTTACCTCGGATCGATCTTCGTGATCTTTGCGTCCTTCGTGTAAAAATGGATCAGTGTTCTCGCTGGATTGTTATCCGTGTAATCCGCGTTATCTGCGAAGAAAAACACTTCGGCTTGCCCCCCTTGATGGAATAAATCATCTTTTCACCCCATCAATAGTCATATCATGAAACGCATCCTGCTCCTTACCCTTATTGCCGCAGCGGTCGCTCTTTTAGGCGGCTGCGCCACGACCGATTACAGCACTGAGGATAACGCTCCCCATGAGGACAATCGTTCTCGAATCATGGATACACCGATGAATTTTGGTCATGGTGATAGCGGTGGTGGTGGCGGCGGCGGATATTGATCGCCAGCATCCAAGTAGACCGCTGATCGAGGCCAATAAGACGGCATTTTAAGCAGGAAGCCCAAGCGATAAGTTTCCCGCGGATTACGCAGATGTCTGCATCTAATCCGTGCTGATCCGCGCAATCCGCGGAAAAAAAGGCTGTTAGCGGTCTCAAAAACTCAGTTGCGCCGCCTGCCCGCCGCCGTAGGTTGACGCAATGCCTTCGTCTTCCGCGCCCGCCGGCACTACGAATCACGACCTGCTCGCCCCGCTCGACACGTTCGCGCGCCGCCACCTCGGCCCCGACGCCGCCGAGCAGGCCGAAATGCTCCGCCTCCTCGGCCACGCCTCGCTCGACACGTTGATCGACGCCGCCGTGCCCGGGCACATCCGCCGCGGCCCACTCGAACTGCCCGCAGCCGCCGGCGAAAGCTCCGCCCTCGCCGAGCTGCGCGAGCTCGCCACCGAGAACAAGGTTTTCCGCAGCCATATCGGCATGGGCTACCATGGCACGCTCACGCCCGGCGTCATCCAGCGCAACATCCTGGAGAATCCCGGCTGGTACACGGCCTACACGCCATACCAGGCGGAGATTTCCCAGGGCCGGCTCGAGGCGCTGCTCAATTTCCAGACGATGGTCTGCGATCTGGCCGGCCTCGACATCGCCAACGCCTCCATGCTCGACGAGGGCACCGCCGCCGCCGAGGCCATGATGCTCTGCCATCGCGTCAAGCAGGGCGAGAGCCATGCCGCCGCCACGTTCTTCGTCTCGGACGCCTGCCACCCGCAAACCATCGACATCGTGCGCACCCGCGCCAAGCCGCTCGACATCGAGATCATCGTCGGGGACCACCGCACGTTTCAATTTGCCGCGGACAAAAATCCCGTCGGCGTGCTCGTGCAGTATCCCGACACGTGGGGCAACGTGGCCGACTTCGCCGACTTTTTCGCACGTGCCCACGCCGCCGGCGCGCTCTGCGTCGTCGCCTGCGACCTGCTTGCGCTCACCCTGCTGCGCGCGCCCGGCGAGTTCGGAGCCGACGTCGCCGTCGGCTCCTCGCAGCGCTTCGGCGTGCCCATGGGTTACGGCGGGCCGCATGCCGCGTTCTTCGCCACGAAGGACGCCTACAAACGCCAGATGCCCGGACGCCTCGTCGGCGTGTCGAAGGACGCGCAGGGCCACCCCGCGCTCCGCCTCGCGCTCGGCACGCGCGAGCAGCACATCCGCCGCGACAAGGCCACGTCCAACATCTGCACCGCACAGGTGCTCCTCGCCGTGATGGCCTCAATGTACGCGGTCTATCACGGCCCCGAGGGCCTGAAAAAAATCGCCCGCCGCACCAAGCTGCTCACCGAGTTGCTCGCGACCGGCCTGCGCTCGGTCGGCGCGACCGTAAACACCGAGTTCTTTTTCGACACGCTCACCGTGGGCAACGTCTCCGCCGCGCGCGTCCACGCCGCCGCCCACGCCAAAAAAATCAACCTCCGCCCCATCGATGCGCACACCGTCGGCATCACCCTCGACGAAACGACCTCGCTCGACGACGTGAAGCTGCTCCTTTCGTTCTTCGGCACGGCGGCTGACATCGAATCTGAAATCTCAAATCTGAAATCTGAAATTGCTGAATTCCGTGCGCCCCTCGCACGGAATTCAGCCTTCCTCACCGCCGCGGTCTTCAACCACCACCACACCGAGCACGAGATGCTGCGCTACCTCAAGCGGCTCGAAGCGAAGGACCTTTCGCTCTGCCACTCGATGATTTCGCTCGGCTCGTGCACGATGAAGCTCAATGCCACGACGGAGATGCTGCCCGTCACCTGGCCCGAGTTCGGCGAACTGCATCCTTTCGCGCCCGTCGAGCAAACACGCGGCTACCAGAAATTATTCGAACAGCTTGAGGGCTGGCTCGCCGAGATCACCGGCTTCGCCGCGGTCTCGCTCCAGCCCAACGCCGGCTCGCAGGGCGAATACGCCGGCCTGCTGGTCATCCGCGCCCACCACGAGGCGCGCGGCGAAGGGCAGCGCAACGTCTGCCTCATTCCCACCAGCGCGCACGGCACCAATCCCGCCACCGCGACGATGTGCGGTTTCCACGTCGTGCCCGTCGCCTGCGACGCGCAGGGCAACATCGACGTCACCGACTTGAAGGCCAAGGCGGCGGCACACCGCCAGGATCTCGCCGCGCTCATGGTCACCTACCCCAGCACGCACGGCGTTTTCGAAACTTCGATCAAGGACATCTGTGCGCTCATCCACGAACACGGCGGCCAGGTTTACATGGACGGCGCGAACATGAACGCGCAGGTCGGCCTTACCTCGCCCGGCCATATCGGCGCCGACGTCTGCCATCTCAATCTCCACAAAACGTTTTGCATCCCCCACGGCGGCGGTGGCCCCGGCGTGGGCCCGATCGGCGTCGCCGCGCACCTCGCGAAATTCCTTCCCGGGCATGTCGTCGTCTCGCCCGTGCATGACAAGGGCCACGCGCACCTCGGCGCCGTCTCCGCCGCTCCCTACGGCAGCGCGAGCATCCTTCTCATCAGCTGGCTCTACATCCGCATGATGGGCGCCACCGGCCTGACCGATGCGACCAAGATCGCCATCCTCAACGCCAACTACATTGCCAAGCGCCTCGAAAAGTATTTCCCGGTGCTTTACCAGGGCGCGGGCGGACTCGTCGCGCACGAATGCATCCTCGAGTTCCGTTCGTGGAAAAAACACGGCCTCGAGGTCGAGGACGTCGCCAAGCGCCTGATGGATTACGGCTACCACGCGCCCACCATGTCATTCCCCGTGCCCGGCACGTTCATGATCGAGCCGACCGAAAGCGAATCGAAAGCCGAGCTCGACCGGTTCTGCGACACGCTCATCGCCATCCACGGCGAACTGGCCGCGGTCGCGAGCGGCGAATCCGACAAGACCAACAATCCGCTGAAAAACGCGCCGCACACCGCCACGGCGGTCTGCGCCGACGAATGGAACCATCCCTACTCGCGCGAGACCGCGGCCTTCCCCGATGCGTGGACGCGCGCCAGCAAATTCTGGCCCGCGGTCGGCCGCGTGGACAATGTTTACGGCGATCGGAACCTCATGTGCACGTGCGCGGGGATGGCGGCCTATGCTGCGCCAGCAGCGCAGGCCTGACGCCTATGTCGGAACGACGCACGCGTGAGGCCTATGGAATGACCAATTCCGGGCTTCCGCGCTCCTAATTAGTCCGTCTTTGCGCCCTCCGCGTCATTTGCGTGAGACTTTTAGTCGGGGATAAACCCCGACCTACATCTCGTAACATTGCATACAATCGGTATGCAAACTGGGTTGACACTACCAACCCTTTGCTCACAAATTACGTCGTCATGGCCAAGCCACGCAAAGTCGGAGAACCCGCCGGCACCTACGCTGCAAAACCGCCCGCAAAGCGCGCGCTGGCTGCGCCTGCGCAAAAAACTGCCGCCTCCGGGGCACGTTATGCGGATGATGCCACCTTCCACAAAGCAATGGATAAGATTTTTGAAACCCACGAGGAGCTTCTCCGCAAACTCGCCCTTGCGGAAAAGCGTCCTGCGCTCAAAGCACGAGACGCCACCCAACCCGTCGTGCGCTACGCACAAAATCAAGATGTGCAGAAAGCGAACGAGAAGCTGATGCAAGTACACCACAAGGTACTGCAAAAACTCGCGCAATGATCGAGCCGGTCTTCCTCACGCGTGAGAGCGTCGAGGCGATTCACGCGGCCTCTATTCAGCGATTTGGTGGATCACTTGGGATCCGAGACGAAAACGTCTTGGAATCCGCTCTCGCGCAACCATTGCACGAATACTACTACCGGGAAGCCGATTTGTTCCAAATGGCAGCGGCCTATGCGTATCATATTGCTGAAAATCAGCCATTCGTTGACGGCAACAAACGTGCTGCATTACTGGCCGCGCTCAACTTTTTAGTGTAAAATGGCGTTAGCTCAGACAGGCCCATCGCTGAGTTCTACGATGCCATGATCGCCATCGCGGAAAAACGTCTCGACAAAGCCGGTCTTGCCGCTGTCTTTCGCGAGCACCTCAAAGCATGAAACTCATCCGTTATCTCACGCCGAACGGCCCGGCCCATGCCGCGCTCCAGCCCGACGGCACCGCGCTTGAAATCACCGGCGACATTTTCGGCGACTTCCGCGCAACCGACCGCGTCGTGCGGCCCGGCAAGCTCCTCGCCCCGGTCGCACCGGCCAACATCCTCTGCATCGGGCTAAATTACCGCAAGCACGCCGCGGAAGGCGGCCACAACCTGCCAGAATTCCCCGTGCTCTTCATCAAGCCGACCAGCGCCGCACAAAATCCCGGCGATCCGGTGGAAATCCCGCAAAAGCTCGCCAGCACCAAAGTCGATTACGAGTGCGAGCTCGCCGTCGTCATCGGCCGGCGCTGCAAGAACGCCACGCGCGCCAGCGCGCTCGATTTCGTCCTCGGCTACACCTGCGCCAACGACGTCTCCGCCCGCGACTGGCAGCAACAGTGGGGCGGCAGCCAGTGGTGCCAGGGCAAAAGCTTCGATACGTTTTGTCCGCTCGGTCCCGTGCTCGTCACGCGCGACGAAATTCCCAACCCGAACTCGCTCCAGATCAAAACCCTCCTCAACGGACAGGTGATGCAGGACTGGAACACGGACGACATGATTTTCGACGTGCCGAGGCTCATCGAATTTCTCAGCGGCGGCAAAACGCTCCTGCCCGGCACCGTCATCCTCACCGGCACGCCGCACGGCGTGGGCTTCGCGCGCAAGCCGCCCGTTTTCATGAAGGCTGGGGACACCGTGAGCGTGGAGATCGAAAAAATCGGCACACTCACCAATCCTGTCGTGAACGAGCGGGTGTGAGACGAATTCTTTTCTCTGCGGATGGCGCGGATGAACACGGATTCGGATATTTTTACACCAAGGTCGCAAAGAACGCGAAGGCGATCAGAGTTTTAACCACTGATGGTCACTGATATCAAAATCCATCTGTGCCTATCCGTGTCATCCGTGGTAAATGACCCTGACTTCGCGCTCTTTGCGATCTTGGTGTAAAATGAAAACTCACCGCACGGTGAGTTTTTTCAGCGACGCATAAAGTTTTTCGAGCCGCGGCATGCTCGCGCCTGCCGCCTGGGCGCGTCGCAAGGGCTCGCCCCAGATCGCCTCCACCTCCACTTCGCGCCCGGCGAGAAAATCGACCAGGCTCGACGGACGATAGGCGCCCATCGGCGGAGTCACGTCGAATTGCTGCTGGAGAAACTTGTCCGGGATGATGAAACCGAGCCGGCCGGCCGCAAGCTGCACCTCGCGCATCAACGCGCGCACTTCCTCCGCCAGCAGCGGATCGGCACAGAGCCGGTCGGTCGCAACGCCACCGGCCACAATGGCCAGGCCATTGAAGGGGATGTTCCAAACGAGCTTGCACCAGCGCGCCTCGGCCAAGTCATCAACCACGCGCGTCTTCACGCCCGCGGCTTCAAACTGCGCGGCCAGCGCGCGGGTGCGGTCCTGCGGCGGCCGGCCGAACTCGCCGAGCGCAATCGAACCCGGATGATAGCACATCACCTCGCCCGGTGCCGTGCGCGTCGCGGCAATGAACGCAAGCCCACCCATCACGCGCTCCGCGCCAAAGAGCGCCGCCAGCTGCTCGTCGGAGCCGAGACCGTTTTGCAGCGTGAAAATCACCGTATGCGGGCCGAGCAACGGTGGCAGCAGGCGCGCGAGTTCACTGTTCGCCGTCGTCTTGAGCGTGACGATGACGAGGTCGACCGGGCCGATTTCCTTGGTGGAGCCAAACGCCGCGACCGGGCGCAGTTCCGTGATGTCGTTTTTTTCCTGCAGCAACAGCGAACCCCTCGCCCGCACCGCCGCGAGATCGCTGCGCATCAGGAAACGCACGTCCGCGCCGGCGAGCGCGAGCTTTGCACCGTAATACAGGCCGATGGCTCCGGACCCGACGATCGCAATTGTAGGGAATGGATTCGTCACGAGAAAGCAAAGGACACAGAGGAAATTTATGAGTCAACGCTGTGTTCCAAAATCATTCTCGTTCTCATAATCGTAATCGTTCTCCCGCAGATATCTCGGATCGATAACGAGAACGATTAAGAGAATGAGAACGATGCAGCGAGACAGCCATTCGCATCAAATAGGCCCTGGATATCTCCTCCTAAAATTGGACATAAAACCAGCCGGACGGTAAAAAGAATACGAAAGCTGTTAACAGGCTGGCGACGCGCCTTTGTAACATCTATCGCCGGCCTTATGCAAAAGATTAGTCCCGTATAGGCCTCCCTTCCAACTGCTACGATAAAGTTCCACGAGGGGAGAAACTTTGTTCAAGCCGATTGCGAAGATATAGCTCACAGGTTATTCACAGGCGGATTGGCCGGCCCATGCCGACAGGAATTTCTTCACTTTTTCCGCACCACTGAATTACGCGCCACCCGCAGCTTTTTGGGGTAATCGGCGATGGCATGCAGGCCGCGGCTCTCGTGCCGTTGCAGCGCGCAGGCGACGATGATTTCAGCCACTTGCAGGAGGTTGCGCAATTCGAGCAAGCGCGTGTCCACGGAAAAATTCCAGTAGTAATCGTGGATTTCGCGCACGAGATCGGCGATGCGCGTGCGGGCCCGCTCCAGGCGTTTCGTCGTGCGCATGATGCCGACATAGTCCCACATCGCGCGGCGCAGCTCGTCCCAGTTGTGCGTGAGCACGACGCGTTCATCGTCGCTGCCACCGCCAAGGTCGACCCAGGGCGGAATCGCCGCGGTCGCCCGCCGGGCCGTGCGCAGGTAACGGTCCACCGACTCCGCGCCGCGGTGCGCCACGACCACCGCCTCGAGCAGCGAGTTGCTCGCCAGGCGGTTTGCGCCATGCAGGCCGGTGCAGGAAATCTCGCCGCAGGCATAGAGGCCCGGCAGGGACGTCTCCGCGGCCAGGTTGGTGGCCACGCCGCCGCAGGTGTAGTGCGCCGCGGGCACGACCGGGATGAGGTCGCGCGCGAGGTTGAAGCCGAGTTTCTTGCAGGCTTGGAAAATCTGCGGGAACCGTTCGCGCAAAAACGCCCCGTTGCGGTGCGTGATGTCGAGCCACACATGCGCCGCGCCGGATTTTTTCATCTCGGTGTCGATGGCCCGGGCCACGATGTCGCGCGGGGCAAGGTCCGCCATCGGGTGATACGCGCCCATGAACGCCTCGCCCGCGGTGTTGCGCAGGATCGCACCCTCGCCGCGCACGGCTTCACTGATGAGAAAGCGCTCGCCGGTCGCCGAATAGAGCGTCGTCGGGTGAAACTGGATGAACTCCATGTTTTTCACCGCGACGCCCGCCCGGAACGCCATGGCGATGCCGTCGCCCGTGGCGATGTCAGGATTGGTCGTGTAAAGGTAAACCTGCCCCGCCCCGCCGGTGCTCAGCACGACGACCGGCGCGTGGAACGTCACCACGCGGCCATCGCGCACATCGAGCGCATAAACCCCCGCCACGCGATTTTCGTTTTTCGCTTTCCGCTTTCCGCCTTTCGCTTTTTTACCCGCGCCCAGCGTGGCCTCCGTCTCCACGTCGATCGCAAAAAAATGCTCGAACAAGGCGATGCGCGGCTCGCGGGTGAGCGCCTTGAGCAGGGCTTCCTCGATCGCCTTGCCCGTCATGTCCTTCACGTGCAGGATGCGCCGTTCGGTGTGTCCGCCCTCGCGGCCAAGGTCGTAGCCGCCTTTTGCGTCGCGGGAAAACTTCAACCCGAGCTTGACCAGTTCCTGCACGCGCGCCGGGCCGTCGCGCACGATCTCGCGCACCACGCGCTTGTCGCACAACCCGTCCCCGGCCACCAGCGTGTCGCGCACGTGCTTGTCGAAGTCATCCGTCTGCGCCGTGACGACCGCAACGCCACCCTGCGCAAAATTGGTGTTGGAGTCGGCCTTGTTTTTCTTCGTGAGGATCGCGACCGAGTGGCCGCGCTGCGCGACCTTCAGCGCGAAGCTCAGCCCGGCGATGCCGCTGCCGACTACCAGGACGTCAAAATGCTTGGAGCTCATTCAAAAATCGAAAACGAGCAGCGTGACAGGGTTTGGGCGGGGAGCAAGGCGTAGCCGGGAGCGCCATCGCTGGTTTCACGGCACGATCAACGCGCCCATCTCAAAAAACGAATAATCGGAATTTTCGTAACGCAGGCGATAATTGCCGTGGGCTCGCTTGGGCAGCGGCACGATTATCGTGTCAGGGTAAATCCGCCCTTTTTCCGGCACTGAAGTATAAACTTTCACTCGCACTTCATTACCGCTCACGTGAACCGAGGCTTTGTCGAATATAAGGGCAGAATTCATCCCGCGTGGTTTACAGGTGATGGCCTGTCCTCCGCTTGGATCAAACCGTACTTTTGCCGCAGGCTGCCCGTTCCCAAGCTGAACGGCAGTGACCTCGACCCCGCCCACGCTCTGCACAAAATCCCAATCGCAGTGCTTGCTCATAAACCAGCCGACGATTGAGGCCGACGCCAGCGACGTGGTCATAAAAAACAGGGTGGCCAGCCGGAGCGCGCGCCAAAATTGGCTATTCAGGGTATTCATAATTCCACGTTGTCGATCAGCCGAACTTCATCCACCCAGGCGGCGATGGCCAGCAATGTTTTTCCCGGCACGACCACCCGCAGGGGCTCGAACGTGTCCTTGTCCACCATCGCCACGTAGATGACGCGCACGCGGCGTTTCTGGCTGAGCAGGTGCGTAACCTCGGCGATGAGCCGGTCGTCGCGGTGCTCGCCGCCCGCGACCATTTCCTGCGCGCGGCGCAGCGCCTGCGAAATGACGACCGAGTCCTCGCGCTGCACGGCCGTGAGATAGCGGTTGCGTGAACTCATCGCCAGCCCGTCGGGTTCGCGCATGATCGGCGCGACCACAAACTTCACGGGGAGGTGCAGGTCCGCGGCCATCCGTTTCAGCACCGCCACCTGCTGCGCGTCCTTCTGCCCGAACACGGCGATGTGCGGCCGCACGATGTTGAAAAGTTTTGCCACCACCGTGGCCACCCCGCGGAAATGCGTGGGGCGCGAGGCCCCTTCGAGCGGCTTGCTCACCGCTTCCTCGATCACGAAGGTCGAGCAACCCTTGGGATAGATCTCCGCGACCGGCGGCAGGAAGACCGCATCCACGCCCGCCTCCGCGCACAGCTCGAGGTCGTGTTCCAGCGGGCGCGGATAATTCGAATAATCCTCGCTCGGCCCGAACTGCGTGGGATTGACAAAAATCGACACCACCACCGCGTCGGCCTTCGCCCGCGCCAGCTTCACCAGGCTCAAATGCCCGGCATGCAGCGCGCCCATCGTCGGCACGAAACCGATGCGCTGGTCCTTCGCGCGCAGCTTGTCGGCCAGCGCCTGCATCTCACGAACAGTCTCGATTTTTTGCATGGACGGGGGATTAAAAGGACAACTCTAGCTTGAACTAACGGAATACCCAGCGCTTATTCAAGTTTTTCGCCAGTTCACGTTCCCTTTACCGACATGATCCGCATCAACGAAAACTACACCAAGCTCAAGGCTTCCTATCTTTTCAGCGACATCGCCAAGCGCGTCGCCGCCTACGCACAGGCGCATCCCGACAAATCCATCATCCGCCTCGGCATCGGCGACGTCACCGAACCGCTCCCGCCAGTCTGCATCGCGGCGCTGCACGCCGCCACCGACGAGATGGCGAATCGCGCCACCTTCAAGGGTTACGGCCCCGAGCAGGGTTACGCCTTCCTGCGCGAGGCCATCGCGCAGCACGACTACGCGGCGCGCGGCGCGAAGATCGAGCCCGATGAGATTTTCGTCAGCGACGGCGCGAAGTGCGACTGCGGCAACATCCAGGAAATTTTCGCCACCGACATCCGCATCGCCATCACCGACCCCGTTTATCCGGTTTACGTGGACACAAATGTCATGGCCGGCCGCACCGGGGCCAACCGCGACGGCCGCTATGAAGGCATCACGTATCTCGAATGCACCGCGGCCAACGGCTACATACCGGCGTTGCCCGCCGCGCCGGTCGATTTGATCTATCTTTGCTTCCCCAATAATCCCACCGGCGCCGTGGCCACCCGCGCCCAGCTCGCCGCGTGGGTCGAGTTCGCCCGCAAAAACAAGGCCGTCATCCTCTTCGACGCCGCCTACGAGGCCTACATCCGCGACCCGCAGATCCCGCACAGCATTTATGAGATCGACGGCGCGCGCGACGTCGCCATCGAGTTCCGCAGCGCCTCGAAGACCGCCGGCTTCACCGGCACGCGCTGCGCCTACACCGTCGTGCCCAAGAGCGTCATGGGTTACGACGCCGCGGGGAAGACACACCCCTTGCATGCGCTCTGGAACCGCCGCCACACGACCAAGTTCAATGGCGTCGCCTACCCGATCCAAAAGGCCGCCGCCGCCATTTACACCGACGCCGGCCAGCAGCAGGTGCGCGCGCTGACGGACTTTTACCTCGGCAACGCGAAGCTCATCCGCGAAGCCATGGCCAGGCTCGGCCTCAAGTGCATCGGCGGCGAAAATGCGCCTTACATCTGGGTCAACACGGGCCGCGACTCGTGGCAGTTCTTCGACCTCCTGCTGGAGAAAGCGGGAGTCGTATGCACACCGGGAGTCGGCTTCGGCCAATGCGGCGAAGGCCATGTGCGCATCAGCGCCTTCAACAGCCGCGAAAATGTCGAGGCGGCACTGCAGCGCATCGCGGTAGCGCTGAAGTAAAAGGCTGAAGACTGAAAGCTAAAGGCTGAAACAAATCTATCAGCAAAAAGCCGAAGCAGGCTTAGTTCAGCTTTTAGTTTTCAGTCTTCAGTTTTTTTCCGGCATCGCCGCCGCGATCGCATCGGCCAGCTTCGTCGCATCGGCGCTGATCAGCCCGGCCAGTTTGGCATAATCACGGCCATCCCATTTCACCGGCTCGGCCGTGAACGTGTCCTGCGCCACCAGCGCGCCATTCACGCCCGCGGCATAAATTTCAAACGTCGCGGAAAAGACCACCCCTCCATCCGACGTGCCCTCGCAGGACTGCACCCGCACCCTCACATCGTAATCGCGCGCCTGCTCAAGCGTGAAGGGATACGCCGCCACCTGCGCCGTCGCCGACAGCCGCTCGCGCAGCACGCGCGTGAGGCCCGCGTCGAGCGACTCGGCCCAGCGTTCCTCATCATTGTAGCGCACTTCGCTCGCTCCCTCGCGAACCACCATCGCCCGCTGCTTCAAGTACTCCGGCAACTGCACCGGGAACAAGCCGAGGTGCAGCCCGGACGATTTCGGCGCCACATCCTCCACCGCCACCCGGAGGACGTAAGTACGCGCCGTGTCCGGCCTGGCCTCGGGCAGCGAACAACCGGTGGTCAGAAGGTAGAGGCCACAGGCCAGCATACAGAGGCCAGAAGACAGAGAACCGAACGTGATCAGTGACGTGGTATTTTTGATCATGGCGTTTTCTTCTTTGTGTTACTTCGCGACCTTCGTGTGAAAAAAATCAGGGCGCTGGTTTTTTGCCCACAATGAGGGCGTTGGGGTTGCGCTCGAGGAAGTCGGCCAGCCGGCGCACGGATTCCGCCGCGTCACCCAGTTGCTGCAAGGTCTGCACTCCCTGGTCGCCCACCCAGCTCTGCGCCTCAATGAAATGTTGGGCGCTCGCCGCGGCGGCGTTGAAACGCTCGAGCGAGGCTTTCGCCTCCTTGAGCGTGGCGTTGAGATTTTCGCCGGCAGGGGTGACCTGCGTGTCGACCTTGGCGAGCACGCCGCGCAGGTCGGTGATGGCGGCATTGAGATTGGCAAACGCCTGCTTCGCATCGGGCGACGAAGCCAGTTCCTTCACCGCCACACCGGCATCCTTCCATTGGCTGACCAACCCTTTCACGTCCGCCCCATCCAGCTGCTTCTGCGCGGTGGACAGCAATTTTTTCACGTCGTCGGCCAGCCCGCCGAAATCAACTTTTTTCAGGTTGCTCAAAATCATCGTCAGGCTCGCCTGATATTCGGCGATGGCCGAGGGCATCGCGGGCACGACGACATATTTCTCCCTGGCCAGATTGGCATTCGCCACCGGGTATTCCGCCGGATCGATAAAGTTCAGCTCGACATAGAGCAGGCCGGTCGCGAGGCCCACCACGCCGAGTTTGGCCCGCAGGCCACGATCGATGAGGACTTGCAACGCCGTCCGGTCGGAGACGTCGATCGGCTCGCCATGGGCATCGGTCAGGATGTCGCGGCTCAGTTCGCAAACGACCCCGACCTGCGAATGATTGCTCCTGGCGTCGTAACGCACGTTCAGGTCAACCACGTGTCCAATGCGCACACCACTCAATTTGACCGCCGAGCCAAGGTCGAGGCCATGGACCGATTCGTCGAAATAAACCACGAACCGCTGCGGCTGCGAAAAAAAGTGCAGGCCGCCAAACGACAACAGCGCCAGGACGCCCAGCGCGATCGCCCCGATCACGAAGACGCCGACCACGGTTGGGCTGAGTTTGGCTTTCACAGGGATATTTTTTTAAACAGAATGGACAAAATGGACAGAATTAAACGCGCAGGTGTCTGCGCCAGCGGTGGCAGGTTCCCGGTGGTGATTTCATTCATATGGACGGAAGTTTTCTGCTTTCCCCCTCCCGGGTCAGGAACTCCTGCACGCGCGGGTCGTCGCTCCGGTCGGCCAGGGTGCGCGGCGCACCCTCGGCAATGATGCCCTGCGCCTCGCGGTTGAGCAGGATCACACGGTCGGCCAAGGCAAAGATGCTCGTGAGCTCGTGCGAGACGATGACCATCGTCGTGCCGAGGGAATCGCGGATTTCACGGATCAGGTGGTCGAGCTGCCGGGCTGTCACCGGGTCGAGTCCCGCCGAGGGCTCGTCGAAAAACACGATGGCCGGGTCGAGCGCGAGCGCCCGGGCGAGGCCGGCGCGTTTCTTCATGCCGCCGCTCAGCTCGGCCGGATAATACTCCTCGAAGCCCGCCAGGCCGACCTGCGCGAGCTTCAGCATGATGATCTCGTTGATCTCGCGCCGGGTGAGCGTCGTGTACTCCTCGAGTGGCAGCGCGATATTTTCGCGCAGCGTGAGCGAACTCCACAGCGCGGCGCTTTGGTAAAGCACGCCGAAGGTCTTGAGCAGCGCGCGCCGTTCCGCCGGTTCGGCTTCGGTGAAGCTTTTCCCAAAATAATCCACCCGGCCCGCGAACGGCCGCTGCAGCCCGATCAGGTGCCGCAGGAGCGTGGTCTTGCCACAGCCGCTGCCGCCGATGACAAAAAACAGCTCGCCCCGCCGCACGGAAAAGTTGACGTCGCGCAACACCACGGACTCGCCATAGCCGCACACCAGGCCGGCAACTTCAATGACCGGGAGATTTTTGTCGGCGTCCATTAAGAGTTTTTCAGATGTGCAGGATGTTGAAGACCACGGCGAAGGTCGCGTCGGCCACGATGATGAGCAGGATGGCCGTGACCACCGCCGACGTCGCCGCCCGGCCCACCCCCGCCGCGCTGCGCTCCGCCTGCAGGCCGCGCAAACAGCCCGTCATCCCGACAATGAGGCCGAACACACAGGCTTTGATCAGGCCGGCATTGACGTCGGTCAGGCCGATGCTGGCCACCGTCTCCACCCAATAGGCGCTCGGTGGAATCGAAAGCAGGCCCGCGGCCACCGCCATGCCTCCGAGGATGCCGAGGCAGTTCGCATAGAGCGCGAGGAGCGGCATCATCACCGCCAGCGCGACCATGCGGGGAATGACGAGAAAATCCACCGGGCGGATGCCGAGCGTCTCCAGCGCATCGATCTCTTCGCCCGTCTTCATGTTGCCCAGTTCCGCCGCAAAGGCCGCGCCCGTGCGGCCGGCCAGCACGACTGCCGTCATGATCGCACCCATCTCGCGCACCGAACTCAGGCCGACGAGGTCGGCCACCCAGATGTCGGCCCCAAACTGGCGCAAAATAATGGCCCCGGTATAGGCCAGCGTGAGGCCGACGAGGAAGCTGATCAAACTCACGATGGGCAAGGCCATCGCGCCGCACTGCTGCATTTCGATGAAACAATCGCGCCAGCGGAATTTCTGCGGCTGCTTCACCAGCCGCACCGCCGCCAGCGTGCACTCGCCGATAAACCGGGCGAAGCCCCGGGTCTTCCCCACCACCTCTTCCGTCGCCACGCCGACATCGGCGAGAAAATTTGTTGAGCGATGAAACGGCGGCCGCGTCAAATACGCCCCCGCCAGCTGGTCGGCCAGCCGGCGCACCTCGGGCAGCACGGCATCGAGATCGAGGTTCGCCCCCGCCTCCGTGCACCACCGGCGCACCTCATGCACGAACAGCACCAGCGAGCTGTCCCACCGCGACACGCCGCCCATCTCCAGCCGCACGCGCGCCGGCCGCTGCGTCCCGAGCACCCGCTTCCACGACGGCCGCGGCGCGGTGATTTGCCACACGCCCGCCAGCTCAAGCACCAGCCGGCCGGCCTCGGTGCGCGCGTTCACTTGGGCCGTGGGTGTTTCTTCGCTGACCGCCATTGCGACCTGTTCTAGCGAACCGCCGCCAAATCAAAACTAAAATTTTCATGTTCTTTGCGCCCATTTGCCGCCAACAAATCGAGTGTGACCCGCTTCCGCACCGTCCTCTTCGACCTCGATGGCACGCTCATCGACCACTTTGCCGCCATCCACCGCAGCTATGTGCACACCCTGCCGCAGCTCGGCCTGCCCGCGCCCACGCTCGAACAAGTCCGCGCCGCGGTCGGCGGCGGACTCGAGAACGCCATGCGCAAATTCGTCCCCGAGTCCCGCCTGGCCGAGGCACTGAACATCTATCGCCCCTTCTGGGAAGTGCACATGCTCGAAGATGTCGAACCCCTGCCCGGCGCCGTCGAACTCCTGCGCACGCTGCACACCCGCGGCATCGTCTGCTCCGTGTTCACCAACAAGCACGGCCCATCCTCGCGCGCCATCTGCAATCATCTGCATCTCACGCCCTACTTAAACGCCATCATCGGGGCGACCGACACGCCCTGGCTCAAACCCCAGCCAGAATTCACGCGTTATGCGCTTGAACGGCTCCACGCCGAGGCGTCCACCACTCTCCTCGTCGGCGACTCGCCCTTCGACGTGCAAGCCGCACAGGCCGCCGGCCTGCCCTGCTGGGCTGTCACCACCGGCACGCACAACGCCGAAGAACTCCGCGCCGCCCACGCGGACAAGGTTTTTGCCGGCTTGGGCGAAATGGCCACCGACCTTGGGGTCGGGTGACGCGAGGGAATTTTCAGTTTAATTGGCCCCATGACGGGTGAAATTGTCATTCCGAGCCGTGCGAGGAATCTCACCTGTTCTTATCGGTTTCAATTTCGGAGATGTCAGACTGTCGGCCTTCGGCCTCGGTACCTCGCACGGCTCGGAATGACAAAATAAAGGATGGGTCGCAAAGGCATGCCGATGGGACCAGTTAAATCGAAAACGCCCTACCTGCGCCTTCCACTCAACCGCCAGCCGGCCACGGCCCCGATAAAACACGCCATTATGATGGATTGTATCCACATCCCCAAGTCGGAGACCTCGGCCGGCCATATCTTGGGTGCCAAAAAATAAGCCAGCACGCCCAGGACCGCGGCGCCCGCCGACGCGCTGAGGGCCTTAAATTTGATCTCCCGGTCGATTTCGTTCACACGCTCGACTGAGCCAAACCGTTCGGGTCGCGCCTCCCGCAAAATCTCGTTGGCCGACGCCCACTCTTCATCCGGAACCTGAAGTTGAATCCAGAAAAGCGGCCCCAGCTCATTCCGGGTGGTCTGGTTGTTCATCAGGTAAACCGTAAGGCCATGCGACTCCAGGAACGATTTATCCATCTCTGCCTCCGAGGGCAATTGGTAGCTGAGAACGGTACGAAGGTAGGCCATGGGGTTGAACCGGAGAATGAACCCTACGCCGAGATTGCCAAATTTGCCAAACGGATATGCCGGGATCTTCGATTTCCATGCTATTATAGGCATCGCCCACCGCCAACCTTGCCGCGCCAATCTTGACTCTCAAAAATATACCTACAGTGTACCTACATGACCAAGGTTGCGAAACTTTTCACCACTGGCGGCTCGCAGGCCATCCGCCTGCCGAAGGAATTCCGCTTCCCGGGCAAGACCGTAAGCCTGCGTCGCACCAAGCGAGGAGTCCTCGTCACGCCCGCGGAAGCTGGTGCCGACCAACTGCGGCGCAAACTGGCCCGGATTGCCGGCTCCTGTCCGGATTTCCCGTTGCGCGAACCACACGTTGCGCCCGACCTGCCGCGTGACTTGAAATGGTGATGCTTTATTTGCCCGACACCAACGCCTGTTCGTATTTCATGCGCGGACACGACGTGCTTGTGCCGCAGTGGCTGGCCGCCGCACCGGCCATCAGGCTTTCCGTCATCGTTGTGGCCGAGCTCGAATACGGGGCAGCCAAGGCTAAGTCGCCCAAACAACACGGGCGTTTGCAAGGATTGACTGCCACCCTGCCGCATGAACCGTTTCAGCTCGCTGATGCGGCCGAATTTGGCCGGCTGCGTGCATTATTGGAACAACAGGGCGAAATGATCGGACCACTTGATCTGCTCATCGCCGCGCAAGCCCTGCGCCTCGGCGCAACCGTCGTCACTCACAATGTCCGCGAGTTCCGCCGCGTGCCCCGACTGAAGGTCGAGGATTGGCAGACGCGGTAAGAACTCATTTGTTTGGTTTGTGGCCGTCTCACCTTCCAATTCCGCGTCGCTCTCCGGCGTCCTCGAGCGCATCATTTTCCTCAACGAGGAAAATGCCTACACCATCGCGGAATTCCGGCCCGAGTCGTCGCGGGAAAAGAAATCCGGCGCGGTCGCCCGCATCGACAAGGTCACCATCGTCGGCCCGCTGCCGGGCGTGCAATGCGGCGAGACCCTGCACCTCACCGGCGAATGGACGCGCCATACGCAGCACGGTGACCAGTTTCGCGTCACGGCATTCAAGAGCGAGTTGCCGTCGAGCGTTTACGGCATCCGCAAATACCTCGGCAGCGGCCTCGTGCCCGGCATCGGCAAGGTTTACGCGGAAAAAATCGTCGATGTCTTCGGCGCCGACACCTTCCGCGTGCTGAGCGAGGAGTCCGCGCGGCTGCGGCGCGTGCCCGGCATCGGCCCGAAGCGCGCCACGGCCATCAAGCACGCGTGGGACGGGCAGCGCGCCCAGCGCGAGCTCTACATTTTTCTCCAAACCTACGGCGTGACGCCCGCGCAGTGCGTGCGCCTGGTGGAGCGCTACGGCGCGCAGGCCAAACCCATTTTGCTCAGCGAGCCCTATCGCGTGGCCCGCGAGATCGACGGCATCGGCTTCAAGACCGCCGACCGCATCGCCATCAACCTCGGCTTCGCCAACGACGCGCCGCCGCGGCTCGACGCCGGGCTGCTCTTCGCGCTCGAGACGCTGCAGGAGGAAGGCCATACCGCCTATCCGCAGGACGAACTCATCGCCTACGCCGCCAACCTGCTGGAAACCTCCACCGAGCTCCTCACCGCCCGCCTCGACGCTCTCGTGGAGACAAAACAGCTGGTGCGACATACCGCCGGCGCTGCAGCGCCGGCGGAGTTGAAAGTTGAAAGCCCCAAGTTGAAAGCCGGCAGCGCGGCATCCCCCAACCTTCAACCTTCAACTTTCAACCTTCAACTCGCAGCGCGAAACGCGCTGCTCCAACTGCCCATCCTCGACCGTGCCGAGCGGAAAATCGCCGCGGTCGTCGAGCGCCTCGGCCGCGTCGGCAGCAGCCTGCCGCCGATCAAGGCCGGCGCCGCCATCGAGTGGGCGCAACAGAAGGCCGGCTTCGCCTTCCACGAGTTGCAGCGCACCGCGGTACAGAACGCGCTCACCCACAAGTTTTCCATCCTCACCGGCGGCCCCGGCACGGGTAAAACGACGATCCTGCGCTCGCTGGTGCAAATCCTGAAGGCGAAAAAAGTCCGCGTGCACCTCGCCGCGCCCACCGGCCGCGCGGCGCAGCGACTGGCCGAGACGACTGGCGGCTTCGCCTCCACCATCCACCGCCTGCTGAAATACGACGCCGCCACCGGCGGCTTCACCGCCAACGAGAACACGCCGCTCGCGACGGATTTTCTCGTGGTCGACGAAGTCTCGATGCTCGACGCGCGCCTCGCCGCCGCGCTGCTCCAGGCCGTGCCCGCCCGCGCCCACCTGCTGCTCGTGGGCGACACCGACCAGCTCCCCAGCGTCGGCGCCGGCAATGTGCTCAAGGATCTCATCTCCACCGAGTGCGCGCCCGTCACGCGCCTCTCCGTCGTTTACCGCCAGCAAGGCCAGAGCACCATCGTCACGACCGCGCACGCGATCAACTCCGGCGACCCGTCGCTCCCGCCGGTCGTGAACCACGTGGCCGACGCCAAGGCCTGGAGCGACCTCACGTTTGTCGCCGCCGATTCGGCCGAGGACTGCCTGCAAAAAATCATCGAGGTGTGCACGAAGCTCGTGCCGCAGCACTGGAAGTGGTTTGACCCCGTCAATGACGTGCAGGTGCTCGCACCCATGCACAAAGGCACCGCCGGCGTGGCCAACCTTAACGTGCAACTACAAGCGGCGCTCAACGGTTCGACCCATTCGACGAGCTCAGGGCAGGCAGGCTCACCGCATGCTTCGCTCAGAGGCCCTGCCGGCGAGTTCCGCGCCGGCGACAAGGTCATCCAATTGCGCAACGACTATGACAAAAACCTTTTCAACGGCGACATCGGCATGGTCGTCTCGGTGAACGCCAACGCCGGCACGCTCACCGCCAATTTCGACGGCGCACGGCATGAGTTCGACCGCGGCGCACTGGGCAACCTCGCCCTCGCCTACGCCATCAGCATCCACAAATCGCAGGGCAGCGAGTATCCCGTCGTCATCATCCCGCTGCTCAAGGCGCATTTCGTGATGCTGCAGCGCAACCTCCTCTACACGGCCATCACCCGCGGCAAAAAGAAAGTCATCCTCGTCGGCGAACCCGCCGCCTACGCGATGGCCGTGCGCAACAGCGAATCGAAACAACGCTGCACGCACCTGCAGCAAAAAATCACCGCGAATATGACGGGCAAGTTTTAACCGCGGAGGGAAAAAGAGCTTTTTAACCGCAGATGGACGCAGATAAACGCGGATATTTTTTCCCGGAAGAAAATGAACGGAAAAGATGAAGCCATTGCAGGGGGTGTTGGGCGCTCCGCGTTCGAAAAATGGCCTTCGTTACTTTGTTATCTTTTGTTCAAACGAGTCCCTCCTCATCCGCGTCTATCTGCGTTCATCCGCGGTTAAAACTCGCTCATCATATTCGCGATCCTCATTTCCTAAAACATGAAGGCCGCCCCTTTAGGAGGCGGCCAACATGACCTAACACCAAGCAAACCGTATAACTACAAACTATGTTGTTCTTTTGAACAGACACTGACTACACGGAGATAGACGAGGCGTCACGCGTTTCGCTCAATCTTCGTCGTTAAAAAATTAAGAAATTCGGCAAGGATATTATACATTGATAATAAATGACTTAAGTTATCCATGCCGTAACGCATTCGTAACAATAACGGCTCTTTATAGGGCATATGCCCCAGGTTCTTGTTGAAAGAAAAATGAACGGCCCACACTGCGAGTCGAATTAAGGTAGGGCGGGTTATCCGTAACCCGCCGAATTTATTCTGCTTGTGGGCGGGGTGAGGGCACCCCGCCCACAAGATTAGACCAATCCCGGCTACCGCGGATCCATCACGCGCCCGAGAAACAGGCATGCGCCCGACGGCACGTGCTGGATGGCAAAAATGAACGGGTGATCGACGTGGACTTCGATCGGTTGGGGTCGGTTTTCATCCATCATCGCCCCAGCCGCCTCCATCATGACGACGACCGTGGCCGCCGCCGCTTCCGTGCCCTCCTCGTCCAGCGAGAGGAAGGCTTTGTGAAAGACATCGCTGATGGCGAGGTAATCGTCCGGCTTGCGCGGGGCCATGCGATCAAAATTGGCGCTGCGCTTCGGGATATCGAAGGCGGTCTTCAGGCCGAGTTGCTTGAGCTGGTCGCCGAGCGCCATGGATGGCGGCTCGAGCTTGAATTTCGGCAGGTACAAATCGACGAAGCTCGGCGGCAAAGCCGCACATTCGGCGAGTAGCTCGGGCGTGAGTTTGTGCTCGAGCGCCGGCAGGCCGTCATGCGCATCGGGCAGCAGGATAAGAAACTGGATCCCGCTCCCGACGTAGCGCAGAGTGACCGCGGTGAAGCCGTCGCGATGCAGGTAACCATAGTCGTGTTCTTCGTTGCTCATGGTCGGCACCATTTCGCTTTCCGCGCCATGCACGAAAAACTCCGCCGGCTTGGTCCAGTCTTTATCGAAGGGTTCGTCCCAGCCGGCGTGCAGATAGATGGCGTTGGCCAGGGCCAGCCGGGTTGTAGCTGTGACGCCGCCAGGCGGGATCAGGTCGCGAATTTTTTCCTTCGTTTGTTTTTCCACCCAATCGTTGATGGTCGAGCGCGCCTCTTCCGTGGCTTTGATAAAATCGAGCGGTTCGGGCTCCGCGCCGTAATTGTCTTTCACCAGCGCAAGAAACGGCGCACGCAACGGGTAGCCGTTCTGGACAAATAGCCGGTTGGCCACGTGTAGTTCGACCGGCGTGCTCGGGTGCCGGCCGGGCGGGCCCTCGTCGGTTTCTGGAACTGGCTGATTAGGGTCTACTGGGATTGTTGGGTTTGCCGGGGCTGCTGGTTTAAACCCTGCCACAATGCGCGCCGAGTCTTGTTGGATTTGGGCAAGTTCTTTGGCCAGCTCGGCAAAACCGCCATGGAGCGCGGTGTCATCCGCCGGATAATGCAGCACGCGCTGCATCTCGGCGCGCGTGTCGCCGGCAGCCCCGGCGTACGTCATCGCGAGGGCGTCCTGGATCGAGTACGGTGAAAACAGCAGGTTCCCATCGCCGACAGACTGCGCCCGATAAAGATCGAGACCGAGGGCATTGATCGCATTGACGACGTCGCCGGTGTCAACCGGCGCGGCGGCCGCCAGCAGCGGCAGGAGCAAGACAAAAGACATCAGGCCGCGCTTCATAGGGTAGGCCGATTAAATCCGAATCCATTCAATTGGCGCAACCGGAAATGGCGCGCTACGACGATGTCGAGTGGTGTTCATCATCAAGCTAACGCACGTGGCACGATTTTCTTAGGATTTTTCCCGCGGATGGCGCGGATAACACGCATTCAGATTTTGTAGGCGGGGTGCCCTCACCCCGCGAAAACAGGCAACAAATATGCCGTGCCAAAGCGGGGTGAGGGCACCCCGCCTACAACCTGAAGAGAATCACGTAAACATCTCCGCCGGCTGCACGATTTTCTCCGCCGGCTTTTCGGCCGGCAGGAGCGGTGTGCTTTTGAGCGGATAACGGAACGTCTTCCCTTCGTAATTGCGAAAAACCACTTCGTCGTCGGTGATTTTTTCGATGTAGTCCGGGTTGACCGGCACCTTGCCGCCGCCGCCGGGAGCGTCGATCACGTATTGGGGAATCGCATAGCCGGTCGTGTGGCCGCGGAGCGCCTGGATGATCTCGATGCCTTTGCGGACATCGACCTTGAAGTGTGCGCCGCCGGTGATGAGGTCCATCTGGTACAGGTAATAGGGCCGCACGCGCATCCGCAGCAGGCGGTGCACGAGGGCCTTCATCACGTCGGCATCGTCGTTCACGCCCTTGAGCAGCACGCTCTGGTTGCCCAGCGGCACGCCGGCAAAACTGAGGTGCTCGCAGGCGTCGCGCAGCTCGGCGGTGCATTCCTTCGGGTGATTCACGTGGATGCTCATCCAGATCGGGCCGTGTTTCTTGAAAATCTCGCAGAGCTCCGGCGTGATGCGCTGCGGCAGGAAGACCGGGATGCGCGAGCCGATGCGGATGAACTCAACGTGCTTGATTTCGCGCAGGCGGCTGAGCAGGTGGTCGAGTTTCTTGTCCGACAGCAGCAGCGGGTCGCCGCCCGAGAGGAGCACGTCGCGGATTTCCGGGTGCGCCTCGATGTAACGCAGGCCCTGCTCGTATTCGGGATGGAAATTGTAGTCCTGCGCGTTGCTCACGAGGCGGCTGCGCGTGCAATAGCGGCAGTAGGCCGCGCAGCGGTCGGTCACGAGGAACAGCACGCGGTCGGGATAGCGATGCACCAGGCCGGGCACGGGCGAGTGCTCATCCTCGCCCAGCGAATCGAGCCTCTCTTCCGCCGCCAGGGCCATCTCGCCCCCGCGCGGGATGACCTGCTTGCGAATCGGGCAATCCGGGTCGTTGCGGTCAATGAGGTTGAAAAAATACGGCGTGATCGCGAGCGCCAGCTTCTGGTTCGCAAACAGGCAGCCCGCGCGCTCCTCGGGCGTGAGCGTCATGTAACGCTCGAGCTGCTCGATGGTCGTGAGCCGGTTCTTGAGCTGCCACGTCCAGTCCTGCCAGTCGGATGCCGGGATATGCTGCCAAAGTCCCTGGCACTCAAGCAAGGTG
>Ga0210398_10000894_pt1 | contig 32361 bp, 32 predicted proteins | sample IncBWC4OmetaG_FD_161047 | JGI IMG/M metagenome (GOLD analysis project Ga0210398, IMG submission 161047) | Forest soil microbial communities from Barre Woods Harvard Forest LTER site, Petersham, Massachusetts, United States - Inc-BW-C-4-O | ecosystem: Environmental > Terrestrial > Soil >... | reverse complement strand
TTCCGTTCACCCTGCTGACGACGCTAGGCGCACGCCGCTGGTGGACGCGCAGCGCGCTCTATTTCGCGATGCTCGGCGTGATCGCGTTCGGCTGGCAACACTTTCAGCCTCCGTGGTGGGATAACAAGGCCGATCTGCGCGAGATCGAGGACAATATGGCTACGGGCGCGGGATACGAGGGTGGCGACGAGTACACGCCCCTCGGAGCCGATCCCTCCGCGGTGGATAAAGATGCTCGCCGCGTGACTGTGGATGGACCTGCTCAGGCGGCAATTCGCGTCTTGGAATGGAGCGCGGAACACAAACGCTTCACCGCAGAGGTGTCCGCGGCGGATCAACTGGCATTGCATTTATTCAACTATCCGGCCTGGCGCGTGGAAGTGAATGGACGACAAGTGAAGGCAGGTTCGCGCCAGGGGACGGGCCAGATGCTGATCCCGGTGGAAGCGGGGGAGAATCGGGTGCAGATCGTTTTCATTCGCACCTGGGATCGCTCGGTTGGCGGATGGATCTCACTGCTCTCGCTTTTGTTAGCCGTCGTGCTGCTGTTGCGAACACCTGGAACTTCATCCACCCCCTGACGAGCCGTCGAGTTCAGAATGCGAAGAATCCTTATTGCAACTTCAAATCCCGGCAAGCTGCGCGACTTTGCGGGCGCCGCCGTCGAACACGGGGTCGAAATCGCGGGCGTGCCCGGCTTCTCTTCCCTGCCCACGGTGGTGGAAGATGGCGAAACTTTCGAAGCGAATGCGCGGAAGAAAGCAGAAGAATATAGCCGATACGTTCCGGGAGAAATCGTGGTCGCCGACGACTCGGGCCTCGAGATTGACGCGCTCCATGGTGCGCCGGGCGTACACTCTGCCCGCTACGCGGCTCCTGATCTGCACCATAAAGAGCCGCACGAGGTCGACGCTAATACCGATGACCAAGCCAACAATGCGCGCCTTCTACGTGAGTTGAAGAGTGTTCCGGTCGCCGAACGCACGGGCAGATTTGTCTGCGTGCTGGCCGTGGCCCGTGACGGCGAAACACTCGCGACTTTTCGAGGAGCGGCCGACGGGGTCATTCTCGATGCTGCGCGCGGCACGAATGGTTTCGGTTACGATCCGCTGTTTTATTTTCCGCGGATTGGGAAAACCTTCGCGGAACTCGGGGCGGAAGAGAAATCAAAGTACAGCCACCGCGGCGCAGCCTTTCGAGAGCTTCTCGATTGGTCTGACGCGATCGCATGCTGATGACCGGGGCCGCTAGGTGGCTTCCTTTGCCCTGCAGAGCTGCGAGGAGTGGAGAAAGAATTGCGCAGCCACAAAAAGACATTGCGTAAGTATGGGCGTGTGGAGTCATCTCACGCACTCGACCTAAACAAAGCCAGACGACATGTACGCTGGGAAGACGCTGCTACATTTGAACGTGTGACCTTACCCTCTGTTTGAAACGTCGGGGGGATCGAAGTTTGGCGGGGCGATCTTTCTTCCTGGCGAGGGACTGCTAGTTTGACCAGCAGGAGACATAGGCAGCTCTCTGCCTAGAAGACCATGAATCTTATTGCCTTGCTGGATAGTGTGAATAGCCGAAAATCCGCTCAACCCGCGATTCGCTGGATGGTTCCCAATCGGGAAACCTGGAGTGCAGAGGTCGCTTCAAGTTCTGCCACCGTTTGCTCCCAGTGCCGTAGCCGGGCGACCGGACCAAACTACCGAGGAGCCAAAGGCCGGCCACGTGTCGCACCGGCCGGCCCTTTTCTCGGTATTGCCTTCGACTTGGCCTATTGCTGAGCCTTAGGCTTTGCCCTCTTCTTTGCGACTGTCCCGGTCGTTTTCTTGGTTTGTTCCTCTTTGAGCAGCGTCAGAGAATCTGCCGCGTTGAAGGGGTACTCGCGGACGGACTCCTGAGCGGGCTGACCGGTGTTACTCAAAGTGATGTCCACGCGGCGATTGCTGGCCAGAATGATCGTTCTCATGTGATTGAGCACCCGCTGCCGGTCTTCTGGACTCAACTCGGGGTTCCGTTCAACCGCGTCCTTTACCTGGGCCCCGGTAAGGTTTTCTTGCGTGCCGAATGCTTTGGTCTGGATGTTAGCGGCAGGAACGCCCTGCTCGACCAGAAAACGTTTAACGCGGTCGACTCGGCGTTCGGAGAGTGCCTGATTGTACTCCACCGAGCCCCGCGGGTCAGCGTGACCTTCCAGAGTCAGGTTGGCATCCGGCTTGGTTTGAAGATAGGTCTGGAAATCACTGGCGAGCACCTGGAGAGTTTTCTCCTGGCTGGTTAGCAGGCCGGCATCGGGATTCTCGAGCGAAGGTTTCGCGGTGGCAAAGTAAACACTGTGCAGAGCGAGCCTCTTCTCGATGGCAGCGATATCGGGCGGTGGAGGTGGTGGCGGCGGTGGGGCCTGCACGGTCACCGTCGTCGTGGACGACGCGGTGAGCGGTGAGTTGCGGTCATCGCCTACATTGCAGGTTACGGTGATTGTCCCAGGCTGTGCGCCCGTCGTGTCCAGAGCAGCCGTGGGTGCGTTGCCGGTAATGTTCCCGGCGCTGGTGGTATAGCTGTAAGTAAGCCTGCGGCCATCGGGGCTGCTGGCGTTCGAACTGATGGTTGAGGTCCCACCCATCGCCACACTCGCGGGGTCGGACGAGCATGAGATCACCGGCGGACGGGCCTCTTTCACGGTGAATCTGGCACTGCTCGAGGCAACGCCATTTTTGCTCCCATCGCTCAAATTGGCGGTGACCTGGTAGGGTCCAGGCTGCAAACCTGTGGTGTCAATCTGGGTGGACGCACCGGTCTCTCCAGGTTTCACGCCGGAGCCACTCCAGCTATATAGGATCGTACGCTTGGGATTGAAATTAGATCCCGCCGCAGTCGCGGTCACCGGTTCGCCGGCAAAAACTTCGGTGGGCTGTACCGAGCATACTGCCGTGGGCGGGCTTACCATTGGTTTACCGCCCCACATAAATACCAAGCCGGTCTGCAGCCTTGCGCCTCGGACATCGGTGGAGGGAACGACCGACGCCGGGCCAAACTGGTGATTCGAAAATACGTAATCGGCTCGGAACATTCGCCACGCAAAGTGCCGAGTGAAATCCAGATCGAGACCGCCGCCGGCCATGAACCCGACTTCCTCATCGCTTCGGAAGACTTCGGATGCCAGGCGATGCTCGCCCACGAGAGCTTCGAGAAAGGGGGAAAAATGGCGGGTACGAAAAGTTATCTTCGGCCCTGCGGAAAGGTTAAAGAATTCTACGTGGTCAATACGGGCAGCCACTCCGCTCGCGCCGCTGCCCCACTGCCCACTGCTGTCGACTGACAATCCGAACCAGCGGTTAAAGTCGTAGGTGATGGTGGCGCCGGCGCCGCGCGCATTCCACTTCAAGCAGCTGCTCACCGGGACGACTGCTCCCGGCAGCAAACCGTGTATGTCGCAGCCGGGATAGAAAGCGGAGTATCCGCCGTAAAGCTCCCATTTGGGAGGAGGCGGTTCCTGCGCTACGGCGAGCGTGCCCACGCTGCACACAACAGCAAGCATTGCCAACCGCATCATTGCAACCCGGCCACAAGACTTATGAGCGTGAGATGACATGTTCCAATTCCTCCGAGCTTCAACAACGTAAGATCCTGCGTTCCTGATTCACTTTCCTGATTCACTTCCCGGATCCCTCATGGCCCGGGACAGGGAGGTACATTCACCAGGTTCTCGTTCATGGAGACTGCGGCCGTCCGCGCCAGTGCGGTGCCATCCAGGGTGGCCCCGGTAGTAAGCGTGACAGACGCCTGAGCCATAATGATTCCCTGGAATATTGTGTTGGTGCCGAGCGTCGCTGAACTACCCACCTGCCAGAACACGTCTTGAGACAAAGCGCCACCCGCCAGGATGACGTGACTATTGCCAGCTGCTGTAGTCAGGGTCGACACGATCTGGAAGATGTAGGTGCCACTGCCGCTGAGGGTGAGGTTCCCGGTTATTCCCAGCGAGGGCTGCGCGCTCGTCGTCTTATAAACGCCGGGAGCGAGTGTCTCCCCGCCTATATCCGCAGGCAGGACCGCCCCTCCTGGTGCTGCCGCTGCGTAGTTATACGCCGTGGTCAAGTCACCCTGAGCCGTCTTGGCAACCGTATCGCCCGCGTATTCCGTCCCCGTATATGTTCCCGGCGGAAATCCGGTGATCGCGGTCCCTGGCCACACGCCGATATCCCCAGTAACGGCGGTCCCGGCAGTGGTGGTACTGCTGACGGTGGAACCGCCCAGAATTCCGAAACTGCACGCCGTTCCCAAGGGGACGCCGGCGTTACATCCAGTGGGAGAGGTGGTGAAGGTCCATACATAATCGCTGGCCAGTGAATCACCGGCGAGGTCTTGGGCCCCCGTGGTAATGGTGGCTGTGTAGACGGTATTCACTGCAAGAGGACCGGTTGGGGTAAAAGTGGCGGCGTAACTTGAGACGTCGTAGGTAACTACTCCAGTTACGGTCACGGGAGGGGTACCGGGCGAGGTCAAAGTAAAAGTTGTCGTATTGATCGTGGCAGGATTCATCGCCTCGCTGAAAGTGGCAACCAGCAGCGTGTTGGGGCAGATGCCGACAGCGAGATTAGTAGGGGCTACGGAAACAACGGTGGGAATACACGCGACGGTGGCGGTGGTGAAGTTCCATATGGAGCTAGTTGTCATCGCCACACCAGACAAGTCTGTAGCGCCGGTGCTAATCATGGCGGTGTAGGGTTTGTTCAGCGCAAGAGGACTGGATGGTGTAAAGGTCGCGGTTGACCCGGCATAGGTCACTACTCCTGTCACTTTTACGCCTGTTGTGGGCGGCCCCTCGGTCAAGGTAAACGTCGTGGTATTGATTGTGGAGGGGTTCATTGCTTGACTGAAGGTAGCGCTCACTGTCGTGCTAGGACAGACTCCCAGTGAAGCAACGGGAGTCACTGAAATCACGGTGGGGGGAACGCAGCTACCGGGGCTGAATGTCCATACAAAGTTTTTCGCGAGAGCAATGCCATACTCGTCCGTGGCTCCGGTCGTAATCATGGCGGTATACGACATAGTCGCCGAGAGAGCGCTCGATGGTGTAAAGGTTGCCGTGGCGCTTGACGGCTCGTAGCTGACTGTACCCGTCACGGATGCAGCGCCCGGCCCAGTCAAGGTAAAGGTCGACCCATTGATCGAGGTGGGATTCATCGGCAGGCTGAAGGTAGCGGTCACTGCCGTGGTACACAGGCCCGCCGAACCACTCACCGGAGTTTCGGAACTTGCTACGGGAGTGGCTAAGTTCGGGTTGGTGCCGGGATTACAGCATCCAGGAGTGAAAATAAGCAGCAGGAATGCGACAAACCAGAGATTGGACGTGCTGTAAGTATGCATGACCGTCATCCTTCTTCTTCTCGGCATCACTGCTGCCGCACAGTGGAATCACAGAGCCTTGGAGATTTCTAGGAGAGTGTAAGAAATGGATCGTCGCGAATCTATTCAAAATTGCTCATATTCGCATCAAGGACGACTTCGATGACACTTGCGCCGCGCATGGTCTAACGTGAGTTACTTCGGGTGGGAAAGTGTGTCATAAGATTTCCTTGGTGGTGATGTAGATCGTCAAAGCCGCACCAAACCAAGCAGCAAGTCATCCGGGGTGGCAGGCAAACTGGCCTTTTAAAGCCTATAGTTTCCCTCCGCCTGCCCCAGCAATACTGGCAGTGCGGCCCATGCCACCGGAGCATCCGACGCGGTCTGTATCCCAAAATCGACCTAACTATGGAGAGCGAACTTACTTCGTGCCTTCCGTGTCGTTTTTCTGCGCAGCGGTGAATGGCAGTCGGGTCTGGGGATTCCGTGCTCTGTTGCTGATCGCGACAAAGCCCGACAGGATTAACCATTCTTTCAAAGGTGAGCAATATTGAACAGGCAAGAAATCAGTCAACCTGTAAATTGGCCCGCAGGTCTTTGAATTCTAACAATCCCAGTTTTCCACTTGCACTCACCAATCACGTGTTTGTCGTTTCGAAGTCACACTTCTTTCCCTCGACCCCTTTGCGCACGACCCATAGCGTACAGTTTCGGTATCAAAGAATTTCTCCTTCCCGGCAGTCCGGGTCGTTGCATTCAGTTCTTTGAATCTCTCTTCGCCTAGTGCCCGATGATTTCTGTTCCCCGTGCTCGGCGCATCTTCGCTTCGCGTGTTGGCAATCCGCTCGAATCAATTCCCGCCAAGTTATTTATTGAGTGCATACTGCGATTTTCACTGTCATTGTTTTTTTCTTTGGAGGGTGTGTGGGTTGGGATTTACGGCTGGGGAAAATTGAGGCGCGGCAAATTCAGCCGCTACCCCGCCGGACCCCGGCGCCTGCTTTCTTGACTTCGCTTCTGCCTTCACCGGATAATAAAAAGTTATTTTGTCGTCATCGGACAAACCAGTACACAACCGGGAAACGAACAAGAAATCATAGGAGCGATTCGTGGCTTCAACCGCCAGTTCCAGTGCTCCAGTTATCGAGAAGGGTGCAGTGCACGGCGTGGCTCCGTTACGCAGCGGGCGGGGCACCTCGTTTGTTCTGCGCCGGCTCCATTCGCTCTCGGGCATCGTTCCGGTGGGCGCTTTTCTTTTCGAACATATTCTGATTTCCAACTCTACCGCGATCAGCGGCCCTGACGCCTACGCGCGGCAGGTAAGCTTTCTCGCCAATCTCCCGCTGGTGTTTTTCCTTGAGTTGTTTGGGATCTGGCTGCCGATTGCCTTCCACGCGCTGTATGGCTTTTACATCTGGTACCGCGGCGAGAGTAATACGATCGAGTATCCCTGGACGGGAAACTGGATGTACACGGCGCAGCGCTGGACCGGTGGCATCGCCTTCGTCTATATCGTCTGGCACACCTGGACGATGCGCTTTGCCGGCGTCGATCTGCACGCCTATCCCAACGCTTCGTTCGGCAAAGTGCAGGAGGAAGTATTTCACGCACCGTTTTTTCTCTTTTATGTGGTGGGCCTGATCGCCGCATCGTGGCACTTTGCCTACGGCATCTGGTTGTTCTCGGCGAAGTGGGGCATCGTTTCCGGAGAAAAGGCGAGGCAGCGGTTTCTGGCGATCTGCCTGGGGTTATTTTTTGTCCTCACGGTTGCGGGATTGGCCAGCCTAACCGCGTTCCGGTCTCACCCACTGCAGATTGCCGAGCCTGGCACTACGGCGATGCAATCCATCCCTGCGACTCGATCGCACCACAAACCGACTGACGGAAAGCCGGTGGAATGAAGATGGCAGCTCCGAAAATCATTGTCATAGGTGGCGGCCTCGCCGGTCTCTCCGCGGTCATCAAGATTGCCGAGATGGGCGCGAGTGTCGACCTGTTCTCGATTGTCCCGGTGAAGCGATCGCACTCGGTGTGCGCACAGGGCGGCATCAACGCGGCCAAGAACCTGAAGGGCGAAGGCGATTCGACCTGGCAACATTTTGATGACACCGTGTTCGGCGGCGATTTTCTGGCAAACCAGCCGCCGGTCAAAGACATGTGCGAGGCGGCGCCGGGCATCATCGACCTGCTTGACCGCATGGGCGTTCCGTTTAACCGCACGCCCGAGGGATTGCTCGACTTTCGCCGCTTCGGCGGAACTTTGTACAACCGCACCGCATTTGCGGGAGCCACGACGGGCCAGCAACTTCTCTACGCGCTCGACGAACAGGTGCGCCGCTACGAATCCGAAGGCAAGGTAAAGAAGTACGAGCACTGGGAATTTCTATCGGCCGTGCTCGACGGAAGCCGCGTCTGCCGCGGCATCTGCGCCATGGATTTGCGCAGTATGGAAGTCCGCACTTTCCCTGCCGACGCGATCGTGATTGCCACGGGAGGCAACGGCGCTATTTTCGGCAAGTCGACCAATTCCGTGGTTTGTACCGGCTCGGCGCAATCGACGCTTTATCAGCAGGGCTGCTATTACGCCAACGGTGAATTCATCCAGGTGCATCCCACCTGCATCCCGGGCAACGACAAGCTTCGCCTGATGTCGGAATCGGCGCGCGGCGAAGGCGGACGGGTGTGGGTTCCCAAAACTCCCGGGGACAAGCGCGATGCGAAATCAATTCCGCAGAGTGAGCGCTGGTACTTCCTGGAAGAGTGGTATCCCAAATACGGCAACCTGGTGCCGCGCGACATCGCCACCCGGGCCATTTTTAAAGTCGTGTTCGAACACAACCTCGGCATTGAGGGCAAGCCGATGGTTTATCTCGACCTGACGCACATCGACCGCAAGATTCTCGACCGCAAGCTGGAAGGAATTCTCGAGATCTACGAAAAGTTTGTGGGCGACGATCCCCGGGATACGCCCATGAAGATTTTTCCGGGCATGCACTACACCATGGGCGGACTCTGGGTCGACTTCAAGCAGGCGACCAATATCCCGGGGGTTTTCGCGGCGGGCGAGTGCGAGTATCAATATCATGGTGCGAACCGGCTGGGCGCGAACTCTCTCGTCTCCTGCATTTACGGTGGGGGCATCGCCGGCCCGAATGCAGTGAAGTACGCGCGTGGGTTGCAGCCACTTTCCGATGGCGCGGCATTCTTTGACGCCGAGAAAAAGAGGCAGGAAGAGAGCAATTCGCTGCTCACGAACAACCCGGGCACGGAGAATCCGTTCCGGCTGTGGCAGGAGCTGGGGGAGCTGATGACCAAGGATTGCACCGTCATCCGCTACAACAAGAATCTGCAGCAGACGGATGCGAAGCTGGTGGAGCTGCTCGAGCGCTTCCGCAAGGTGAACCTCAGCGACCGCACCCAATGGGCGAACACCAGCGTGGCCTTCACGCGCCAGCTTTACAACATGCTGCAACTGGCCAGAGTTGTGGCGCAGGGCGCGCGCTTGCGTGACGAATCCCGCGGGGCGCATTACAAGCCGGACTTCCCCGACCGCGACGACAAGAATTTCCTGAAGACGACAAAGGCGTATTTCGCGCCCGATGGGGATGAGCCGAAGTTCGAGTTTGAGCCGGTGGATGTTTCGCTGATTCCGCCGCGGCCGAGGAAGTATGACGCGGCAAAATAACCTTTGATTTGAGCTCAGCGCTAAAAGCTAATGGCCAATAAATCCGTCATCATCAAAATCAAGCGGCAGAACAATCCCTCTTCCAAATCCTACTGGGAAGAGTTCGAACTCGCCTGGCATCCCGGCATGAATGTGATTTCCTCGCTCATGGAGATCGCCGCCAACCCCGTCACCCGCGAGGGCGAAGCGACCACGCCGATCACCTACGACTCGAATTGTCTGGAGGAAGTCTGCGGCTCCTGCGCCATGCTGGTCAACGGCCGCGCGCGCATGGCCTGCTCGGCGCTGATCGATAATCTCGAGCAACCGGTCAAGCTCGAACCGTTTTCCAAGTTTCCCATCGTCCGCGATCTGGCCACCGACCGCAGCGTGATCTTCGAAAACCTGAAAGCCGTGAAAGCATGGGTTCCGATCGACGGTACTTACGACCTTGGTCCCGGCCCGCGCATGACGGCGGAAGAGCAAGAAATCGCCTATCCCATTTCCCGCTGCATCTCCTGCACCTGCTGCATGGAGGCTTGTCCGCAGTTCAATGAAGATACCGGCTTCGTGGGAGCGGCCACCATCGCGCAAGTGCTGCTGTTCAACACCCACCCCACGGGCAAAGCGCTCGAACGCGAGCGACTGGCGGCGCTGATGGGCGACGGCGGCATCCAGGAATGCGGCTACGCGCAGAATTGCGTGGAAGTCTGCCCCAAGGATATCCCCTTGACCCGCTCGATTTCCGAGGTAGGCGGCGCGGTCATGAAACAGGCCATCGGTGACCTTTTCCGGCGCTGATTTTTGTCACTCCTGCCACAACAGAGCATCGCCGTTCGCTATCTAATTAGCGCTAACTGGCTGCTACCAGAGCACATGAGTCGGCCATAACGCGGCGGCTCGATACGGTGTTCGGCGTGCTTCTATTTATGCCAGCGTTGCCCGGCGCGGAGTACGGTAACCCTGAGTAACCGCGCCGAAAAGGAGCCTCTCTGGTAACGCCAGTAACATTACTTTGCAGTCGATGGTTGGACGACTTGACAGCATGGCTTAGAATATCGGGACAGTGGCAGGAGAACTCCTGCGCCCGCCTACGAGACTGATTCTTGAGATCAAGACTAGAGCGCCACATTATCGTGCTTTCCCTTCTGGCCTGCCTGTCGAGCCCGCTGTTTGCGGCGACCACGCTCCATAAGGCGGTTCATCATGCGCGCCGGCATCGGCTGCACTGGACGCTGTGGAATCCGATGTTCCGTCCGTCGCACGAGTCTCTTTTATTGCAGAATGCAGAAGTCGACCGGCTGGAGTTGCCGCGCATTCAGGACGACGACGAACTGGAGGCCCTGAAGGCGAGCGGAGCACTGCAGCCCATCATGGCGGGCGATTCGCTGCGCTTCGATCCCCGGCTTGATCCTTCGCGCCGGTACTGCCGTCCTTGGACTCGCGACTTTGTGCAGGATGTTGCCCAGGCCTACTACAACCGTTTTCACCAGCAGATTCAGGTGAACTCGGCGGTGCGGACGGTCAAAATCCAGAAAAAACTGCGGCGTCATAATCGCAACGCGGCTCCGGCCGATGGTGATACTGCGTCTTCGCACCTGGCCGGCGTTACCGTCGATTTGCAACGCCGCGGCATGACCCAGGAACAGATTCACTGGATGGAGCACTACCTCTTCTACATGAAAGCTCTCGGTCTGGTTGAGCCCGAGGAAGAGCGCCGACAGTGGGTCTTCCACATCATGGTTTCGGGCCGCTATGCGGATTGGCGCGAGACCCAGGATATCATTCCCATGGAGCGGCCAGAAGCCGCCACCCTCTCCGCCAGCCGCGCCGAATAATCGATCACTTCGTATATTGCGCTTCGCCGTTGCCGAACGACCAGTTCTCCCACGCCACTTCCACCAGGTTGATCATCAAGTCCGGCGGGCGCAGCCCAGGATTCTCTTCGAGGATCTCCGCCATCCGCTTCATAAGCTTGCGCTTCTGCGCCAGCTTGCGGCCGGTCGATAGAGTAATTTGCACCATGACGATGTCGTCCGAGCGCTGTATTCCGAGATAGGTAGGGTCGTAAATCAGACCGCCGGCCGGGTGCTCAGTAATAATCTGGAAGCGATCCTGGATCGGCACGTCTGCCCCTTCCACGATCGCCCGGTGCACTCCGTCTGCCAGAGCCTTCTTATATTCTTCAGACTTGCCTTCGCGCAAGGAAATTCGAATCAGCGGCATTCCTGCCTCCTAGGATTGAGACCTCAAGTGAGCCTAGCGAATGGATGAATCTTCGGCCCAGTGCGATTCATGCGCGGGAGGTGTTTAATAACTTGATGATCGTCCTCATGGCGGGGCTTCCCGGCACTGGCAAAACTACACTCGCCCGCGAACTGGCCGCGCACAGCGGCGGGCGCGTGCTCAGCAAAGACGAGGTCCGGCACGCGCTTTTCCTGCCGGACGAAATTGAGTACTCGTCGGGGCAGGATGATTTTTGTCTGCACGTCATGCTCGAAACTGCCGGGCAGTTGTTCGAGCGGAGTCCGAATTGGATTATCTTTCTCGATGGCCGGCCATTCTCGCGGCGCTATCAGATCGAGAATGTAGTGAGGGCGGCTACTTCCCTGCACCAAAGCTGGCGCATCCTGGAGTGCGTCTGCCCGGAACAAATCTGCCGGCAGCGGATCGAGGAGCAGTCGGCCGAGGGCACCCATCCGGCAGGAAATCGCGACTTCCAGCTTTATCTAGAAGTGAAATCACGTTTCGAAGCCATCACTTTGTCCAAGGCGGTGATCGATACCAGCTTGCCGCTCAAAGCCTGTGTCGCCGAAGCCTTGGCGGTGCTCGCTTGAATCGCTTGGTTTGATCGCGCTCGCCCCTATACAATCGTGCTCGCATCCGATCGATCTTATTCCAACCCACAAATTTATGACTCGCTTCGGCGTTCTCTTACTGTCATGCCTGCTGCTGGTTGCCGCGTCGGCGACCGCCCAATCCTCCAATCCATCCGGACCGCCGGTCAGCGCCCGGGCGCGCGCGATTCAAGACTCCGCCATCGTCGTCGATACTCACGCCGACACGCCGCAGCGCTTTCTGGACGAAGGCTTCGACATTGGCTCCACCGACCCTAACGACGTTGGCCACATCAGTCTCGACAAAGCCCGGCGCGGCAATCTGGGCGCGGAGTTTTTCTCCATCTGGGTGGATCCCGAAACCAATCAGGGCCACTTTGCACAGCACACGTTTGATCTGATCGATTCGGTTTACCAGCAGGCGGCGCATCATTCGGACCGGATGATGATGGCTTTTTCGGTCGCGGATATCGAGCGCGCTCACCATGAACACAAACTGGCCGCGCTGATGGGGATCGAAGGTGGCCACTCCATCGAAAACGACATGCATCTGCTGCGTGATTACTATCGCCTGGGCGTGCGCTACATGACGCTCTCCTGGTCGAATACAAACGAGTGGGCGGATTCCTCTGGCGATATTAATGATCCAAGGGTTCAGCACCACAACGGGCTAACCGCGTTTGGCAAGCAAGTTCTGGGGGAGATGAACCGCCTGGGCATGATGGTGGATATTTCCCACGTCGCCGACAAGACTTTCTGGGATGCGATCGCCAATACGAAAGCTCCCGTAATCGCGTCGCACTCCTCCGCCCGGGCTCTGGTCGACGCGGCTCGAAATATGACCGACGACATGTTACGCGCGGTCGCCAAGAATGGCGGCGTGGTGCAGGTAAACTTCTTCTCGGGCTTCGTCGATGAGGACTATCGCAAAGCGATGCTGGTTCAGGAGAAAGATCAGGCGGCCGCAATTCAGAACTATGTCGACTCGTTGAAGGCGCAGGGCCAGCCAGTCAACTACATTGAGGTCGACCGCATGGAGCGCGAGTGGACGGCGAAAATTCCACGTCCGCCCTTCCAGTCTCTGGTGGACCACATCGATCACATCGCCAAAGTCGCGGGAGTGGAGCATGTGGGCCTGGGGTCGGACTTCGACGGTGTCAGCGGAGCCACGCCTCAGGGCATGGACTCCGCCGCAGACCTGCCGAAGATCACCGAAGCCTTGCTCGATCGCGGCTACAGCGCGGACGACATCAGGAAAATTCTCGGCGGCAACCTGCTCCGCGTTTTTCGCCAGGTCGAAGCGGTGAGCCGCGAACTGCAGGCTCACCCCAATTGAGATTCAGCTGTCGTACAATATCGGGTCGCATTCAAACTATTTTGCTGCGCACCAAGGAGCCCTTTTATGCATAGGATATTTGCAGTCGCGGTGTTGTGTTCCCTCACAGCGGTGGCGAACTGGGCTCAGGACTCGTCCAGCACGCCAGCTACGCCTGCCAAACCCTTGGCCAAACCTGCGACTCATCCCGCTGCCCATCCGCTGGCAACCGATCAGCCGAAGGCCATCATTGAAACCAGCGTCGGGAGCATGACTTGCACTCTGTTTCCGGACAAAGCGCCGATCGGGGTGCAGAATTTCATTGACCTCGCGACCGGTAAAAAAGATTGGAAGACGGTCCGGGGAGTCACCAAGCGTGGTGTGCCACTCTACGACGGCACCATTTTTCATCGCGTGATTCCTAACTTTATGATTCAGGGCGGCGATCCCGCGGGCGATGGCACGGGTGATCCGGGATACAAATTCAAGAACGAAGTTTCTTCCGACCTGACCTTTGATAAACCGGGGCGGCTGGCTTACGCCAATGCCGGCCCCAATACCAACGGCTCGCAATTCTTTATCACCGAGGTGGCCACACCGCACCTCAACGGCAACTACACCATCTTCGGCCAGTGTGACGAGGCAACGGTTGTGCTCGTCAAGCAGATTGCGCGGATGGGCGCCGACCCGAGCAATGATCGTCCATTTCGCCCGGTGAAGATCATCCACATCAAGATTGTTCACGGCGAGGCCGCAAAGGCGGCAGCCAAGCCGGCGACGAAGCCGGCCTCCGCGACCGCTCCTAAAACACCACCGGATCAGAATTAAATATGGCTGCGGGCAACGGCGGCGGGTGCAAAGAGCCGGAGCCCGGGAGCCAAATCCCGAAGCTCAATTTGAAAACTGAAAGGATCTCATGACTCGGCAACCCGAACTGTATGCGACGTTTGAAACCAGCGAAGGCAACATCGTCTGTCGGCTCTTTGAAAAGGACGCGCCCAAAACCGTAGCCAACTTTGTGGAACTTGCCGAAGGCAAGCGCGAGTGGACGCATCCCTCGACCCGCAAGAAATCGAAAGATCGGCTCTACGATGGGACGGTCTTTCATCGCGTGATCCCCGACTTCATGATCCAGGGCGGTGATCCGCAAGGCACGGGCATGGGCGATCCCGGCTACAAGTTCGAGGACGAAACCAAAGGCTCGCCGCATAAACTCGATAAGCCGGGAATGCTGGCCATGGCCAATTCGGGACCGAACACCAACGGCTCGCAGTTCTTCATCACGGTTGCGCCTACGACCTGGCTTACGGGCAAACACACAATTTTCGGCGAAGTCGTCGAGGGTCAGGATATTGTCCGGAAGATTTCCGAAGTCCCACGCAACCGGCAGGATCGGCCAGCCAAGGACGTGGTGCTGAAGAAGGTGACGATCGAGAAGGTATGATCGGCTCACCCCGAGCCGTCTCGTTGACTTGCCCAACTCGCCCACGTAGGATTCTCGTCCAGTGATTGGGCAAACGATCTCGCATTACCGCACCGTGGAAAAGCTCGGCGGCGGCGGCATGGGGGTGGTCTATAAGGCTGAGGATCTCAAGCTTCGCCGCTTCGTGGCACTGAAATTTCTGCCCGACGAAGTTGCCAAAGACCCGCAGGCACTGGCCCGTTTCGAACGCGAGGCCCAGGCTGCGTCCGCCCTGAACCATCCCAATATCTGCACCATCTACGAAATCGACGAACACGACGGCCAGGCTTTCATCGCCATGGAGTTCCTGGACGGCCTGACGCTCAAGCACGCCATCGGATCTCGGCCGATGGACAATGACCAGCTCGTGAATCTGGCGATTGAGATCGCGGACGCGCTCGACGCCGCCCACGCCGAGAGCATTGTGCACCGCGATATCAAGCCCGCGAACATCTTCGTGACCAAACGTGGCCACGCCAAGATTCTCGACTTTGGTCTGGCGAAGGTGGCTGACGCGAGAGGAGCACGGAAGACGCTAGCCGACAACGCGCAAACCTTGGACGAGGCGCACCTGACCAGTCCCGGCACGATGTTGGGCACGGTGGCCTACATGTCGCCCGAGCAGGTGCGTGGCCGCGAGCTGGATGCGCGCAGCGACCTGTTCTCCTTTGGCGCCGTCCTGTACGAGATGGCAACCGGCGACGTTCCCTTCCACGGGGAGAGCTCGGCAGTCATTTGCGAAGCCATCATGAATCGCGCGCCGGTTCCAGCGGTGCGGCTGAATCACGAGATTCCAGCCAAGCTGGAAGACATCATCTACAAAGCGCTGGAGAAGGACATCAACCTGCGTTACCAGCACGCCTCGGAAATGCGCGGCGACTTGCAGCGTCTGAAGCGGGACACCGATTCGGGGCGGGTGCCGCTGCCCGTCTCCTCGGCCCGAGATCGAGCGGTTGGAAACGCGGCCAGTGCCGCCTCAGCCCCGTCAAATTCAGGCTGGCGCAGCCCCGAGGCCCAGAGTAGTGGGGCTCGAATCGCGGCAGCGAAGCTTCCTTATGGAAGGATCGCAGCCGTCGTGGCAGCGTTGGCCCTGATGGTGGTGGGTGGTTTTTTCTGGCAAACGCGGCGTCAGACCACACCAACGGCGAGCTCCAGTGCTCCCAGAACCCTCGCCGTTCTCCCCCTCGAAAATATTGGGGCCGATAAGGATCTCGATTTTCTGCGCCTGGCGCTGGCCGACGAAATCGCGACCTCGCTCAGCTACGTCCGTTCGTTGACGATCCGTCCGTTTGCCACCACCAGCAAATACGATTCCCCAACCCTCGATTTGCAGGAGGCCGGGCGCGCCATGCACGTGACCAACGTAGTCACTGGACACTATCTGAAGGAAGGCTCCCAGCTTCAGATTACGTTGGAAGCCATTGATGTCGAGAACAATCGCACCCTTTGGCGCGATACCATGACCGTCGCCGCGCCGGACCTGATCGCCATGCGCGCGCAAATCACGGCGAAAGTCCGTCAAGGACTCGTCCCCGCGCTGGGTGTCGCGACCGACTCCGCCGAAGGCGCCACCCGTCCCGGGAACGAAGAAGCCTACGATCTTTATCTTCGCAGCCTTTCTCTGCCGCACGATCCGCTTCCCAACAAAGACGCCATTGCCATGCTGGAGCGCGCCGTGGGACTCGACCCAACCTATGCCTCCGCCTGGGACGCTCTGGGGGTTCGCTACCACTATGATTCCGCCTATTCGGATGGCGGCGCTCGGGCGTTTCAGCGCGCCCTGACGGCTTTTTCCAGAGCCTTGACCCTCGATCCCAACTACATCGGCCCTGCAGGTGAACTCATGCTCATGCAAGTCGAACGTGGGGAAACGGTAAAGGCCTATCAGAGCGGGAAAGCGCTGCTGGCACGGCATCCGGAGAATGCCAACCTCCACTTCGCCCTTTCCTATGTACTCCGCTACGGGGGCGCCCTCGAGGAATCCGCCCACGAGTGCGACACTGCGCTGTCGATAGACCCGGGAAGTTATGGGTTCCGCTCGTGTACTTTTACTTTTGACCAGCTGGGCAACTACGCGCGCGCCGTGGAATTTCTGCAACTGGATGCCGGATCACTGTGGTCACTCGGCAACCTTATGCGGCATCAGATTCGCGAGGGAAAATTGGCGCAAGCCAAGGAGACCGCGCAGAAATTGAACAACCAGGCAATGCTGGCGTGCCTGGCTAACCCGTCCTCCTCGAGTACGGCAAGCCTCGTCCACGGAATGGCAACCGCCGTTTTGGCCGATCCCGACCCCGAGGTCCGCTACGTGGTTGCAGGGGAGGTCCTGTTCTGCGGGCAGAAAGACCTCGCTCTGGGGATGCTCAACAGTTCGGTCGAGCATCACTTTTGTGCCTACACCGGCCTGCAAAACGATTCCGTCTGGACCAAGCTGCGGAGCACGCCCGAGTTCGGGGAACTGCTGGCGGCGGCGAAGCAGTGCCGGGAAGACTTCATGGCGGAGAGAGACAAATAGAGAAAGCGGAGGCCAGTGGGTTCTGCTCAGTGGTTCAGCAGCACGGTGACATCCGCCAACTTGGCAAGTTGTTCGTCGGCAGTCACCAGCGTGAGGCCGAAGATCTTCGCCGTGGCAGCGATGAGGCCGTCTGCTGGATCGTGGTGCGGCAGGTTCAAAGACGATACCGCAAGCGCTACTTCAAACGTGAGCGGCGCCTCACGAATTCCGAGGCGAGTAAGATTGTCGTTGATCCAGCTGACCGCATCCGGAATCAACCTCACTCGGCCCTGGCGAGAAGGGCTCCATCAACGCGCACACGACGCGCAACGACTTGGTCCGAATGTACGGTGCGGCAAACGTTGTGGATCAGGACGTGGACATCGGTGAGGGAGAGATGCAGCCGGCCACTTTCTTATTTCCAAAAGATCCGGAACGCGTGATTGAAATTTTGTGGAAGGATCCAGGCACCAAAACCGTGCCTGAATCCGCGGATATTTTCGGGGGAAAGAGCTGCTGGCATGCAGCGCACGGCATCACGCTAGGAACTTCCGCCCGCGAACTGGAGCAGCTCAACGGCCGGCCCTTCCGCTTTGCGTTAACAAATGACGGGACGGACATGGCTGAAGAACTCATTTCATGGCGAGGAGGCTCGTTAGAAAAAGAGTTTCAAGGAGAAGGCCGCGTCATTCTGGAACTCGAGGAGACTCCCACGAAAGGAGCCAAGCCGAGGGGTCCGTCCCCCGACTTCGAGGTCGAATCAGACAATCCAGCTTGGCGTGCCCAGAGTCCCCATATCAGCCGGGTGAGCTGGATATTCCCTTCTAAAACGCAACCGTGAAAAACCATCGCGTCACACGCCAATCACGCCGCACAGCTCCTTCACCGCGGCCGCGCTCTTCTCCAGCCCGGCTTGCTCCTCTGGCGTCAGTTTGATCTCGATGATCTGCTCGATTCCCTTCGTGCCCAGTTTTACCGGCACACCGACATAGAGGCCGTTGATCCCATACTCACCCTCGAGGTAGGCGGCGCAGGGAAGAATTTTTTTCTTGTCCTTGAGGATCGCTTCGACCATTTCTGTCGCCGCTGCTGACGGAGCGTAGAAGGCAGAGCCGGTTTTCAGATGCTTCACAATCTCCGCGCCGCCGTCGCGGGTGCGCTGCACCAGGGCCTCGAGACGGGATTTCTCGATCAACTCCGTAATCGGAATCCCCGCCACCGTCGAATAGCGCGGCAGCGGAACCATGGTGTCGCCATGGCCTCCGAGGACGAAGGCGGTGACGTTCTCCACGCTGACTTTCAATTCATCGGCGATGAAGGCGCGGAAGCGGGCGGAATCCAGCACGCCGGCCATGCCTACGACCCGCTCCCGCGGAAATCCGCTGAGCTTGTAGGCCGCCTGGGCCATGGCGTCCAGAGGATTGGAAACGATAATCAGAATGCAGTTCGGCGAATGCTTCACCACCTGGCCCACGACGGCCTTCATGATGCCGTAGTTGGTGTTGAGCAAATCGTCGCGGCTCATCCCGGGCTTGCGCGGAATGCCGGCGGTAATGACTACGATGTCGGAATTCGCCGTATCTTTGTAATCGTTGGTGCCCGTGATGTAGGAGTCGCGCTTCTCGATGGGCATGGCTTCGAGTAGATCCAGGCCTTTGCCTTGCGGCACGCCTTCAATGATGTCGATCAGGACGACATCGGCGAGTTCTTTTGAAGCAATCCAGTGGGCCGCCGTTGCGCCTACATTTCCTGAACCGACGATGGTTACTTTCTTGCGCATGAAGCAATCCTTTCAAGAAGAATTATTGCTCGGGCGATGGGGTGATTTTGCGACCGAAAAACCATACTCGCGGCACGTCGCAGGCCCCGCGGCCATCGCCCGATGACCCGATTAACAAATCGCAGAATGACCCTACACCAGGACGGCGACGCCCATGTTCTCGATGATGCAGTCCGCGAACTGGCTGGTCTTTACTTTGGTCGCGCCTTCCATCAGACGCTCAAAGTCATAGGTGACTTTTTTCTGAAGGATGGTGTGTTCCATACCGTGCTCGATCAGGTCGGCAGCCTCGTTCCACCCCAAAAAGCGGAACATCATAACGCCCGAAAGTATCACGGAACCCGGATTGATCACGTCTTTATCCGCATACTTGGGAGCGGTGCCATGGGTTGCCTCAAAAATCGCGTAACCGTCACCGATGTTCGCGCCGGGTGCGATGCCGAGCCCGCCAACCTGCGCCGCACAGGCGTCGGAAATGTAATCCCCGTTCAGGTTCGGAGTAGCCAGAACGGAATACTCATCCGCCCGCGTCACCACCTGCTGGAAGATCGAATCGGCGATGCGGTCGTTGATCATGATCTTCTTCTTCCACTGGCCTTTGCCGTGCGTGGCGTAGATGCGATCGAGGACTTCACTCACTTCCTGCTCGACAGCCTGGCGAAACGCGGGCGGAGCGAATTCCATGCCCGGCTCAACCAGTTCCGCATTCTGAGCCACCGTCAGGTTCGGATGCTTGTCTTTGTTGTCGAGAATCCAGCTCTCGCGCTCGGTCACAACCTGGTCGCGAAATTCTTCGGTGGCCAGCTCGTATCCCCATTTGCGGAACGCGCCCTCGGTAAACTTTTGGATGTTTCCCTTATGCACCAAGGTCACGCTGTTGCGATTGGTCGCAAGCGCGTGCTGAATCGCCATGCGGACCAGACGCTTGGTTCCGGTGATCGAAATTGGTTTGATGCCGACCCCGGAATCGAGCCGAATCTGCTTCTTGCCGCCCTTCAGCATGTCTTGGTTGAGGAACTCGATCAACTTCTTGCACTCGGCAGTTCCCTGTTCCCACTCGATGCCGATGTACACGTCTTCGGTGTTCTCGCGGAAGATCACCAGGTCCATGCGCTCGGGATGCTTCACCGGCGAGGGCACGCCCTTGTAGTACTTCACCGGGCGCACGCAGCCGAAGAGATCCAGAGTTTGGCGCAGCGCCACATTGAGCGAACGGATGCCGCCGCCCACCGGCGTGGTGAGCGGACCTTTGATCGCGACGCGGAACTCGCGGATCGCGTCCACGGTGTCATCGGGCAGCCAGGTATCGAACCTGGCTTTGGCTTTTTCGCCGGCGAACACTTCATACCAGGCGACGCGGCGCTTGCCCTTGTAGGCTTTCTCAACTGCCGCGTCGAACACGCGAAGCGACGCTTTCCAGATGTCGCGCCCGGTTCCATCGCCTTCGATAAATGGAACCACCGGATTATCCGGCACATCGTAGTTTCCGTTGGTGTAGCCAATCTTCTTTCCATCCGAAGGAACATTCACACCGTTATAAGAACCTGCCATTCCCGCCTCCCAGTAGAGTTTCCGAGCAACAGAATTATCAATTTATACAGAATACCTCTTTGGCCTGTACTCCCACTAATTCTTGCGTCACCGCCCTTGCTGAGCTGCGTCACCACCGTCTTGTTCCGAACGATTTGCGCACGCCTACCGTCGCATACCGTCCCCAAGGGCCATTATTGCCGAGATCAGCCACACCCAGATAGGTGTCACGCGCGCCCAGGCGGTCAAACAGGAAGTGCTGGGTCACGCGAAACTCAAATCCCTTGGCGATAAAGATTCCCACTCCCCAGGAGTGCTCAATGCCGATGGCATCCGGCGACCAGGTGTAAAGCGTCTGTGGGATGGTTTTGCCGAAGAGGAACGAGGGAGCGCCAAAAACCATGAAGCGGCGCAACTGTCCCCGGCCAAAAGGCCGCACCTCGAGCATTCCCGACAACATGTAGCGGGCAAACATGCTGCAAGGTGCGTTCACCCCGCCATATTGCCCGGCATTGCCGGCGCAGATGTTGGGGTCGATTTCGTTGTGCGGCGGCGCCAGATCAAATTGCGCCCATCCCCAGAACATGTCACGAGGAAAGAACATCTTTTCCTCGCTTGCGATGGCCTGGGTCCCGGAATCCTGCGGAGCGGTTGGGGACGGCGAACTCTGCGCAAGGCTTAACGTAGAGATTAGTAGAGGAAATACAAGCACCCACATCAACGTTTTCATCCCACCTCCAAAAGTGTGCTGCTTTGAAAAATTGCCCCCTCTCATCGATGCCACGACTGCCGTGGCCGAGCGTTCTACGGACGAAGCAAACCGAGCCGATAGGGAGCGGAACATTGTAACCCGTTGCCCGAGTGTAGTTTGCAGATTAGTCCCTGACCGCAAGTCAGCTGGTGGCACCGCTGCGTCCGGCGAGTTTGGAAGCGTAGCGCTTCCAGAATCCATATTCAGTATTCGGATTTATTCCATTCATAGAATTGATTGGAGACGATAACGTTGCAAGAGCTTGCAATCACAACCATCTAGGGTTTGGATGGCCGATTGCTAGTGTTTAACTACTAGAAACCCCGGAGCCACATGCCACAGGAAGTATCGGTTTCCTATCAGGCTATCAAGAGCAAGGTCTATCGGCTGATTGACACCCTCGTTGTGGGCGAAAAGTCTGAGGTCGAAGTTCAGGAGTCGATTCGTCGCTGGTGGGAACTCATTCACCCGGCTGATCGTCCGATTGCTCGGAAGTACCTTCTTCTTGTTCTGGGGAGATCTTGTCAGGCACTGGACGCGATTGAAGAAGGCCTGAGCGACGCTACCAACCACGATGCATTCCGGCCGGAGTCGGCCAAGGCGTTCAAACTCGTCGAGAGAGTGGTCAAACAATCCAGCAAATCTGCAGCTTTCAGTAGTTCTATGTAAGCCACTTGACCTTTCCGTAGCTTCAAGAACAGAGCAAAAGACAAACTTTTTACAATTGCACGATTGCGTCACCGTGGTTTGTCCCAGTATTCTGGATGCCAACGGCAACCGCAAAGCAGGAGGGTGCGCATGCAATTTTCCTATCTTCAATCTTTTTTCCCGGTTCGCGCTTCTCTCGTGGCCGGAGCTTTTCTGGTGATGGCCGGATCGTTATTTGCGGCGGCGGGATTCTACAACTTCACGCTTAACTCGATCGATGGCAAACCTGCTCCTCTCGCCGACTACAAAGGCAAAGTAGTTCTGGTGGTCAATGTGGCCAGCCAATGCGGCTACACTCCCCAATACAGCGCTTTGGAATCGATCTACGAGAAGTACAAAGATCAGGGATTCGTCATCCTCGGCTTCCCTGCCAATAATTTCGGCGCCCAGGAACCGGGAACGAACGAAGAGATCAAGACCTTCTGCACCCGTAAGTACAGCGTCACTTTCCCCATCTATGCCAAGATTTCGGTTAAGGGCTCCGACCAAGCTCCGCTCTACGCTTACCTGACCAAAGATACCGATCCGGCCATCCGTGGCGACATCAAATGGAATTTCACCAAGTTTCTCATCGACCGCAGTGGCAACGTAATTCAGCGTTTCGAGCCGGCAGTTACTCCGGATTCGAAAGAAGTGGTTGCGGCGATCGAAAAGCAGTTGAAGCCCTAAATTGCGAAGACTGCACCTCGCCCCTGGTTGCCAACCGCTAACTACCGTAACATAGATGCAGCGATGCATTCGGCCCGGCAGACCAAGAAGCTCCGTCCGATTTTTTTTACCAGACGCCCGATCGATCGACTTCTGCTCACGTTGCTCGCCCTGCTGGTTCTCTTTTTCGCATCGCCTCGGGCGGCCGCTATGCAAGTTCACTCCTCCGGAGGTAATGCCGCCCGGCCGATCCCACCTTCCGACGCGCGGCTCATCGACGTCAAGGTGACGGGAAGCAAGCGCTTCACATCAGAAGAAGTGGCCGCCGCCAGCGGGCTTCCTCTGGGAACAACCGTGGACGATGAAGCGTTCCGCAAAGCGGCCCGTCAGCTCGGCGAGAGTGGGGTTTTCAATGACATCTCCTACAGTTACTCTTACTCGTCGGCCGGTACCAAACTGGATTTCAAGGTTACCGACGCCGACAAGTTTGTTCCCGCGCACTTCCTGGACTTTGTCTGGTTCACCGAGCAGGAGTTGACCCAGAAGGTGCACGAACGCGCTCCGCTTTTTCACGGAGAGCTGCCGATCAACGGACGCCTGCCCGATCAGGTTTCTGATATTCTCCAGGCCCTGCTGGTGGAAAACAGCATTCCCGGGCACGTTGAATATTTAAAGACCCCGGGTCCGAACGGCCAACTGGCGTCAGTCGAGTATGGAGTCTATAACGTCATCATTCGAATCCACCAGGTAGGCTTCACCGGCGCAGGAGCCAGCGAGCTGCCGCTGCTCGAGGCCGGCGCGGAAAAACTCTCTGGGCGCGATTACTACCGCGCACTCCTGAGCGGATTTGACGAGCACGTGGTGTTGCCCCTCTATCACGAGCGAGGCTACCTGAGAGCGTCATGCGCTCCGCAACAACCGAAGGTGGTCAAGGACGCCGGACCGGGAACCCCCCCCGACACCGCCGACGATAAGCAGGCGTTAACACTTTTGGATGTCACGATCGCCATCACTCCTGGAGTTCAGTACAAGACCACGGGGTGGAACTGGTCCGGTAATGAGAATGTTCCTACGGCGGATCTGCAGCCGCTCCTGCACGTCAAAACCGGGGAGCCCGCCAACACAGTTCAACTCGAGGACGATCTCCGTGCGGTGCAGCAGTTGTACAGTTCGCGCGGCTACATCACCGCCACCATCAAGGCCAACGCTGAATTTGATGAAGCCGCCAGCGCGGTACGGTATGAGCTGGTGGTCACCGAAGGTTCCGTCTACCGCATGGGAGAGCTGGAATTTCGCGGCATCGACAACAGCCTCACGGCCAAATTGCGCGCTGCCTGGAAGATTCGTCCCGGCGATGTCTACGATGCCACCTATCTCAAGGAATTCCTGCCGCAGGCCCGAAGGCTGTTGCCCCCCACGATCGATTGGGACGTTGCCCCGCACGTGACGGCGATCGCGAAAGACAAGACGGTCGACGTGGATCTGGAATATACGGCCAAAGCGCCGAAATAGAGGAAATCCGAGATGTCTCCCGCCTGGTGCGTTAGGCTTCCCCATCACCGCTCCCGCATAAACTAAAATGTGGGGGTCCCGTTTCCCTGGCTCATGCGGGGAAGGAGCAAGAAAACAGTCAGGAGAATCTGAATGAATGGTCGTTCCCGGTGGTTCGCGACGGTGGCAGCACTTATCCTCTCGATAACCGCATTTCTGAACCTCTACGCTCTCGCTGGCGCCAAACCGCGCACCTTTACCGGCGAAGTCGGTGATGCCATGTGCGGCAGAAAGCACATGGAAGGCTCGACCGCAGCAGAGTGCACCCGCGCGTGCGTGGCGCACGGCTCCAAATTCGCGCTCGTCGTAGGCGACAAAATATACACTCTGAACACCAGCGACCAGGCCGCGCTGGCCACTTTGGACAAGCAGGCCGGCAAGACCGCCATCGTCACCGGGACTCTGGACGGCGATACCATCGAAGTCAGCTCGGTCGCCGCGAAGTAGCACGGACCGGTGACCCAACTGGCGGTCTTGTGGGGGAGTTCCAGTTCGGAAAACCGAAAACAAAAACTCTCTTGCTTAATTTCGCCACACTTGTGATACATTGAGTCGCGTTTTGCCCGGGGCCCTCCCCCCAAATGCGTCCGGGCTTAAGAGCGGGACCGCGCCAGCGCGTCCCGCTTTTTTTGGTTCCCCCTCTAAATTCACACTTTCTTTACAAACCATTGTGTTAAATTGTGCATTCTCACTCTCATAATCTTGCGTTGCCGGAGGCTACAGAGTTGGGCAAAGACATGGTTCCCAAGCGGATGTTCTTCACCAAGGGAGTCGGGAAGCACCGCGAACGGTTAACATCCTTCGAGTTGGCCCTACGCGACGCCGGCATCGCGGCTCAGAATCTGGTTCGCGTCTCTTCCATCTTTCCCCCGAACTGCAAAATGCTGGCTCGCAAAGAGGGTGTGAAGTATCTCAGCCCCGGCGAAGTCGTCTTCGCAGTCGTCGCTGAAAACTCTACTCACGAAGCCCATCGTCTTCTGGCTTCGTCGATCGGCGTAGCCATCCCCGCCGATAAAAACACGTATGGGTATCTAAGTGAGCACCACTCCTTCGGCGAGACTGAGGACGCCGCCGGAGAGTACGCCGAAGAACTCGCCGCCGAAATGCTGGCCACCACCCTGAACGTGGAGTTCGATCCCGATCGCTCCTGGGATGAGAAGAAGCAGATCTACCGACTATCCAATAAAATCGTCCGCACCGCCAACGTTACCCAGTCCGCCGTCGGCGACAAGCGTGGATTATGGACGACAGTGATTGCGTCGGCGGTGCTGATTTTCGACTAAAAGGTGGATAAAGGCTGGCTGGCCCAGGTTCGGGAGGGGCACGGTCGACCCCTGGGCACAGGTCTCGATTCATCCTCCCGAAGACCGTGCTATAATAACACTATAGTAACCGCTTAGCCCTCCCCGATGTAATCTTCCGTTAACAGTCTTCCCGTATCATAGGACGGTAAGCAAATACCGATTTAGGCAAGAGGAGTCGTTGTGGATAACGATACGCGCAGAAAAAAACAGCAAGCGCTCATGACCGAGTTGCTGGAGAGGAAGATTCGCCTGCACGCGCAACATCTTTACGACCAGCGCGGCCAAGCCGAAGGCCTTGCCCTGCAAGACTGGGTCGAAGCCGAGTCGCGAGTGCTCGAAAACAGCATTCTGGCGCCGCTCTATCGCAGAAGCCGTGCGGAAAATGTATCGCCCGAAGAGCTCGAAAACTCGGGCAACCCGCAGTTTGCAGCGGCCGATTCATCCGCCTCAGAGGCCGGAGCCAACTAGGCCCGGCCTCTCCGGTCATACTTTACCGTCACTTCTTCGCCGCCGCGGTCTTTGCTTTACCCCCCTTCCCGCTCTTCTTATCCAGCCGCTCCAGCACCGCAGCCACAATCAACGGCAATCCAACCGTAGCGTCGACAAACACTTCTCCAAACCTGCCACCTTCCGCCGGAGGCACGAACTTGCCCCACGAAACCGCCTCGCTGTAAGGACTGCCCGACAATCCGCCCCAGTAGACCGGCTCCGGACAAATCCGCAGCCCGTAGTGATAACGCTTGAGGGGAACATTCTCGCCTAATCGCCGGTGCCGCAGTTCGCAGAATGGACCAAACTGTTGTGACCAGTTCCGCGGGACTCCTCCGCCGATGGTCAAAATGCCGAGTTTTTTCTGCCGGAGCAGCGTAGCCGCAAAGTGCTCCAGATCCAAGAAGGGATCAAAGCGAATCTTGTGCCTTCCCGTCGACTCCCGCAGACGATTGTTCAGCGCCGTATCCAACCCCATCTCCGAGTCGCTGAATGCCGGCACAAATACAGGGACGCCATTTTCATGCGCCGATTTCAAAATCCCTCGCTGATCCCCCGAGTGCTTTGCGAGATAAGCTCCGATGGCATGATTCAGCTTGTAGGAGCACATCACCTCGTTGTGATCCCATCCCTCCAGCACCGCCGACATCACTTCTTCCACGTCATCCAGGTTCTGCTCAGGCTCGAGCGTGTCATAGACGCGGTTGTAGCCCTGCTCGTAGAGTTCCTCATCCGAGACCTCGGGATTGGCCCGAAAGTGCGCGCGGCCGGTGGCTTCCACCAGCCCGTGCGCCATCAGAGCCCCGGTTGAGACTACGGCATTTACGATGCCGCGATCGATCAATTCCGTCACGATCAGTCCCTGCTTGGCCACGGTCATCGCGCCGGAGAGGGTCATCACCACGAAGCAATCTTCGTCACGCGCCATCGCCTCAAGTACGTCAGCCGCTTCGCCAAGCTGGCGGCCGGTAAACGCCGTCTTCGACATAGCACGAACCAGATCGTCGATCGACTTCACCTTCGCCAGATCGAGCGGTTCCAGCGGAATCAACCGGTCCTCGATCGGATTGTGCAAGCGACGTTCCACGCCGTCGCCGGCATGTCCCGCGTGATTTTGCTTCCCCTGATGCGAGTTGCCACCGTTGTCGTGCTTCACGCTTTCACCTCCGGGCGCGGCCCGTTTATTTTTGCTCTGCTATTCTATCGTCTTTAGAGACGGCGAGCTCGAAGGAGATGGTTTCCGTGCCCCCTGACAAATTTCGTGTAGCTCTGGTGCAGATGTCCTGCGGACCGGAACCCGAACAAAATCTCGGAAAAGCCCTCGAACGCATGGCCGATGCGGCCGGGCGCGGGGCTGAAGTCGTGTGCCTGCCCGAACTTTTCCAGACGCAGTATTTCTGCCAGCGCGAAGATCATGCGCTCTTCGACCTGGCCGAGCCGATTCCCGGGCCGGCCAGCGAGCGACTCGCCGCCGCGGCACGACAGCACCACGTCGTAGTAGTCGCGTCGTTGTTCGAGAAACGTGCCCCCGGGGTCTATCACAATACCGCCGCCATCTTCGATTCCGACGGCTCTCTGAGCGGCCTCTACCGCAAGATGCACATCCCCGACGACCCGCTTTACTACGAGAAGTTTTATTTCACACCCGGAGATCTCGGGTTTCGTGCCCTGGACACCAGCGCCGGCCGTCTGGGCACGCTCGTCTGCTGGGATCAATGGTTTCCTGAAGGCGCGCGCCTCACCGCGCTGCAGGGCGCGACCGTGCTGTTTTATCCCACGGCAATCGGCTGGCATCCCTCAGAAAAAGCCGAGTTGGGAGTTGTCCAGCACGATGCCTGGCGCACCATTCAGCGAGCCCACGCTATCGCCAACGGGGTTTACGTCGGCGTCGTCAATCGGGTTGGCTTCGAAACAGGCAACATCCGCGGCAAATCTACTCCCGGCCAGGGACTGGAATTCTGGGGCGCGTCGTTTTTCTGCGATCCTTTCGGCCGTGTCATCGCCGAAGCGTCGCACGACTGCGAAGAAATCCTGATGGGCGAGGTTGACTTGAAGGCCCTCGAAGACATTCGCCGCAACTGGCCCTTCCTTCGCGACCGCCGCATCGACGCCTATGCTCCCATCTCCAAGCGCTTGCTGGATGAAGGCTAAGAATTACCGGGAAGCTTTTCATGCCGAAGATTTCAGGTCATACTTCAAGATTTGTCGATCCTGAGGAGAACCCCACTGCCCGGGGCTATCGAATGCCGGCCGAGTGGGAGCCGCACTCTGCAACCTGGCTGGCCTGGCCGCACTATCGCGGAGACTGGCCCGGGAAATTCGAACCCGTTCCGTGGGTCTACACGGAAATCGTCGGCAAGCTGGCTCGTCAGGAGCGCGTCGAGTTAATCGTCAACGACGCCCCTGCGGAGCGCCAGGTGCGCAAGCTGCTCGACAAAGCAACTGCGACGACGAGGAACATTCGCTTTCACCGCTGGCCCACCAACCGCGTCTGGATGCGCGATTCCGGATGCATCTTCGTAAAACACAACTCCGAGCTCCTGGGGACAAAGTTCCGCTTCAATGCCTGGGCCAAATATTCCAATTGGCGCCACGACGAAAAAATTGGCACTCTTATGGCGCAGATCGCCAGCGCCCGAGAAATCCGCCCGCTATCTCACAATGCTCGCGTAGTGCTTGAAGGCGGTTCCATTGATGTCAATGGACACGGCACCATCCTCACCACCGAAGAATGCCTGCTTAGCAAAGTGCAACAACGCAATCCGCGCATGTCGCGCAAAGATTACGAGAAAGTTTTCGCCGACTACCTGGGCGCTCCGCACACTGTCTGGCTCGGCCGCGGCATTTTTGGCGACGACACCCACGGCCACGTCGACGACCTCACCCGCTTCGTCGCTCCCGACACCGTCGTCACCATGGTTGAGAGCAATCCGCGGGACGTGAATCACAGGCCCTTGCGTGATAATCTCCGCCGCCTCCAAGCCGCGCGCGACCAGTCGGGCAAGCCGCTCAATGTCGTCGAGCTTCCCATGCCCGGTTCCATGGTCTTCGAGAAGCGACGCCTGCCGGCCAGCTACGCCAATTTCTATATCGCGAACGGCATCGTGCTCGTTCCCGTCTTCAACGATCCCAACGACCGCGTAGCGCTGAATACGTTGGCTACACTATTCCCGACCCGCGACATCGTCCCCATTTATTCCGGCGATCTCGTTTGGGGACTGGGCACCATGCATTGCATCACCCAACAGCAGCCGTCCCCCTTCGACTCCACACAGTAAGACGAGAAAAAGGCGTGCCCCGTTCAGGCCCGGAATCTCCCCGACTCTTACTGCGGCGATGTGCCGCCGCTGCTCGGAGGCGGCGTGGTCGGAGGCGGGTTCCCCGCTGGCGGATTCGGCGATGTTGGGTTCGTCGAACCAGGATTACTCGAACCAGGATTACTCGAACCGGGGTGGGAACCCGGATTCGAGGTGCCGGGGTTCGACCCTGGGTTCGGGGTGCCGGGACTTGTCGAGCCCGGATTCGTTGGCGACCCCGGCGCATTGGGATTTCCGTTGGGGTTTGTGCTCGGGTTATCAGGGTTGGCGTTCGGATTATTCGGATCCGTCGGGGAAGGTTGCGTGCCCGGCGCGTTTGGATTGGTTGGATGCGATCCCGGCGCGGTCGAAGGTGGGGTTGAGCCGGTTGGCGGCGGGGTGGTGTTACCCGTCGGAGGTTGTCCCGTGTTCCCAGTTGGTGGCTGACCAGTATTTCCGGTCGGCGGCGCCGATGGGGATGCTTGACCCGGCGTGGCGGGACTACCCGGTGCGGTTCCCCCAGCCGGCGCATGTTGCGCCACCACCCAGGCGGCACAGAATAGAAGCACAGACAACAAAGTGAGTCTTCTCCCTGACATGATGAGTCCTCCAGCTTAGAATTTTCCGCGCATCCCGATCAGTGGCCGAAGAACGCGCTGGTATACGGAAGCCATAGGGTGAGTCTGCGCCAAGAACCGCGCCACCAATATCCGGCGGATGCCGTAAGTTGCGGCTAGGGAGTCTGTAGCAGGAATGGAGATGGGATTTGCGCGTTGCTACGCCACTACAGAAAACAGCCCGAGCGCCACGAGCAGCGGATTACTTCAGAACCACCGAGCCCCTGCCCGGCGAAGAGATAGTATGAGGAACGTCGGGCTGTACGGATTTGCCCTCAGGTTGCGACGCAACGCTCCACGCTTTCATGAAAGTCTCCCCGGCCTGCATCTTAGCCAGCAGACTATCAAGGAACAGCGAAGTGTTTGAGCCCAGGCGTCGCAGCGTCAACACGACGTTGATCTTCAGGCCTTTAGTCTTGAAGCCGGCGTCGTAAGCTTCCTGCGGATTGTCGTTGCCAATCCACAGCAGCTTTACGTCGGAATCAACCGCCGCTTTGAGGAGCTCAGTCCCAGTAATACGGTCGCCGGAGGCATCCGCGATGACGCCGCTCGCGTCCACATCGCAAAATAGATGGAGGACGTCATAGGAGTGCCCAGCCGCGCCCCGCAGTTCGGCCACCGACACAAACCTGGCGCCGCTGGCAGCTGGATAAAACCGCTTGTAGACGCGGAGATCGGACTTGAAGTGCTCCTCGAATTTCGGCAAGAGCTGCCCGACCAGAACCTTGGTTCCGGTGACTTCCTCTTTGCGGAACGAATCAAAAATACCCATAGTTTTGCGGTCGATGGCTCACAGCCAGATGGAATGGGAGAAAATTACTTCCGGTATTGTGTGGGCTGCGGACCTTTTTCCAGCATCTCGCGATCCCAGATGGCACCCTCGCGGGTGTAGGCAGCGAGTTCGAAATCCTGCGTGAGTTCGAGCGCGTCTACGGGACAGGCATCCTCGCAGAGGCCGCAGAACATGCAGCGGCTCAGGTCATAGGTGAAGTTTGTAAGTTCCTTGCGGCGGGTCTGCTCATTACGCGCGCTCGAAACGACGATTAGATTTTCCGGGCAAGCCAGCGCGCACAGGTCGCAGGCAATGCACATGGTTTCGTCGGTATCGGGATTCACGTTTAGCCGGGGCGCGCCACGGTAGCGCTCCGCCACTTGTGGCCGCTCCATGGGGTATTGCTCGGTGTAAATCTCCTTGGGATCCTGATAGCGGAAGGTGACCCGCAATCCCTGGAGAAGGTCGACGAGAAAAATTTTGCGGAGCAGGCTCGGCATCCCCATACGGGGTAAGCATATCACTCGGCAGTGGGCCGTTGCCAGTTATCCGTTGGAGGTGCGCAATACGGAACTTTTGCGCCCTTGGTTTCGTACTTCAGTCCAGGAGGATTTATGCGAGCCTATCTCGCCAAATTGACTCCGAAAGCGCAAATGCTGCTGGCCATTCCACTGCTCGCCATTGCGTATCCGGTGGCGATGATTCTGGTGCCGGCGATTATTCGAGCCATTGTTCCGGACGTAGTGCGGGCCGTGCTGAGCCTTCTCTGAACGCGCGGCCCCGCCCCCCGTGTTCCCCGGAATCGGTTCCGGTTAGTGATAGTCTGCGGGGTAGGGCTTTCCGTGACGACAACCAACGACGAGCTGTGGATGGAGCAAGCTCTGCGCTCGGCTCAACGTGCGCTGGAGGCCGGCGAGGTGCCGGTCGGAGCTGTGGTGGTATGCGAGGGGCGCATCGTCGGTCGGGGATGGAATCGCAACATCAGCGACTCCGATCCGACGGCCCACGCCGAGATCGTCGCTTTGCGCCAGGCCGGCGCTACGGTTGGCAACCATCGTCTGGCGGACTGCGAGCTGTTTGTTACAGTTGAGGCGTGCCCGATGTGCGCCGGTGCCATGGTGCATGCGCGGATCAGACGCTTGGTCTATGGCGCCAACGATTCCAAGGCGGGCGCGGTTCAGTCCGTGATGCAAGTGCTGAACCATCCCCGACTAAATCATAAAGTAGAGGTTCGCAGTGGAGTTTTGGCCGGTCGCTGCGCGGAATTGCTGCAAACCTTCTTTAAGAATCGTCGTTAGCTCTGGCCGTTCCCAACGATCCCTGTCAGGCGGGGCGAAGCGAGGAACCTGAGCTCGTCCGTGAGCTGACGACTATTAGCTTTTTCATGCTGAGAGGTGCGCGCGCGGTGGAGGCGATCCGCCTCGAAAGCTTTTCCGTACTTTTGCCGAAAAACACTCTCAAGTTTTGTTATTGAACCGTGAAGTTTACCAACTCCGAAGTGTACTGGTCGAAACTGTTGACCACCACAAACGCAGCAGTATGCGTTCCTTGGGTAAGAGTGGTAGTGACATTCAGCTGGTCCTCTAAATTCTGCCCGGTCTTCTTGCCATCGATCCAGAGTTCCAGCCGCTTGGCAATGCCGTTAAAGGCATTCCCTGCGCCCTTAAAGGTGAAGGTGCGGTCCACTGTCTGTCCCTCTGTAGGAGCGCAAATATGCACGGCCAGCTTGTTCGCCGGTGGAGGAACGCAGTTGGTTCTCGCGTTCTCGTTTAAGAGAACCAAAGCTCCCGAGCCAGCATCCCC
>Ga0210398_10000893_pt1 | contig 32371 bp, 24 predicted proteins | sample IncBWC4OmetaG_FD_161047 | JGI IMG/M metagenome (GOLD analysis project Ga0210398, IMG submission 161047) | Forest soil microbial communities from Barre Woods Harvard Forest LTER site, Petersham, Massachusetts, United States - Inc-BW-C-4-O | ecosystem: Environmental > Terrestrial > Soil >... | reverse complement strand
CCACCCCGCCCTTGGCCCCGCCAAACGGGATGTTGACCACCGCGCACTTCCAGGTCATCCAGCTGGCCAGCGCGCGCACTTCGTCCAGCGTGACGTTGGGCGCGAAGCGAATCCCGCCCTTGCCCGGCCCGCGCACAATCGAGTGATGCACGCGGTGCCCGACGAACACTTCCAGGCGCCCGGTGTCGAGGACCACCGGGATGTACACGGTGATCTCTTTGTTGGGATATTTCAGGAAGCGGTAGAGGCCATCCTCAAGCTGCAGCTTTCGCGCGGCCGCCTCGAAGCGCGCTTCGGCGGACTCGTAAACGTTGAATTCGTTGCGTACCACAAGCGTGGCCATGGAAAATGCTCCTTTGCAGCCGGCCGGAGCGGCAGCGGCAACCGGCCTGCCGACACCCACGCATGCTCGCCGGCACGGCCTCCCGAAATATCGGGCGGAAAGCGCCGACGATCCCAGTATACGGACCAAACCGCGCGGGGCGCAAGAATGGGTGTTGAAACTTGTGCATGGAATACGGCGATTCAACGAGTGGGAGGGCGGCGCTCGACGAATTCCTCAATCAGCAGGCGCGAAAGCCGCTCGGCGTTGTGCCGGACCACACCGTGCTCCTCGAGCAAGTTGTCCAGCAGGCAGCGCACGCCGAGGCGCTGCAGGTCCTGAACATCCACGCGCACCGGCTCGGCGGACTGCCGGTGGTAGCGGCGAGCCACTTCCGGGGAGACGCGCTGGTTGCTGGCCACCGCCCAGTCGAATAGCCGGCGGCGCGTGTGTGTGTAAATGGTGCGCACGTGGTCGGCCAGCGAAAATCCTACGGTTTCTCCGGGCTGGGTCATCAGGTTGGCGATATAGACGCGCGTCGCCGAAGATTTCTCGATCGCTTCGGCAACGCCGGAGACCAACAAGTTGGGCAAAATGCTGGTGTACAGCGAGCCGGGGCCGACCAAGATCAGATTGGCCTGCTGGATCGCTTGCAACACTTCCGGCAACGGGCGGACGCGCCGCGGCCGCAGGAGCAGGCGGCGGATTCGCTTCGCGCTTTTGGCGATGCGTGTTTCGCCCAGCACGACTTTCCCGTCGGCCATCACCGCCTCGAGGGAAACATTTTCGAGGGTGGTCGGGAAAATGCGCCCGCGGATGGCCAGCACCTGGCCGCTCACCCGAACCGCCTCGCCAAAATCGCCGGTGACGTGGCTGAGCGCGGTGAGGAACAGGTTCCCGAAACTGTGACCGCGCAGGCCGCGACCGGCATGAAAGCGGTATTGAAACAGGCGGCCGAGTAGCGCTTCATCCTGCGAGAGCGCCACCATGCAGTTGCGAATGTCCCCTGGAGGCAGCACGCGGTACTCGCGCCGCAGGCGCCCCGAGCTTCCGCCGTCGTCGGTGACCGTGACGATGGCGGCAAGATCGCCGATCGGATGCCGCTCCAATTCCTGCCGCCGCCGCGCCACATAGTGCTTCAGCCCGCGCAGCAACATGGACAGCCCGGTGCCTCCCCCGATGGCGACGACGCGTACTCCTCCCAGGGCGGGGGCGATTTGGCGCGTTCCTTTTTTCATCAGCAGCACTTCGGCCTGGAGTTGGATTGCGGCACACCGAGTTTTAGGCGCCGGAGGCTTCGCGTTCGGGGTACAGCAATTCGGTGAAGCGCGGATCTTCCTGCAAGAAGGCAAAATCCTCGTCGTTGCGGGCGTGGTAGCGGTTTTCGGGACGCAGTTGAATGGCGATCTTCAAGTTTTCCATCGCCGATTGCGCTTCGCCGGTCAGGCAATCCAGCGCGGCCATGGCGTAGAAAACGTAGTCGGCCTTGGGCGCCAGCTTGCGCGCGCGCAAGAGGTGCTCGCGCGCTTCGTCCCAGCGTCCCAGATTCATCATGGCCACGCCGGACTGATAATGTTCTTCGGGAGTGCGCGCCGAGGGAGCGGCCTGCTTGGCCATACGCTGTTCGACAATGCGCAGATGCACACGCGCGCGATCGGCCAGTTCCTTGCTCGGACCGATTTGAACCTTTTCGAGCAATTCCTTGGCCTTGGCAAATTTTTGCTGGTGGAAGTGCTGGACGGCCAGTTCGTAGGTCTTTAGTTGTTGTTCGAACTGCGGGTCCACCATCTGGCGAACCGCTTCGGCGTGCCCGGCGACTTTGCTATCTTCCTTTTTTTTCTGTGCCTTACGGCTTCTCGCGGGAGCAGCAGCCCCGGATCGCGTGCGTTTTGTCGATTTTCCTGACCGTGCCATTTTTGGCAGTCTAACAGAGGTCCGTTCCATCGTCAACGCGACCGCAAATATAAGGGGAAACGCGGCTTACGCTTCCCCCAAAGCTGCGAACTACTTCTTGGAGCCAGAAGCCTTCGCCGGAGGCGTGGCAGGAGCTGCGGGAGCCGGGGGCGGAGGAGCGAATACGCTCTTGGCGGAGTCCGGAATCTTGTCCGCGTTCGCGACGAGCAGCGCCAGCTGCCACACTTGCGTGTCATTCAATATGTCTTTGAATGAGGGCATTCCCGTGAGCCGGATGCCGTTTCTTATCTTCCAGTAACTCTCCTGCGGTGGATCGTCGGTCACGCCCTTGCCCTTGAACATCAGTGTTGCATCCGGATACATTTTGCTGGAGATGGGCGGTTCCTGGCCCGGGAGGCCGTGACACTGCGCGCACTGGTCCTTGTACAGCTTAGCCGCCGCCACATAGTTGTCTTCGCTCGGCTGGATGGGCGGGGCGGGAATGTTCGCACTCTTGATATGCGCGTCGAGCGAGCGGCTGGCCATCTTGCGCTCCATGAACATGGGCGGATCGGCAACCGCCGCAGGGGCTGATCCCGAGACGAAGTAGTAGTAGACCCCGCCGCCGAAGAGCGCGGCGCCCAGCACTAAGCCAACTACGAAACCCCTCATGGATAGTATTCTCCTCTATTGGGACTTGAGCGCGCCAAGCACGGGGCCAAGTCCATCTGTTTTCAACGTTCCAGCCCGGCCGGGCACAAATCCATGGCTATGCCAAGCCCTAAATCCCCCCAAAAGATCGCCGTGACGGCCAGCCGGGTTGGGTAGGACATATCATATCTTCTGCTAGATTGAAACTGGTCCGTGGCGGACCGTATTATTCCGCTATACTTCGGGGCCTGCGCGGTCCGAATGTTCGGACCGGTCTAATGGCTGACGGGCAACACATTTCCTGTTTGAGGATTGGCCTGCTTTTCCGCGTGTGCTATAAAAGAGAACCCGGTTAGACCGGACAACCGTGCCTTTCATCAACTTTCCCGCTCGCGAAATTAACTGCAAGTTGGTCTACTACGGCCCGGGTCTGGGCGGTAAGACGGCCAACCTGCAGTGGATCTACGATCACACGGGAACCGCGCAAAAGGGAAAAATGATCTCCCTGGCCACGGAAACCGACCGCACACTATTTTTCGATTTTCTGCCCATCGATCTGGGCACGGTGCGCGGATTCAAGACCCGCATCCATCTCTATACGGTTCCCGGCCAGGTGTTTTATGAGGCCAGCCGCAAGCTGATCTTGAAGGGCGCCGACGGCGTGGTGTTCGTGGCCGACTCGCAGGAGGAACGGCTGGACGCCAACCTGGAAACCCTGGAAAACTTGCGCGAGCACCTGAAGGAACACAAGCTGGATTTCAATACCATTCCCTACGTCCTGCAGCTCAACAAGCGCGATCTTCCCGGGGTCCTGCCCGTCGACAAGCTCGCCAAGCAACTGCAAGTGAAGGGCGAGCCGATCAACGAGGCGGTGGCCATCACCGGCCAGGGCGTGTTTGAAACCCTGCGCGAGGTGGCCAAGCTGGTGCTCGCCGAATTGAAAAAGGGCGGCTGATTTCGCGTGCTTCCTGCGGGTCCTCCCCTTGTCCCCTCGCTATTGGCATTCCAGTAACTAAGCAGAAACCTGTACCGCGGGACAATGGCCCTTGCGGTACGCCGCGCGCATTTTCCTCCCGCGCCGCTTTTCCACGGCACCTATAATGATGGACGCAAGGAGCTGCGATTTCGCCGGGAAATGCACCGCCAGCCATGAGCGCACCGCCGCCGATCTCTCTTTTGCCCGAGCCCCCGCGCGCCAGCGGCCCCGGCCTGCCGGAATTACAGGCCAAGCTCGAGCGGCTGGAACGCCGCGACTGGTGGCTGTGGAGCACCGCGGTGATCGTCATGCTGCTGCTCACCTTTGCGGTGTTCACCATGAGCTTTCCGGGGCTCGTCAAAGTGGAAGACCCGTTCTTTCAAGCCAGCCTGAATCGCGCGGTGCGCGGGCTCATCGGCCTGGTTCTGATTTTCAACGCCTACACCATCTACCAGCAGGTCACGGTAAAGCGGCTGCGGCGCGATTTCTTCAAGCAGATTGAGGGGATGCGCATCCTGCAGATGCGCGCGGACGAATTCGAGCGCATGGCGCTCGTTGATTCCCTGACCGGCCTTGCCAACCGGCGCGTCGCCGAAGGGCGCCTGGCCTCGGAAGCGGCCCGCTCCGAGCGTTACGGCCACCCGCTCACGGTAATTTCCTTCGATCTCGACAAGTTCAAACAGATCAACGATACCTACGGCCATCCTGCGGGCGACGAGGTCCTCAAAGAGTTCGCCCGGCGCCTCCGATCCGCCTCCCGCAAATCCGACGTGGCGGCGCGCATGGGCGGGGACGAGTTCCTGGTTTTGCTGCCGGAGTGCACCACCGATCACGTGCAGACCTTCCTGGCCCGCATGCGCCCGATGGAAACCGAATACGCGGGCGTGAAAATTTCCATCAGCTTCTCGGCCGGCTGGGTGGGATACGAAAAGGGCGAAACCACCGAACAGTTCCTGGAGCGCGCCGATCGCACCCTGTACGCCGAAAAGCGTGCGGCCAAAGCGCGGGCCAGCGAACCGGTGGCGGTCTCCTGAAAACATTTCGGGGCTGTTCCCGCACGGCTGTTATGCTTCAACGCACACGGTGCATGCAGTTCTCGGCTTCCCGAATAACGGCTATGTTATAAGAACTTAATGTTTCGCCGGTCGACGAGCGGCGGAATGTTCGAGGCTTCAGAAGCATGGAAACCACTGCCAGCCGGAGACGCAGCCAACGCCTGTTCCTTCAGGTGCGCATCATCGTGGAAGGAACGCTGCCCAACAAGAAGTCTTTCAGGGAAGACACCCACACGATTATCGTGAACGCTCACGGAGCGCTGGTGGAGATGGAGAACTCGTTGGAGCAGGGTCAGAGCATCATCATGCAGAATGTGCGTACCAGCGAGAAGATCGAATGCACCGTCAAGCTGGTGCAGCGGGCCTCCGGCGGTAAATACCCCACCGCCCTCGAATTCACCAAGGCCAATCCCGGCTTCTGGCGCATCAGCTTCCCGCCCGAAGATTGGAACCTCCGCTATCCCGAAGCAAAGCGAAGCGGCAGCTGAGCTTCCCGCAGCGCCGCGCCTCCCGCCACGTTTCATCTGCCATTCGAAAGAATTCTCGAACGCCGGCGATTGCCTGGGCGCGACTGCTCTGCAGGGAGATAAGTGCAGGAATAAAAAAGGGAGGTGATAACCAGGCTGGCTATCACCTCCCGGGGTGGGGTGGGGTGTTGCTGGGTAAACTCAATAAATCAAAGCTGAATAATACCTTTCGCGCTTCCAAGAATTTCAACTGGTACAGAAATCAGCCACACCCTACTGGTGAGGGAATAGCACATGCCGTGAGGCGTGTCAATACCGAAATTCGAGAATTATATACTTCACTCCCTCGTTTTCGGGCTAAACTGCCCCTGACTACAGCAAGGCTTTGCTGGTAACATCCTGAACCTGCGAGATGTCCACACTGTAACAAAATCATTTCAGATGCCGTCATTGTAGCCCGTGCGGGGCATATCGGCGGTCGAGAGACAGCCAAACGAAGTCCCGAGTATTTCCGCAAGATAGCGGGGATGCGGAAGAGCCGTAAGGGCGGTAGACCGAGAAAAGAGCAATAAACCTGTTTAAGACGCTCAGCCTTCGCCGCCCCAACGTTTTGGGTCCTCTTTTCGAACCACCGCGATATGTATGTCAAAAATCTTGCCCCAAATCATCTTCATATAACGAAGAATCTGGCTTAATAAAGCGATTACGTAAATCAAAATAGCAATTTTAATCCACTCGTAATACACCGCGTCCATGCTCCGGCCCTCCCGGCCTTGCGGAGAAGTGTATAATCCCGCAATAGAAGGGGGACAAAAAATGTCATGGTCAACACGCAATAACGGCAAGGAATGGACCAATGAACAAATTCAGCAATTGAAGAAACTCGCTAAACAGGATACCCCGACGCCTGTAATTGGATTCAAGTTAGGCAGAACGCCAGCAGCAATCTGCAGTCGGGCATCGGAAGAGGGCATAAGCCTTATGCCGCCGAATCCACACCATAAAAAGAAGTAAGCCAGCGGAAAGCACAATAGTAAAGCAATCGCTCTTTCTTTCCCCATTTATGGTGATAATCCGTTAGTAAGGACCCCAAAGTATGTCAAACGCCACACTTGGGACAGGCTAGATGGTTTTGTTAGCGCCGTCACCGGAAAGCGACTGACATACGAAAGGCTCGTAGCGTAAAACAACGGGCTGATTATTTTTAACTTTTGGCGTAGCGACTCTTTTTTCCGATGTAGAAATTATTATCCCAAGTTTTCTCTTCCTTTTTCTTGAAGTTAAGAGCGTGTTTTCTCTGGTTAGCGTCGACTATCCAGATTGATATTTTGATTTTACTATTGTTCATTTCGCGTTGATTTACTTGAAACACTTTGAGGTGTATCCACCCCCGATGTCCAATTTCTTGTTCTAAAGGGATTCCTTTTATCAGTTTCATCAGGTCCGGAATCGGGAGATGTCGCTCTCCGAAAATGCGCCGACTATGACCCCTGCCTTCGCCGTTTAGAGCAGTATCTATTTCAAATGAATCTAAATCTTCTAACTGTTTGAATTCAAAATGTTTTCGTCTCCAAATTGGTCCCGAAATAAGTTCAATCTTAAGATGATCCAGCGTTGCGCGGGTTTCGGAGTCATTCACCATCTGAATTTCAACGAACCAATCCCAATCAAATCTATGCAAATCCCATCCGGGCTTCTTTTGATCTGTTTCAAACACCATTCCCATAGTAGCGGAGTGTAAATCCGGAGTTGCTCTAAGATTGGTGTACCTAGCTACGATATGAGGTTCCTTTATGAGTTTTTGGGCTCCAATACTTGCCAAACCAACAATCAGAAAAAGCAGATAAGGAAGCGGAGAACGAAAAAGCAGAGCAACCTCGGGATGGGCTGACATAAAAGATTCCAGCCAATCCCATCTTCCGAGCCAATCAATGACCCAAATGACAGAACTAGACGATAGCAGCACGATACAGATATAGCTGCCAGTCCGCAGCATTCGACGCATGTGTTGACTCCACTAAAGGAGAGTAGATGGATTATATATTAGTTTTTGTAGATAACTGATCTTTGAGGCAGTCAAATCTATGTAATTCCCCGAAATTCGTCTTCCCCGGCTCTGGTTTTACGAGTTGCGGTACGCGCTTTCGGCTCGCTTCCGTCCTTTGCGCTGATTGGTTGGCGGGCGGCCCGAGGGCCGTATGTCTTCGGGCCGTGTGCGTTCAGCCCGTTGTGATCGGCGTGGGCGCGGCGGCGTCCAGGGCTTCGCGAACGCGGCGGCAGAGGTGGGACGGGCTATAGGGCTTTCTTAGAACCGTGACCCCGCGCCTGACCAGATCGGCGAGGGTGGCCGTTTCGTTGCTGTAGCCGGTGGCAAAGACGACCGCCACATTCGGTTTCAGGGGCTTGATGGCGGAAAAAACTTCAGGACCGCTCCGCCGTGGCATGATCACGTCCAGCAGCACCAGGGAAATTTCGTCGCGATGGGCGGCGAAGACCTGCACGGCCTCTTCGCCGTCGCGCGCCAGCAGCACGTGATAGCCCTTGGCGTTCAGGACCGACTGCGCCATCTCGCAAATCCCGTCGTTGTCGTCGGCGAGCAAAATCGTCTCGGAGCCGCCGCGCGCCGGCGACTCCTCCGCAAACGGCGAAGCGGGCTCTGCTACCGGGACTTCGCTCACCGGAAGGAATACGCGAAAGGTGCTTCCCTGGCCGACTTCGCTTTCCACCTGAATGAACCCGTTGTGCTGCTCGACGATGCCATAGACCGTAGCCAGGCCCAGGCCGGTGCCCTTTCCCGTGTCCTTGGTGGTGAAGAAGGGCTCAAAGATTCGTTCGCGTGTGGCGGCGTCCATGCCCGTCCCAGTGTCGGTCACGCGCAGTTCGGCGAAGCGTCCGGGCAACAGGCCGGCCGTGCGGCGGCAATTCTCCGCGGAAAGCTCGACATTGCGCGTGGCGATGCTCAGGTGGCCGCCGGTGGGCATGGCGTCGCGCGAATTGATGCACAGATTCATGAGCACCTGCTCGATTTGCGTGGGATCGGCGCGCACCGGCCATAAATCCTGCGCCGGCTGCGCCTGGATTTCGATGTCCTTGCCGATCACCTTGTCGAGCAGGTTCAACACGTCCTGGACGGTTTGATTCAGGCTGAAATTGCGCGGCTCCAGGATCTGGCGGCGCGCAAACGCGAGAAGTTGCTGGACCAGCGCCGTAACGCGGTCGCATTGCAGATGAATCTTCCTGAAATAGCTCTGCAGAGTCGCGTCCTGGGACGCGGCCTGATCCTCGCCCAACTCCGCCCAGCCGAGGATCGCGCCGATCACGTTGTTGAAATCGTGTGCGATGCCCCCGGCCAGCTGCCCGATGGCTTCGAACTTCTGGGCATGCCGCAATTGTTGTTCGAGCGCCCGCCGCTCGCTCATGTCCCGCGAGACCATGGCGACGTAGCGCGGCTCTCCGGTTTTCTGGTCTTTCACCTGAAATCCCACGCAGTCCATTTGCAGGATCTGCCCGGTCCGGCGATTGCGGAATTGCAGCTCGCCTTCCCAGTGGCCCGAGGAATACAGCGCCGGCAGGACGGACTCATGCACCAGGGGCAAGGCGGCGGGAAGCAGGTAATCGAGAGAATGCGTTCCCTTCACCGCTTCCGCGCTTTCGAGGCCCACCATGGACCGGCCCGCGGGGTTCACGTACTCGACGTTGTCCTGGAGGTCGGCGACAGCGATAAAGTCGCGGCTGTTTTCCACCAAGGTAAAAAACTTCTGCCGCTCCTCCTCGGCCCGTTTGCGTTCCGTGATGTCCTGAGCGACCACCAGCGCGGCGGGCTCCCCGGAATATTCCATCTGGTGCAGAAACATTTCCACGTCGATGATCGACCCGTCCTTTTTGCGGTGCCGCCATTCGGTGGGGCGCTGCTCCTTGGGATTGGCATCCTGAAAGCGCGCCAGCAATCGGGGGATTTCCTCGGCAGGATGCAGATCGGTGGCGGCCATTTGCAGGAAGTCCATGCGGTCGTAGCCGTAGTGGCGGATAGCCGCGTCGTTCACCTGGCGGATTTGCAGCGTTTCCAGGTCAAACACCCACATGGGCAGCGGGTTGTGCGCGAAAAGGAAAAGCGAACTGGCCTCGCTTTGCCGCAGCGCCTGCACCATCAGGCCGCGAGCGTCGCGCAGGGCCCTCTCCTCGAGCGCCCGCGCCACCACCAGGGGAAGGCGTGCGAGATGCTCCTTCAACACGTAGTCGGTGACGCCCTGCTTGATGCACTCGACAGCCACTTCTTCGCCCAGAATGCCGGTGACCAGGATGAAAGGTGCGTCATGCCCGGCGCGGCGCATGGCCGCGAAGGCGTCCATACCCGTCCAACTAGGCAGCCGGTAATCGGCCAGCACAATGTCAAAGGGAAAGCGGCCCTGGTGCTGCAAAAGCTCCTCGGGCGTGGAAATAATCTGCGGCCGGCACTGGAACCCGGCGCGTTGTAATTCGTGGAGGTTTAGCTCGGCGTCCGCTGCCGAGTTTTCGATCAGCAGGACGTGCAAGGGGGCGGCCATGTTCCAGACCGTGGTTAACGGAGCTTTGGGGGCCGTCTGGCTCATCCTAATTTCATTTCTCCGCACGCGACTTCAGATGTTGCCGCGGCGGGGCGTGGTTCACGCGCAGCCAATACCGGCCCAGCGTCTCAACGGTTTCGCGGAAGCGGTCAAAATCGACCGGCTTCTGAATGTAGCTGTTCACGCCCAGCTCATACGTAGCGAGGAGGTCGCGATCTTCTCCGGACGAGCTGAGGACGATGATGGGAATGGAGCGCGTGCGGGAATCTTCCTTGAGGGTTCGAAGGACGCCGAGACCATCCACCTTGGGCAGCTTCAAATCCAGAAGGATGAGCTGGGGGAACGGGCGGCCGGCCCGGCCTTGAAACTTTTCGCGGCAGAACAGAAAATTCAGGGCCTCTTCGCCGTCGCGCGCCACATGGACGAACTGGATGAGAGAATTGTGTTTCAGCGCGTGGAGAGTCAGCTCTAGATCCGAGGCATTGTCCTCCACCAGCAGAATCTCCGCCCCTTCGGCCTTCATGCGGCACCGTGGAGAACCGGGACGGGAGCCGGTCTGGCAACGGAAGCGCGCCCCAGGGTAAAAAAGAATGCGGCGCCTTTGCCGGGAGTGGATTCGGCGCGAATCGACCCGCCGTGTTTTTGCAGGATGCGATGGACGATCGCCAGGCCCACGCCCGTGCCTTCGAACTCCTCGGCGGAGTGCAGGCGCTGGAACACCTGGAACAGTTTGTCCGCGTACTTCATGTCAAAGCCGACGCCATTGTCTCGGACAAAAATGACGGGCTCGCTTTCGCCGCGGATCTCGCCGATCTCGATGACGGCTTTTTCGCGTTGCTTGGTGAATTTCAGCGCATTGGACAGGAGATTGTGGAACACCTGGCGCATCAGACCGGGGTCGCACGGGGTGCGCGAAAGCCGGCCGATGCGCCAATCCACCTGCCGGCCGGGCGTCTCCTGGTCCAGGCTCAGAATTGTGTCCGCCAGCACCTCATTCAAGTCTGTCGACACGATTCGTAGCGAGCCGCGCCCGACGCGAGCCAGATTGAGCAGGTCATCCACCAATTGACCCATGTGCAGCGTGGCCGCGCGAACCCTCTCCGCATGCTGCTTTGCGCCGGGGGGAAGTTGCGGGCCGAAGTCCTCGACCAAAATCCTGGAGAAGCCGTCCATGTGTCGCAGCGGCGCGCGCAGGTCATGCGAAACGGAATAGGTGAACGACTCCAGATCGTGATTGGCCACCTCCAGTTGCGCGGTGCGCTCTTGCACGCGCTGCTCCAGCTCCGCGTTCAGCTTGCGGATTTCCTCCTCGGCGCGTTTCCGCTCGGAAATATCCACGACGCTGCGTCGCAGCAGGTTCCTGCCCGAAAACGGCAGACGCACCACGGAAACCTCGCAGGGAAAATCCTCTCCCTTTGCGTTGCGATGAATCCATTCAAACCGAGGTTTTTCCTTTTTCAGGGCTTTGGCGCGCTCCTCAAACACCGCTTGCGCAGAGGGACGCCCGTCAGGCTGGAACGGCGGGCTGATTTCGGCGGGCCCGACGCGCAGCAAATCCTCTCGAGTCATGCCAAAGAGCTTTTCGGCATTTCGATTGGCTTCGATGAAGCGCTCGACGTCGATGTCCACGACAAAGATGGCTTCCGGCGCGTGTTCCACCACAGTTCGAAACCGCAGTTCGCTCTCTTGCAGCGACTGATTGGCGACCACCAGCTCCATGGTTCGCTCGGCCACGCGCTCCTCGAGGTCTTCGCTGACGCGGCGCAGGCTGGACTCGGTCTGCGTGTGCTGCACAACTTCCCCGGCCAATCGCTGGTTGATTTCCAGAAGCGACTGAATTCCCGGCAGCGCCAGCACGCGCGGCGTGAGCTGAATCAGCAGGATGGCCGTGGCCACTGAAAAGCAAGCCGTCGCCACTTTAACGGCGCCGGCCAGCCAGTACGACGGAAACCAGACCGTCCACACTTCCATCACGTGCGTGCCGCCGCAGGCGACAATGAATGCACCGAAGCAGAGAAGCATCCAGCTGAACGGAATGTCTCGCCGCTGGCGCGTGAAATGCAACAGGGTGATGGGGATTGACAGGTAGGAGAGCGCGATCAGGGAATCCGAGACCACGTGCAACCCGATCAGGCTCGGAGTCCACAAGTAGCAGGTGCCGTGCGGCATGAGGCCGCCCGGGTACACCAGGTTCCTTAGGAATTGCATTTGTTCCCCCGTCCCGCAGACGCCAAGGTGGAGTGAAGAGCCGCGCGCGAACACGCGTGGCCCCGCGAACACTCCCTAAGGGTGCTATCGGCACACGGGGGGAATCGCTTCAACCAGTGGCGCAGGCTTTTTACCCTGAGGGTTTCGGAAGGGCAGCCTGCGGGGCTTCGTCATGTCCGGCGCAGTGAAAACCTGGCAGGCTGAACGCTGCACCGTAATAGAAAAGCAGATCCCTCACCCACTCGCGAGGACGCGAGTGAGTTCGGGATGACAGGGTTGGAGTTTTTTCCGCAGCCCCACCAAAGGCCGCGCCACTCGCTAGGGAGAGCTGGCTAGGAGGAGCTGGCAAACGTGGACGGCTTCAGGGCCGGAGAATCCGCCGTGCGCAATTGCTTGGTGCGCTTCTCCTCGTACATCTGCGCGTCGGCCGTGCGCAACAATTGATCGAGCGACGGCTGATGAACCGCCGGCACTTCGGCTGTCCCCACGCTCAGGGACAGGCGGAAGTTCCACGAGGAGAGCGTATTGATGAAGTCCTCGCGATGCTGCAGGCGCGTGCGCACCCGCAGAGCGGAGTCCTGCGCCGCATCGGTCATCAGCACGCAGAATTCGTCGCCGCCGAGGCGCGCCAGGATGTCCGACTGGCGGAAACACGCGCGCAGCACATTGGCGGTGACGATGAGGGCGCGGTTGCCTTCCAGGTGGCCGTAGGAGTCGTTGATCATCTTCAAATCGTCGAGGTCCACGTAGATGAGCAGCGCCGCGCCTTTGCGCTGGATCATGCGCAGATGCTGCTCGGCCAGGGCCAGGAATCCGCGCCGGTTGTACAGGCCGGTCAGGTCGTCGATCAGGGAAAGGTTTTGCAAATTCTTCTGGAGGCGGTGGCGCTCCATGGCGTAGCGCAGCGCTCGCGCCAGTGAACAGCCGTCGAGGGTCTCCTTGGCCAGAAAATCCTGCACGCCCAGGCGCAGCGCCTCGATGGCCAGAATGTCGTCCTGTGTCTCCGCCAGGATCACCATGGGCGTATCCGGCGCGGCCGCGCGCGCGGCTTGCACAAAGGATCGTCCGTGGCGTTGGCGGTCGCCCAGAGCCAGCAGCAAAATATCGGCCGTCTCGCTGGAGAGGCGCTGGGCGGCCGGCTCCAGGTCTGCGACGTGCGCAATCTGAAACTGGCTGGAGCCTTCCGCGTCCAGCAGCTCGCGCAACCGGCAGGCGTCTTTGGCCTCGCCCACCAGGAGAATGCGGATCGCCACCTCATTTGTCGACACCATGTGGCCTCTGGATTCCCCTTCTGCGTTCGGAGAAACCGGGCACAGCTCGACCCGATGCGTTGCGAGTCGCATGGAAGCCGGGCGGCCAAGCGAACAAGGAAATCCACTTTCTGGAAGGGGTTGATTAAGTCTGGTCCACTGCGCTCAGCCTGTCAAGGCAGGTGCCGCAAACTGAACAATGGGATGGATCCCAAAGCGCCGGTGGGTTTCGCGTCCGGTTCTACTTTGCTTTGTTGCGCGACTGGCTGAGCAGGTTCACGAACAGGCGGAAGGCGCCGGCGTTGCCTTCGGGCAACTGGCGCGAGAACGAGAGGCCCGTGTAAATGTATATGCCTTTGCCGGTGCGCGCCCACAGCAGGCTGCCCTGCACATCCTTTTCGCCGGGGTCGTGCATGGAGAGCACGGTGTGGTATTGCGGGTCCCACTTTTCCCAGAAGTACAGGCCGCGCTCCTGCACCCAATTGTCGAAATCGTGGCTCTCGATTTTATTCGGGAAATTCAAGAGCCGGCTGGCCGGGTCAGTGTAGGTCACCGCGGCGGTTTCATCGGTGACGCGCGGGCCAGGGCCCATGGTCGCGGGGTAGGGCGCGGGCTTCAGCGGATCCCAGATCGCGGGGCGCTGGTCGAGCACCACCAGCGCGCCGCCGTTCGCGGCGTATTCGAGCAGGCGCGCGTTCGAGCCGACCACGTCCGAGCGCAACTCGTATGCGCGCATGCCCACCACCACGGCGTCAAAGCGGGTGAGGTCGCCGAACGCCACGGCGCTCGGGTCGAGCATCTCCACAGCCACGCCCAGGCGGCGCAGCGAATCCGGGATCGCCGCGTCGTTGTCCGCGGAAATGTAGCCCACGCTCAAGTGGTCCGGCACATTAATGGAGAAGACGTGCACAGGCACCGTCGCCGGAGCGGTCCATAGATAGGAAGGCAGCGAGGGCAACGGCTCGAGGGAATTCTCAAAGTTTTCCTCGCCGCGCTTGGCGTACGTCTTCAGCACGTAATTCCCTACCGCAATTTTCGCCGGAGGCATCACGGTGAGGTGCACCAGGCGGTCGCCCGCGCCGGAAAATTCAACCGTCTCGGGCGACGGGGCTTTCCATCCCGGCGGCACTTCCACGCCCACGCTGACCTTGGACGGCGACTCGGCGAAGGAATGCACGCGCGCGAACACGTCGAACTGCTTGAGCTGGCGCGACTCGACTACCACGTACTGCTCGGGCTGCGGGGTGAGCCCGACAGGCGGGACGATTCGCAGCGGATATTCCAGCACTGTCACCGTGCTGGAGTGCAGCGTCTGGACCGGCGAGTTGAAATCAAACGTGTAGCCGTCGGCCTCGACGTGCGAGCGGGCGTACACGAACGCCGGCGGGAACGGATAAATAAAATCGCCCGGCGAGTGCGGCCTTTGCGCGCCCGGGGGAACCGCCACCGTGAAGCTGATCGTGCCTTCCTTTTCTTCCTGCTTGGTGATGTTCCATCCGGGCGGCAGCAGCAGTGTGGGTTTCGAGAACGTGGCCAGGAGATCGGGGCGGTAGTTGATTTGGGCCCGGACGCTGAAGTTTTCTCCCGCCACCAGCTCGCTGCGATCGGAATTGGAGACGATTTTCAGTGCCGCGGCATCGGCGAGGGCGTGATCGACGCGCTCGCGCACCTGCTCCAGTTCCCACAACGCATCCGCGGAGCGCGGATCCTTCGACGCCTTGATGCGGCCTTCGAGCGCGAGGATTTGCTTGCCGGCCGCGGCGATCGAGCGCACCGCCGCCGGCCAATCGAGCTTCTCCGTCGCCGCGCGGGCGTCGTCCAGCGCGCGATCCGTGGCCGCGAGCGCTTCTTCCGACGGCACGGGAATCACGCGCGCGAGCGACGTGAGCGGCTGGGCAAAATCTGACGGCGCGGGCGCGCCGCCCGTCGCGCGCTTCAGTCCGTACGGGCGGCGCTGGAACGGCGCGTTCAAGAACGGCGTCACGCCCTGGGAGCGGTGGTGCAGGTAGCCCTCAAAGGCGATGTCGCGGTAGCTCAAGCCCCAGATTGGGGAAATCTCTTCGGCGGGCACCAACCACGAGCCGGTGTAGTCCACTTTTTCGGTCGGGTCCAGGGTCGTCCCGCGCACCGGATTGAGAATCATTTCCGCGCGCCAGGGTTTCAGGCCCTCGGCGATCTGATCGGGATATTTGGTCGGGTCGGCGGCGGCTTCCACGGCGATGGGCGTCTGGTAGCCGGAATCCTGATGGTTGCCGTGGCCGGTCTTCTGGTTGCCCCAGCCGTTGACGACAATGGTCGGCCGCACCGTGCGGATTACCCGCACCATGTCTTCCAGCTCCAGGCCGTTCCATTTTTCCATCGTTTCCTGGAGCGTCTTGGAGAACCCAAAATCGACGACGCGCGTGAAATAGAGGCGCGGCCCCTCGACGTTCATGGCGGCGGAAAGCTCCGAGCTGCGCAGGATACCGAGCTGCGCGCCCTGCTCGGGGCCGATAGCGTTCTGTCCACCCTCGCCGCGGTTCAGGGTGAGGAGCGTGGTGTCTGTGCCCAGGGCGTGCGGCAGATACGTGAGCAGCGTGGAGGCTTCGTCGTCAGGATGGGCCACGGTGAAGAGGACGCGCGTCACGACGCGAGCTTTCTGGATCGACTCAAGCGTGTCCGCTACGCTTTGCCCGCGGCCCGGCGCGGGCTGCTCCTGCTGCGCGGCGGCGCGCTTCAAGGTAAAGGGCAGAGCGCACACCAGCGCCAGCAGCGGAACGAGGGCGACTTTTCGGAGCCGGTTCATTGTTGCGCTTCCACGGCGGCAACCGGGGCGAACGGCCAGATGCGCCGGTAGCGAGCCTGAATCATATACGTAACGATGCCCAAAGCAATGACCCCGAGCCCACCGAGGGCGAATTCCTTGCCCGTGGCATAGAACAGCGCGCACCAGCCCAAAACTGCCAGGACAGCGGGCAATGGATAGAGCCACATTTTAAAAGGTAGACGCGCGGGAGGCCAGTTGCGGTGCAAAATCATCACGCCTACGCCCTGGCTGATGAACTGCACGATCAGCCGCACGGCGATGATGGCCTTGATCACGCTGGAGAGGCGGAAGAGCACGCTGAAGGCTAGCGAGGCCGCGCCCAAAAAGAGCAGGGACACGTGCGGAAAATGTTTCTTGGGATGCACGCGCGCGAATACGCGAAAGAAATTGCCGTCTTCGGCGGCGGCGAACGGCACGCGCGAATAGCTGAGCAACGTGGTGAAGAGCGATGCGAACGCAATCCAGAGAATCATGATCGTGGCAAACGCCGCGGCGCGCGAGCCGTACAGCCGCTCGACGAACGTGCTTACGATATAGTTCGAATTCTGCGCCTCGCGCCAGGGGATAACTCCCAGGATGCTCGTTTGCATGGCGAGATACAGGACGGCGATGCCCAAGATAGAAATGAGGATCGCGCGCGGGATGTTCTTCTCCGGCTCGCGAATCTCCGCGCCCAGATTGCAGATGTGGTAGTAGCCCAGGTAGGTGTAGATCGTGTTGACCGTCGCCGAGCCGAGCCCCGCGAAGAACAGCCACGACCAGCTCCACGCCCCCGGCGGAAAATCGAATGCCCGCGCCGCTGAGAAATGCGTGGCCCCGCCCCAGATCAGCCACACCATTGTGCCGACAACGCCGACCCACAACAATTTCGAGATCAGCCCAACCGCGGAAATTCTGCGATACAAAAGGATAACCAGAACAATAACCAGCGCCGCCGAAATCGCCTTCTGCGCGTACGCGCCCAGGGGAACGAGATACGTCAGGTATTGCGAGAATCCGATCGCTCCCGAAGCCACCACCAGCGGCGCCTGAATCAGCGTCTGCCAGATATAAAGGAACGACATCAGCCGCCCGCCGCGCCCCGGCCCGTAAATCTCGCGCAGAAACGCGTACGTCCCGCCGGCCCGCGGCATGGCCGCGCCAAGCTCGGCCCACACGAGCCCATCGACCAGCGACAGCGCCGCGCCAGCCACCCAAGCCAGCAGACACTGTGGCCCGCCCATGGCCTGAATCACCAGCGGAATCACGATGAACGGGCCGATCCCTACCATCGCGTTCATGTTCAGCGCGACGGCTTCGGGGAGCCCAAGCCCTCTCTCAAGTTGTTCTTCCGGCTGGGATGTAGGCATGTTCGGAGCGAAGCGCGCAAAGCATATCAGATGCGAGGAAGCGCCTAAAGCTTCAGACGGAGTGCCACACCTGCGTTTCGAGGACTCACGAGCGACCCTCAATCCCTCCGCTTGCTTCAAACGCCCCTAAGCTTGTCCATCATGGGCCAGCGTAGCAGGCCTTATAGAACGGAATATCACTTTTATCTTTAACATAATTATTACTTGATATGTTATGCGCCTCTGTGCTATTTCACGATTCGCATTTCATTCCCAGTTGGTTGGCCGACTCATTTTCCGCGCCCGGCGTTTGCCGTTGAGGCGAAGGGTTCCCGGGCTCAGCCTGTCAAACGCGGGATGTCCGCGAACGTTTGCAGGGGATCCCACGAGATCAAGGATCCATACCTCCTTGCTGAAGTGGTGGAATAGATTATCAAACATAAAATTAAGATAAGGAGTAACTCCCATGCTGAAACGAATCATCCTGCTGGCGTTTGGCCCTTTGTTTTTGTGCGTGAGCTTGGGTCAAGCCCAGACTCCCCCGCCGGACGCGCCGGATTTCAAAGTGAGGGTACTTTACACCGGGAAACTCCTTGGGTATTTCCGGCAAGAACTGAGTAAAGAGCAGCAAGACTGCCTGACTCGAGAAAAAGGAAATGTTTCCTCACGCTCGTGCAGCCGGCTCGAATTGCGCGCGCAGTTAATGGGCGAACCACAACGAAATTTATCCTTGCAGCGCGCCTGCGATCGAATCCAGGGAATTATCGATCAGACTCATGAGCCGCCGGAAATGGGCGCCCTCGGGCGGGTTGTGGCCTTTTGGTGCACGGAAGAGAGCGAAAAGACGCCCGATCCAAGGGACACCATTCTCTTAGGGATGGGCGACAACCTGGCACCCGAACTAGGCTCGCGTCTCCGCCGCTACTACTGGGACGGCAACCTTTTCCATCCAACTGATTTCGACGACTGCAGGGGGCTTTTACCGGGAAAAGCCTTTCAGTTGCCATTCCCGAAATGCGCAAAAAATCAGAAGAAGGGAAGCCCATGTGAGGAGCTGGCTGTGGTCGACCAGATCTGCGGGACTAGCCGAAGAATGACGTTCGCTGCGGAGGACAACGTCGCCAACTTCCTGCTTCTTTCCGGCTATCAGGCAACGGTACCCGGTCGCGAAGATTTTCTCTACGGCGCCTTGTGGCTGAAAGACCTTGCCGCAAGGCTTTCCGAGCTTGCAGAGCGGGACTCGACGGTGGACACCGTACGTTTTCTCGCGGCAAATCTGCGCGTTGCGCCGGTGCAGCAGCCGCTCAAGCCGCTTCAGTGGGTGAATCCTTTGCAAGATATAAAGCAACCGTGTCCCCTCTTCTTTTCTCAAGACCTCTACACTCGTCTACCCGTTGCGGGATGCAGTCGGGATGCAGCAGCCGTCGATAGCGACGAACAAAAGAATGTAGGATACACCGAACTCCACGTTACCGATCCGATGGGAGTTCGGGGCACGATACAGGTGATCGCGCTCGTCGACGGCGGGTCTGCCAGTTCGGGATCTTCAGGAAATAGCGATTTGCTGCGAGAAGTTTCGAAGGACCGGAAACAATTTTGGGATGGAGATCACAAGACCCAATACGAAGTCTTTGTGACCAAGCCTGATCAAGAACTTCAAAACATCCTCGCTAAGACCGAAGAGAAGGACTACGCCCTGCGCATCCTCCTGGCGCAAATGCCCCGCTCCAATGCCTTCCAGCTTGCAAGCCACTACGGCCGGACGCACCAAGCCTGCATAGTCGTAAATGGTGGAGCTGAACAGGTCATTCCATTCGAAGATAGCAACCATCCAGCCGAGAAATGCAAAGGGATGCGGACATTTACCTTGCCAGCGGTCGATTTGGTAATCGCCGAAGCACAAGACGGGCTGGAGACCGGAGACGAGGATGCGACCTACTTTCAGGACCGCGACAAAAAGCACGCGCGGGCTCAGGTGGTTGCCCCTCATTCTGCATACCCCGTCGACCCTCTCAAGGATCCGGACAAGTTTAATCCCGAAACGACCGAGAAGTCTGACCACACCGACCTTCTGATCAATCCGCTTTCCTCGGTTACCTTCCGACGTACTATGACCGGAAACAACCTGCAAGACCCGGAAAGAACTGTAAAAGTCACATACGGGAATCGAGTCCCCGATTTTGTTTCGGACGAGTTGTGGCACGCACAAAATATGCCAAGTCCTTTTTCAATCAGCTCCCCGCCTTCGGGTGACTTGGTCGCGTGCGGTCTGAAAAATGCCAACCAGTTGGCTGTTTCGCCGACGCCCGACGAGGCCTTCGAGTTCTGTGCTCTCCGCAGCCTGCAGCGGGAGGCCAAGGCCAGCGTGGCCATGTTGCAGCGGCGCGATTTCTTTTTTCCAAATGTCTTGAAGCAAGACGACGACTCGGAGCGCTCGGTTTGCGCTTCCGCGGCGATCCCCGCTGATTGCCTGAAAGCTATCATGTTCGCCCACTTCCTGTGGAAAGACGACACGCCCGCCCTAATCAATTTGACGGGCGCGCAATTGAAGGCCGTTCTTTCACAATCCAACGCCTTGCATCAGAACGATGAAACGAGCGAGGTCAAGGACGTGGACCAGGAGTGGCTGGTGACTACCGGCATTGTCCAGGCGCAGAAGAAGGCTGGAACCGGAGGGGGAAGCTCGGCCGACGGTTCTGGCGACCTAACGCCCGACGATCTTTGCCGGGACGCCGCAGCGGACGAAGCGAGCGGCCTCACCAAGATCGGGATCCAATTGGCGGGTCAAGGGAAAGCGGATGGGGGTAAGAATTCAGGCACGTATTGCATCAATGGCGCGCCGATTGACGACGCCCAACTCTACAAGGTGATCACCAGCCAGGCGCTGGCAGGAAACGAACAGGTCTACCCGGGCATCTCCAAGCTTCCCCCGGGGAAGCCCGCTTTGGACGACGAGGATAATGTCGCGACGCTTTTCGGGCCGACTCTCGGGCGGGCGATTCAGCGGAACTGGCTCCCCGCCGCCGCGACCTGCGCTCCAGACTGCCTGAAAAGTCTACAAAGATTGGAAAAAAGTCAGCAACAGCGTCGAGTCTTCCATTTGAGCGTTCAAAATGCGGAGATCTCTTATTCCGCCTATACCCCCAACTTGAGCGACACGAGTCTCTTGAACACGTTTGGCGGAGTGACTGACAGTCGCGCTTCGTCGCCTTCGTCCCAATCGGTGGTCGCCACGAACAGTCTGCGAGCCCTCGAAGAGGGCCACTCTCTCGATTGGGGAATGCTCGAAACGCTGGATTTTAATTTCAGTCAAACCGGCAATCAACAGGGCGGATATCCAACGGTTTCCTTTGCGACCAACAGCTTTGTCATCGGCCCCCTCGCTCAAGTTCATCTGGGGGACGATTACTTCGGTCACCCTTGGAAGGGGCTTCCGGCTTTCAAGCTCACCATTTCTCCGGTTCTTTATCAACTGCAACCGCGAGGAAATGTCTTCGCCTTCAATTTGGACAATGCGTTCGCAAACTTAATTCCCAATCAGGCTCGTTTCGCAGCGAGGAGGCAGTGGGGACTCGCCAATCGCACCGGTTTGAGGCACGAGTTCAATGACGGCGGCGCGCATAAGCCCGACAAGGGCAGCTATTACGAATTTGGGTTGGAACACAATACGTATTCTAACGTCCTTTTTGAATTGGATTTCGCGAACGCGGGCGGCGTGACTACGCCGTGCCCCCTCGCGCCGGACAATACATATACCCAGTGCGTCAAAGCGGCACAGAAGGGGGCGGCCAAGAACACCGTTATTCTCGGCCCAGGCACACAGATCCAGGGCCACTACACGAATCTCCACACCTCGGGACTCTACTTTGACTCAATTCTCAGCAAGCAGTTGACGCGCCTGAAACTGCCCGCCAATCAACCTTTGAGCATTTTGTTCCAGGGAAAGGGCGACTACGCGTTTCGCCACTCCTATGCTGATCAGTACACCACGCAGGCCTATTACGCGTTCACTTCATCCATCGGCCTTCAAATTCCCATTTACGGCAATTTGAGCGTCGTCCCGTCCTACGGAGCTTTTTTTTATGAAAATTTCAACCAGTTTCACTCCTTGATCGCGAAAACGGCGACCATCGATGTGCGGTGGACGTTCGACCACCACGATCCCGTTCGATGGCCGAGCGATCTCTCGTACACGACGCCGCCTTCTAACGCAGCTGGCGCGAGCACCGCCAGTTCGAACACCGGCTCCGCCCAGGGGCCCAAGCGCGGCAAGTAAAATGCAACCCGGCTCCGGACGCCCCTCGGAGACCGTGTTCGACCTGGCTTGGGCATGTCTGCCTGCCCATGAGCACACGTGTAGTAGACGGCCGGCGAGCCTTGCTTCCCGAGGTATCGCTCGCGTGATGTTGCGACCGTTGCTCGATGAGCCGCTCCGAACTAGAATCGGCCGCAAGGAGTACACGCCCATGAGCTCACTGAAAAAGCCCGGCAGAAGAACTTTGATGAAGTGGGGGTTCGCGTCGGCGGCGCTGCCGCTCATTTCGGATGAGTTGCCGCGCGCAGAGGCCGCTGCGCCCATGCCCGAAGGCAAGTCGGGGCGCGGCGAAGGCACTGCCGCGCTGCCCTCCGGCCTGCAGGTCTACTACCGCGAAGACTGGCTGGGGGCGCCGTGGCTGGACGGCGAGCCCATGGTTTTTCTGCACGGGAACCTCGAGACCGGCGAGGTCTGGTACGGCTGGGTGCCGCGCCTGGCGCAGCGCTTCCGCCTGTACCGGCCCGATCTGCCCGGCTTCGGGCGTTCGAAGGCGCCTGCCAATTTCGAATGGTCGCTGGCCAATTACACCAAGGCGATGGCGAACTTCCTCGACGCCGTCGGCGCGCCGTCCGCGCACATCGTGGGAGCGAAGACGGGAGGCGCGATCGCCATGCAATTCGCGGCTACGTACCCGCAGCGCACGCGCACGCTGGTGGTTGCCAGCGGGCCGTTCAGCTCCGTCGATCCCAAGATGGAGTCGGCGACGCAGCAGATGCGCCTCGGCTCAGCGGCCACCAAAGAAGAGATGGCCTACTTCGACAAGCTGAAGGACGAAACCAGCCCCGAGACGCGGCGCGGCATCGGCTCCATGCTCTCTTCTTTCAATCTCGAGAGCCTGCTGCCGAAAATCGCCGCGCGCACGCTCATCATCACCTCGGACCGCAGCGCGCTGCAGTCGGTCGAAACGGTTCTGCGCTTCCAGCCGAAGATTCCCAACTCGCGCCTGCTGGTGCTGACCAGCGACGCCTACCACGTGGCCGTCGCCAACGCCGGTGAGTGCGTGACCAACACACTCGCTTTCCTGGATGAAGCGAAGCACGGCGCGTAACTCACGAGAGTAAAGGCGCAAACGCCTCTTGCTTCTTTCTGTTCCTGCTCCGTGAGGGATCGCGGTATGGGGGCGGCGCGTTACGGTTGCAGGGACGCGATGTAGGCGGTGATGTCCAGGATGTCCTCTTCGCTCAGCTTCTGCACCACCGGCTGCATCAGTTGCGCCCCCGGTCCCACGCGCGTGAAGTGCTGGAAGTCGTACAGCTGCCGCGCCAGATAGCTCGGCGAGCGACCCGCCAGCGACGGAAATGTCTCGTGCCCCTTTAACCCTTCCCCGTGGCACGCCGCGCACGCCACGGTCTTGCCCGCGCCTCCGCGCACTACCAGATCCTCGCCTTTCTTCAGGCTTCCCAGCGGCACGTAGGCGATGAATCCCGCGCGCGGATTCCGCAGCGGCTCCGTCTGCTCCACGTCCTGCGGCGTCTCGACGATGCGCATCCCCAGCGGCTCCATGCCCGTTTCGGCGCCTTCGAGCGGCAAGCACAAGCCCCCGCCGCCGCCCACGTAGTGGGTCTTCGGGACCGTGTCGGTCTCCACCACTTTGATCCACGGGGTCCACTTCACGGACGCAAAATACTCCGCGGCCGCGCGGGCCTCTTCATCCGTCAGCCCCTTGGCGATGTTGATCATCTGCGTGGTGTTGCGCTTGCGCTTGTCCCAGCTGGTGCGCGCCCCGTCCCGGAAATCCTGCAGCTGCTGCAAAATGTAGTCGGCCGACAGTCCCGCCGGACCCGCGTTGTTGGGACGCCCTTTGCCGTTCGGATAATGGCAGAAGCCGCAGGCATTCACCGCCGGCTTGCGCCCCTGCGCTACCACCTCAGGCATCGCCGGATGATCGCCGGGAAACCAGTCTGCCGGGCCAAATGTATTGTCCACTTCTTTCAGCGTGAATGCTCCCGCGCTTCCGGGCACGTGCCGGATGGACTGAGTGTCCTCACCGGATTCGTTTTGAGCGGCCGTTGCAGCAGGCGTGGCCGCCGCAACTACGGAAGGGGGCGCTGCAGGCTCCGGTGGCGCAGACGCAGCGAAACCGTAGGCCCAGGGGAGCCCGGACTGCTTGCCGGCGGCATCCGCCTGCTGCCGCTGAGGGCTCGCGTCCGCGCGCGGCGCCATTTGCAGCGACGCCCAAATCAGCAGCAACGCGCCGATGTACTTCGTCATTACCGCCTCCTGCAAGATTGCGGGCAGTCAATTCTGGCCCGCGATTTGACCACGAGCCCCATCCAATTTCAATCCCAGGTCGGGTTCGTCCGGATGGATCGCTTTTTTGATCTTTCTGGATGGCTCCTGCGCGCGGACTATCTTCAGCTTGGCTTCAAGGCGCCGCAACCGCGGCAACAAATGCCATTTACCGAGGAGCGCGTTTATCGGGGGGTTGACTCCTGAGTTGCAACGCACATCAGGCTTTCCTTTTTAATCGACCCGTCGCGCAATAATGTGAGAAACGGGACCACAATGACTTCTGACGCTTGCCGATCGGGAGAAGTAAAAATAGATCGGTGGATTTTCTGGCCCACCATCGCCTCTCTCGGAATAGTCTTTGCTTTTACAATTCTTTGCGAACTTCCTGGGTCGGTGAGTTTTGTCATGATACCAATCTCATTGCTGATTTACGCGATTGCTTCTGTCGCTCTGTTAACGATGGCCGTAATTTACGCCATAAAGAAACGACCACGTAGGGCCGCGTCTCTTCTGATGGTGCTGATAGCGCCTGCATGCCTATGGTTTCCGATTAGCTGGATGGCTGACTGTGTGCATCTTGGGTTAACCGTTGGATTTGGAGGCGCAAGAGGCTTTGCAGTTTACGATTGGTCTGTGGGACTCGCCGGTGGGCCGAACACATTTCTAATCCATGATGACACTGGTCAGATAGCTCTACCTATGGCTGAGCACTCACAACCATCGGACCTTGAAAACGGATTCGGGGAAGTGTGCGCAGGCAATGTGCGTCATTTATTAAGCCACTATTACGTTTGTACATTCTAAACCACGTAAAAGCATGGCCATTCCTTAGTTGCAAAAGAAAAGGCAGATTGTTGTTCCACATGGTGGGCCTGAGTCCCGATAGGTCCGGGATCACGCCTGTGAAGTCTCGTTACCGGCAACTGGCTGCGGGTCGATTTGCAACGGCGTTTGCCAGGGGCTGGCCGGCTGGCTTTTGCCGTCGATTCGTCTCATAATGCCCGAACTTGCCGAGGAGGATCATCATGAGATCACAACTGCTGATTGCGGCGGGGCTGGTGGCCGGGGCGTGGCTGGCGGCTTCGCCCGCCTGGGCGCAGGACGTCACCAAGGAAAACGTGGACGGCATCACCAATTTCCATCGGCTGGAGACCACCGTGGCCTGCTCCGGCGCCATCAAGGCCGACGCCGTGCCAGAGATCAAGAAGTTCGGGTTTGCCTCGATTATCAATCTGCGTGAGCCCACCGAAGACGGCGCCAACATCGAGCAGGAAGCCGCCGCGGCGAAGGCCATCGGCCTGAACTATTACTCGCTTCCTTTTAATTCCTCGGCGCCCGATGCCGCCGTGGTGGACAAGTTCCTCGACGCCATCACCGCCAAGGGCAGCGACCCGGCGTTCATTCACTGCGCCGGCGGCGGACGCGCGGCCACCATGTGGTTCATCAAGCGCATGGTGATCGACCACTGGGACGTGGACAAGGCCGCCAAGGAAGCCACCGACCTGGGCATGAACAGCCCGAAGCTGAAACAGTTCGCCATCGACTACGCGCAAGCGCACAAGCGGTAAGCGCAGGAAAAGTTGGGTGCCCCATCCTTCGCGCCTTTTGCGAAGGGCTTGCCCTGAGTCCAAACGAAGGGTGGGTCCGGCCGACCAAAAGTCAAAAGCCCCACCCTTCCAAAAACCGGAAGGATGGGGCACCCAGAAACCAATCACCCAGAAACTAATCATTGAAGGAAAACGCAGATTCCTGCGACTGTTTGTAGGGCGCGGTTTCAACCGTGCCGTGATTCGTCGGGAATGAAACGGCTTTAGCCGCTGGCTCTACCGCGTCAGGCGCCCCACGCAACCTCCCGAAAGTCGAAGTGCTGCTTAACGGATCAAACCGCGTGTGATACGCTCGCGCCACTGCGCGCCGGCCGAATGCTGCGACGGGCGCCGAGGTGGAAATCCATGCGCAAATTCATCCCGTTTGTATTGGGGACTCTCTTGTTCGTTGCGGCGCCGCTGGCGCGGGCGCAATCGGGCAAGACGCTCAACATTTATGTGGTGGACGTGGAGGGCGGCAACGCCACGCTCTTCGTGACGCCTTCGGGCGAATCGGTCCTGATCGACACGGGCAACGGCGGCGCCGCCGCGCCCCGCGACGCGGGGCGCATCATGGAAGCGGTGAAAGACGCCGGCCTGACGCAGATCGACACACTGATCACGACGCACTGGCACGGCGATCACTTCGGCGGCATGGCCGAACTGGCCAGCCGCATTCCCATCAAGACTTTCGTCGATCACGGGCCGAACATGCAGCCCAACCCGGTGGTCGATGCGTTCTTGCAGACCTATCCCGAGATTTACAGCAAGGGCAAGCACATGGTGGCCAAGCCCGGCGACAAGCTCGCGGTCGCGGGGCTCGACTGGCAACTGGTCAGCTCAGCCGGCGAAGTCATCACCAAGCCGCTGGCCGGCCCAGGAGCCGGCGCGCCCAATCCGGCTTGCGACACTACGAAACCAAATCCCGATGAAGGCGGCGTGGAAAACAGCATGTCCGTGGGCAGCGTGATCACGTTCGGAAAATTTCGCATGGCGCATCTGGGCGATCTGACGCAAGTGAAGGAGTTCCCGCTGATGTGCCCGATGAACCGCATCGGCACCGTGGATTTGTGGGTGGTCTCGCACCACGGGCAGCCCATGTCCAATTCGCAAGTGCTGGTGCACGCGCTGCGCCCGCGCGTGGCCATCCTGAATAACGGCACGCGCAAGGGCGGGCAGCCGGCGGCGATGCAGGTCATCTTTTCGTCGCCGGGCCTGGAAGATCTGTGGCAGCTGCACTTTTCGTTGCTGAGCGGGCAGGAGTACACCCAGCCCGGCCTTTTCATCGCCAACACCATTGACGAGCAGCCGGAGACGATGCCGATCGCGCCGATGGCCGCTCCGGCGCCGGGACCCAACGTGCCGCCGCCGCCCGCGCACAATGGAAAATCGTATTGGGTGAAAGTTTCGGCGCAGGCGGACGGCACCTTCACCGTCACCAACACGCGCAACGGCTTCAGCAAGACCTACAAGCCGCGGGGAACAAGCTAGAGTTTCGTAACCCGGCTACGCAGCTGCAGCGGAGGTTTCGGCTGCCGCGCCGCGGGGCGTCAACACCGCCAGAATTACCGCCACGATCACCAGCGCCGGGATGTCTCCCAGCAAATGACCGTGCTCTGCGGGCATTTGCAGCGCCTGCACCGCCATGATCCCTGCGTGGACCAGGCTGGACCACACGGTGAACCAGATCAGGCTGCGATTCTGGAGCGGATTGCGCGAAGCAATCAGCAGAAACACCCCGAGCGTGGCATAGACGCCCAGGATCATCTGCTCGTATTCAGGCTGATTGGGAGTCCAGCGCCATCCCGAAGGCCACAACGCCATCATCAGCGGGTAAACGCCGACGATAAAAATCAAACCGACGACAATCAACGCGACGCGCAGAATACGCACCCTGGTGGAAAGGCTCATGGGACACCTCCTAGATTGATTTGGGGAACGGATTGAGGCGGATGCTAATCCCGACAAGAGGGGAAGTCAATCGCAGGCATGCGCGAGAACCGTGGCACAATCTTTGACTTTGAAGAAGGCGTTGCCGCGTGCCTTGCGCGTTGCCTTGTGACCAATGCGCCAACGCCCGCGATTTGCGCGATCTGCCCCAAAGTACAGTTTTGGCCGCTGCAAAGTCGTTCGCGCCGAGTGACTTCCGCGCGCGCATGAGAATCTTCTGAGATTTGTCCTTCCGTACAGCTACATTTTTCACAACTCGCAGTACATCGGTACCATAGGCCGCCTTCCAGGGATCGCGCGAGCATCGTTTCGCACGCAAAAAAGTGAACTGGTTGCAGTCGACCGGGAACACTGCATGCTCAAGGAGAATTACACGCAAATGCGATCCCTATCTAAAGCTCTTCTCGTTTTGGCTGGCTTGCTCGCCATCGGATCCTTCACGTCCTCGGTGCGCGCCAACGATTTGCTGGCCGGCTCATTCAAGCTGCCTCACGCCACGCAGTGGAAGGGCACCGTGCTTCCCGCCGGCGATTACCGGTTCCGGCTCTCCCGCACTCAGTACGACTCGAACATTCTCAAAATCGAAGGCAAGGGTGAGGCCCTCGATATCCTGGTGTTTGCCCAGTCGGCCTGCAACACTTGCCGCAAAGGCGCGCTGACCGTCGATGTGGCTGGCGATACTCGCGTCGTGACTTCGCTCGAGCTCCCCGGATTTCATCTGGACTTCAATTCCAATTCCTCCGGGCGCCAAACCGCGAAGCTGAACAAGGCCCAGTCGAATTCCGAGCAGGTTTCGGTGCAGGTAGATCAGAACTAAGGGCGGTTTTTCTCTCCTAGAGGTCGCCATGCGGAGCGCTCCTGGCTGCTCCGCATGGTCACCACTCGCGTCTCCTCGAACCTGAAGGTCGAACCTCGATTCCCATTTTTATTTTCATGACTCCAACGCCTGCGCGGCGGATGTGCGGGCGGGCAAGGACGAAGTATACTTCCCGCTTCCAACACCCACGGACCGGGGAGGAGCCATGAAACGCGCTGTCGTCCTTTTCTTTGCCTGCTGCTGGTTCTCTGTGGCGCCGGCTTCGGCGCAACGCCCCGCTGCGCCTGCTCCAGAGAGCGGAGCTTACTTCCCGGAGCGCTTCGACTGGCAACACAAGAAGCCGCAGGACGTGGGCATGGACGCGGCACGGCTCGATGAGGCCATCAAGCTGGCCATCGCCGACGAAAATCCCGGCCCGCGGAATATGGCCGTGTACCTGGCGACGACATTCGGCGCGAGCGAGCCGTTCGATACGCCCATCGGTCCGGTGAAGGACGCGGGCGGCCCCGCCGGCCTGATCACGCGCCACGGCTATATCGTCGCGGAATGGGGCGACCCGGCGCGCGTGGACATGACCTTCAGCGTGACCAAGACATTTCTCACAACATTGGCGGGCCTGGCCTGGCAGCGCGGCCTGATTCATGATGTCCGCGATCACGCGCGGGACTACATGCCTGCAGGCGTGGACCTTTTCGATGCACCCCACAACCAGCCGATCCAGTGGGAACACCTGCTGCGCCAGACGAGCGACTGGCAGGGCACTCTGTGGGGCAAGCCCGACTGGGCCGACCGCCCCGAAGGCGAAAAGCCCGCCGACTGGCCCAACCGCAGGCTGTATGAGCCCGGGACACGCTACAAGTACAACGACGTGCGCGTGAATGTGCTGGCCCTGGCGCTACTCAACGTGTGGCGCCGGCCGCTGCAGGAAGTGCTGCGCGAGGAGATCATGGAGCCCATCGGCGCGTCTTCCACCTGGCGCTGGTACGGCTATGAGAATTCGTGGGTGGAAATCGACGGGCAAAAGATGCAGGCGGTGACCGGAGGCGGCCACTGGGGCGGCGGCATGTTCATCAACGCGTATGACATGGCGCGCTTCGGCTACTTATTTTTGCGCCACGGAAAGTGGAACGGCCGCGAACTTGTTTCCGAGAAATGGATTGCCATGGCGCGCACGCCGGGTCCCGCGAATAAGACCTATGGCTTCGCTAACTGGTTTTTGAACACGGATCGCAAGCCGCTTCCGGCGGCGCCCGAGTCCGCGGTCTATTTCGAGGGCAACGGCAACAACATCATTTACGTGGATTGGGACAACGACGTGGTCGCCGTGGTTCGCTGGATCAAGGGCGGCAGCGCGCTGAACGATTTTCTTGCAAAGATGCTCGCGTCGATTGATGCCCCCAAGTAGCGCAAGTAGCACAGACTTCAGTCTGTGGGGTTCCATTTGATCTTGGCAGGGGTCTCCATCTTGGCTACGCGAGCGGCCCGGGTTCATTGGCGGAACCCCACAGACTGAAGTCTGTGCTACTTCCAGGCCTCGATCGCTTTCCTCTGCAGCGATTCCGGCGGATACGTCAAGAGTTCCAACCGCACGTTGTTGGGATCGTACATGTTGGCCAGTGGCGCTTTGGTCGAGCCCGAATGTATATTCTCGATCTTCACGCCGCTCTGCTGCAGCGATGCGACCGTGGACTCCAGGTCGTCCGCGGTGATGCCGACGTGCGAAACGCCCGGCTCGTGGCCAGCATCGGCCGGCGTCAACTCGAAAAACGTGTCCTTGCTCATCTGCAGGTACACAATGGGCTTGCCCGCCGCGTCCTTGAACCGGAAGGCTTCGCGAAAGCCCATCGTCGTGGTGTAGAACTTCGTCGATTCGTCCAGATCCTTTACGTAAAGTCCGACGTGATTCAGGCGCAGCCCGGTCACCTTTTTCTGTGGCGACGCCGACGGCTGCATGAGAAACATTCCGGCCACGATTCCCGCAACAAAAATCGCCGATCCACGAATCCAACGCATGTTGAACCTCCTGTAGTAGCACAGCGAGTTTTTACCCTGAGCCCTCGCGAAGGGCTCGCTGTGCGGTTTTGTAGGGTCACAGATGGGCCTTGCTGAAACCGCGATCGCGAAACCCGCACAGCGAGGAGTCGCTGTGCCACAAAAACCTGTCTCCCCTGCGCATCCACTGATTGCGCGCGAATCTTCATCGCAACTTCGTCACCGGCAAGTGAATCTCGACTGCTTGCCGGCCTTTGCGATGCACGAGATACCCTCCCGCCTTTGGCCGCGAAGTGACGATTCGAACCAGTTTGCGTCCCACAAAGTGCGCGGCTGCCCCATCATCGAGCGCCAGCGTTTTCGGGATCAGGCCCTTTGCTACGAGCTCATGCACCGCAGGGCGCCGCTCCTTCTCGCCGTCGTAATGCGGGCAGCACGCATTGGGCAGCCAGCCCAGACAGGCGAGCGGCGCCAGGCGCCCCGCCCAGGAGTCAGTAACGCCCGCCGCAAACCAGCAAATGGCCCCCGCGCTGACGCCAGAAAGTATCGTCCCGGCATTCCAGGCCTCGCGGAGGTATTTCGGCAGGTCCCACTCGCGCCACACCGCGAGCATGCTCTTGGTATTGCCGCCGCCAACATAAATCAAATCCTGCGCCAGGAGAAGCTCCTGCAACTTCGGCGTGCGTTCAAACAAGGGCAGGTGCGTCAGGCGGCAGCGATATTTGGAGAAAGCCGCATAGAACTTGGCGACGTAAACCGGCGCGTCGCCCGTCGCCGTTGGGATAAAACATACGCGCGGGTTTGCTTTACGCGTCTGTGCGAGCAGATACAACTCCAGCCGCGGATTGTCCGGCTCGGACGCGAACCCTCCCCCGCCAATGGCGATAATTTGCCTCGATCTATTCACACCAACCTGCTCTGTGATTCGAATCTACGCGTCGAGTAGGGCCATGTTACTTTCGGCACGCAGTGAACTGCAACTGCCCGCAGGTGTGGGGCAGCCGTCGCGAGCCCTCCTCGCGCGCGACTAATGTTACATTTTCCCGGCGAAGCGTATAGAGTCGGCACCGAAAAGCAGGCGCAACACACGTTCGCAGGCGCCTGGCAGGCAGGAAGAGACGGGGCAAGAAGCAGGAGGACGGTGATGACCACGGAGAATCGCACTCTCACCCGCCGCGACATGCTTCGGGGAGCCGCCGCCGGAATGATCGCTCTTGCCGGACGCGGCGACCTCGCGGCCCCGCAGGCGTCCCGGCCCCCCAACATCGTTTTCTTTCTTGCGGACGACCTGGGCTATGCCGACGTCGCTTGCTACGGGCGGCCTGACCTTCGCACCCCCAATATCGATCAGATCGCATCAAAGGGAATTCGCTTCTTGCAGGCCTATGCGAATTCCGCGGTATGCACCGCGACGCGCACGGCGCTGATCACCGGCCGGTACCAATACCGGCTGCGCGTCGGCCTGGAGGAGCCTCTGGCCGGGAATCCCGATGTCGGTCTGCCCCCAGATCACCCGACTCTGCCATCCCTGTTGAGAAAGGCCGGGTACGGCACCACGCTGATCGGGAAGTGGCACCTTGGTGTTCTGCCGAAGTTCGGTCCTTTGCAAAGCGGCTATGACCACTTCTATGGATTTCGCGGCGGGGCAGTCGACTATTATTCGCACGCCGCGGGCGGCCAAGAGGATCTCTGGGATGGCGACGTTCAAGTCCACCAGGTGGGATACCTGACCGAGTTGCTGGGGCGTCGCGCGGTCGATACCATCAACAGTTACGCGAAATCCCGTCAACCGTTTCTCATCAGCCTGCACTTCAACGCCCCGCACTGGCCCTGGGAAGCCCCCGGCGACGAAGCGGAGTCCAAGCGCCTGGCGCAGCCCGGCAGCGGAGGAATTTTCGACCTCGATGGAGGCTCGCAGAAAACCTATCAGGGAATGATCGAAGCGATGGATCAGCAGATCGGACGGGTGCTGCAGGTCC
>Ga0210398_10000892_pt1 | contig 32377 bp, 29 predicted proteins | sample IncBWC4OmetaG_FD_161047 | JGI IMG/M metagenome (GOLD analysis project Ga0210398, IMG submission 161047) | Forest soil microbial communities from Barre Woods Harvard Forest LTER site, Petersham, Massachusetts, United States - Inc-BW-C-4-O | ecosystem: Environmental > Terrestrial > Soil >... | reverse complement strand
GGACAACGGCCCGGGATGGGCCGACGACGAAGGCACCGAGAACCGCCTGAGGGTCGAATAGATCGTGACTGGTGGCAACGTGGGCAAGACGAAGACGACGCCGAGTGGCGGCCTGTGGAACGCCGGCAGGTATCTCCCGCTTCGCGGGTCGGGACGCCCATCCGGAAAGAGCGCGACCGCGAACACGACGATCTCGCCGGCGCCCGAGTCGGGACTGATCAGCGCTTTGGCATCAGTGCCAAGTCGGCCGCCGTAGACGACCGTGACGCCGGTCGCATCGAGTGTCAGCGGAAGGTTGGTCGGATTCTGCGCTATGACGCCGGTGCCGAAGGCCAGCGGCGCACCGTTGACCGTCAGGTGCTCCGTGGTATCGAGGCGGCTCGATATCATCGGTACGTACTGCAGATAGCCGCCGCTGTCCCCCGCCGGTTGGAGTCCCATGCGCTTGAACTCGGCGGCGATATAGTCGGTGGCTTCGATGTTGCCCCGCGATCCCGGGAGCCGCCCTCCCATCGAGTCGTCCGCGATGATCTCGACGCGGTGTTTGAGCTCAGCCGCGGTGATCGGCGACGAAGGTGTGGCGCGACCGGACGGACGCGCGCAGCTTGCGGCAAGGATGACGGCGATCGGAAGAAGTCGACGCATAGGTGCTGAACATATAGCAAACTCTGGCATAATTCGCCTCACATAGAAGCCAAGGCACGGGCTCTGCAATACCCCGGGGATGATGGCGACCACGCTAGACGACGCGGCGACCGAGCTGTTCGGCGGTAGCGAGATGGGCCAGGTCATGCGCTCGGTGGACTGGAGCGCGACGAGCCTGGGCCCGGTCGAGCAGTGGCCGCAATCGCTCCGGATGATGGTGCGGCTCATCCTCGCCAACCGGATGCCGATCCTACTCTGGTGGGGACCGAACTACATCCAACTCTACAACGACGCCTACCGGCCAGTCCTCGGCGCGAAGCACCCGGCATCGATGGGGCAGCCCACGCGAGAATGCTGGTCAGAGATCTGGCACGTGATCGGGCCGCTCATCGATACCCCGTTCAACGGCGGACCGGCGACTTGGATGGAGGACATCCTCCTCGAGATCAATCGGTACGGGTTCGTCGAAGAGACGCACTTCACGATCGCTTACAGCCCGGTCCCGGATGAGTCGGCGCCGAGCGGGATCGGCGGCGTCATCGCGACTGTTCATGAGATCACGCAGAAGGTCGTGGGCGAGCGGCGCGTCGGCATCTTGCGCGATCTCGGCCGCCGGTCACTCGCGGAGGCGCAGACCGCCGAGGCCACCTGCGCGACCGCCGCCGGGATTCTGGCGAAGCACGCCAGCGACGTTCCGTTCGCCGCGATCTACTTGACCGACCCGGACGGCAAGCACGCGGTGCTCGCCGGCACGTGCGGCGTCGGGGCGGGCGAGCCCATGAGCCCTGTAGCGATCGACGTGCCCGAGTCGGAGACGATCCAGGTCGTCGACCTTTCTGCCCGGTTCGATCGCGTCCCGCCGGGGCCTTGGGCCGATCCGCCGCACACGGCGGTGATCGTGCCGATTCCCTCGAGCATCTCGGGTCAGCCCGCGGGAGTACTCGTGGCCGGCGTCAGCTGTCGACTCGCGCTCGACGAACAGCACTTGGTCTTTTTCGAGATGGTCGCCGCGCAGCTCGCGACGGGTATCGCGAACGCCCGCGCGTACGAGCTGGAGAGGAAGCGCGCCGAGGTGCTCGCGGAGCTCGACCGGGCCAAAACGCAATTCTTCTCGAACGTCAGCCACGAGTTCCGGACACCGCTCACGCTCATGCTCGGGCCGACCGCGGACCTGCTCGCCAATCCCGACGCGCCGCGCACCGACCGCGAGCGGTCGTTGGAGATGATCCATCGCAACACGCTGCGCCTCCAGAAGCTCGTCAACTCGATGCTCGACTTCTCGCGCATCGAGGCCGGCCGCGCCACGGCGTCCTACGAGCCGATCGACCTGGCGACCTTCACGGCTGAGTTGGCGAGCACCTTCCGCTCGGCCACCGAGCGCGCGGGGCTCGCGCTCGATGTGGAGGCGCCGCTCCTGCCGGCGAGCGTCTACGTCGACCGGGAGATGTGGGAGAAGATCGTACTCAATCTCTTGTCCAACGCCTTCAAGCACACGTTCGACGGCGGCATCACCGTCCGCGTGCGCGATGGGGGGCATGCGGCAATCGTCGACGTCGCGGACACGGGCGTCGGCATTGCCGCCGACCAGCTGCCGAAGATTTTTGATCGATTCCATCGCGTGCCGAACGCGCGGAGCCGAACGCACGAGGGGACCGGCATCGGTCTCGCGCTCGTGCAAGAGCTCGTACGCTGGCACGGGGCCCGGATCGATGTCGCCAGCACCGAAGGGGTAGGCACGACGTTCACGATCACGGTGCCGTACGGCGCGGCGCATCTCCCATCGGATCGTCTCGGGTCGGCCGGTCGGCAGCTCGCGTCGACGCGCGTCGGCGCGATGACCTACGTCGAAGAGGCGCTCAAGTGGCTGCCGCCGCCTCCGGACCAGGCGCGGTCGATAACGGTCGTCGGCAGCCAGGGCGCCGCCCGGATCCTCCTGGCCGACGACAATGCGGACATGCGCGAGTACCTGGCTCGCCTGTTGTACGAGCGAGGATGGGCGGTCGAAACCGTCGGCGATGGCTACGCCGCCCTCGCGGCCGCAAAGGCGCGCCCGCCCGATCTCATCCTGAGTGATGTGATGATGCCGGGGCTCGATGGGTTCGCGCTGCTCCGGGCCCTCCGCGCCGACTCCTTGACCGCCACGATTCCGGTTGTCCTCTTGTCAGCGCGTGCTGGCGAGGAGGCGCGCATCGAAGGCGCGCAGGCGGGCGCGGATGACTACCTGGTCAAACCGTTCGGCGCCCAGGAGCTCATCGCGCGAGTCGGCGCGCAGCTCTCCCTCGCCCGGGAGCGGGCGCGCGCGCTGCGGGTGTCCGAGGCGGCGAGTCGGGCCAAGAGCGATTTTCTGGCGATGATGAGCCACGAGCTCAGGACGCCGCTCAACGCGATCGGCGGGTACGCGAGCTTAATGGAGATGGAGGTCCACGGGCCGCTGACCGATGAGCAACGGTCGGACCTGGCCCGCATCCAACAGAGCCAGCGGCATCTCCTCGGCCTGATCAACCAGGTGCTGACGTACTCGCTCGGCCGGGCCGGCACGGCGCGCTACGAGATCGTGGAGCTGCCCCTGCAGGAGGCGATCCTCACCGCTGAGGCACTGGTGGTGGTGCAAGCGGTGGCGCGGAGGCTGACCTACGTGCCGGCCAAATGCGAAGCGTCGCTCCGCGTCCATGCCGATCGCGAGAAGGTCCAGCAGGTGCTGCTCAATCTGCTCAGCAACGCGATCAAGTTCACCGAGCCGGGTGGAGAGATTCGAACGACCTGCACGACGGACGAGGACTCCGTCTGGATCTCCGTCACGGACACGGGTATCGGGATCCCGCCGGAGAAGATTACGGCGATTTTCGAGCCGTTCGTGCAGGTCGATCAGCGCTTGACGCGTCCTCGCGAGGGTGTGGGCCTCGGCCTGGCGATCAGCCGTGACCTCGCGCGGGGCATGGCCGGTGATCTCACGGTCGAGAGTACGCCGGGCAAAGGCAGTACGTTTACGCTCCGGTTGGTGCGCGTCCCATCCACGCCTGCCTGAGCTTGAGCTGCTCGGGTGTCGCGGCGGAGTCGACGGTGAATCGCTGCGGCAGCCCCTTGGCATCTTCGATCAGGGTGAAGCCGAGCTTCGCGTAGTACTCCTCGAGGGGCGGTCGCTCGGTGCCGAAGATGTAGCGGTTGAAGAAATCCCGCGTATCCGGTGATGTGCGCGCGACGATCGTGTCGATCAGCCCGTTCTCCGGGAACGCGCGGTGCTTCCCGTACTGCTTCGAGAGATCGAGGATCAGATCGCGGAGCCCATGCGCGCCGCCAGACTCCTCGAGCAGCTTGATGTCCAGCAGTCCCGCGACGACCGCCCCGCGCATGTAGATGTTCGGGTACTGCTTTTGGCCCGAGTCGCTGTACGACGCGAGTGACATCTCGCGCAGGGACCACGTGGTGTCGAACTGTGTGCGGTCGAGTTGCTCCTTTTGCACGACCAACGCCAGGTACTCGCTGAGCGTCGTCACGCCGCCCTGGAGCATCATCATGTGGGACGCCCACTCGGTGGTGCCTTCGTAGAGCCACAGGTGTTGCGATGGGACGGGCGTCGCGAAGTTGAAGTGCTCGATGATCTCGGAGTGGATGTTGAGCGGCGTCACGACATGGAAGAACTCGTGCGCCGCGATGTCGCGGATCTGCGTGCCGTAGGCGGGCGTGTACGGCGCATCGGGCAGCACGTACTCGGAGCCGTAGGAGTGCTCCCAGGCGCCGGTGACGGTCCCTCTCCCGTACGGGCCGAAATCGTACAAGAACGTGTAGCGATCGACGGGCAGTTTGCCGAGAAACGAGCCGGCGGCGGTCAGCATCTCGCGCATCGCGTCGCGCACCTGGTCGGCGCTGATATCCCGGTTCTGGGTGCGGACGACAATCGTGACGGGCACGCCCGTGACGTCGAGCGTCGACGACGTGAGGTGGGGGCCGAGGAGAATCGGCGAGTCGACGAGGCGATCGTACGTATCGGCGTAAAACACCCCGTTGTGCGTGAGCGGCGTTCCGTAGGTCCAGCCTGTCGGGTAGTTCAGGCGAACCGTCAGCGGTACGCTCTGCATCCCGCGGGGAAAGCCGAACACGCCTTGTCCGTTGATCAAGGCGTAGCCCGGCTCCAGGACCGTACCGCACATCGGGTAGATCGGGTCTTTTTTGTACGCCGTGTCGCGCGTGGCGATCATGTGATAGGTGATGACATGGACCTGTCGCGGATGGCTCAGGCGCCACTCGTTCGTGCTGATGCGCTCAGCCGGTACGATAGTCCCCTGGGCGTCGACCGCTTTGAAGTCGTGGACGAAGCGGCCGATGTCCATCGTCTGGTACGTGCCGGGCGCCGTGGCCGCGAACTCGAAGACGGCATTCGAGTCGGCGAGCGGGGGAACCGTCAACGTCACCGCGAAGACGTGGTGGACGGTGTCCGAGAGGTTGACGGAGTAGCGCAGCGTGTCTGGTTGTGCGCCAGCAATCGTCGCGAGGGCGACGTAGGCAAGAGAGAATATTTTCACGAGTCGAGGCTAGCATCTATGCGCGCGGTGCGGAAGGCGTTCAACCAAATGCTGACGAGTTGCTTACTGGCGGTGGTCGCATCGCCCGCGATAGCCCAGTCGCCGGAGATGGCCAGGCTCGCGAAGGCCCTGGCCGGCGACTGGAGCGCCGTCGAGGTGGTGCAATTCGGCAAGCCGGTCCCCCCGGGCGCGGGCCGTAAGGGCACCACGCATGTGCGCCTGGCCGGTGGGGGTATGGTGCTCGTCGACGAGGGTCACGCGGTCGGCACTGTTGGCGGCGATACGCTCGTCAACGAGTATGTCGAAGGGTCGACCAAAATGCGGGATGCCTGGAGCGACTTTACGCCGACTTCGTACACGCTGACTGAGCAGCACGACGACGGGAATGGCGTCATGCAACCATATGTCGCATCGCATATTACGAAAATGCCTTGACAGGCATATGCCCCAAGAGGCATATTAGGCCATGGTCGATACGTTCACTGCCCTGGCCGAACCAAATCGCTTTCGCATTGTCGAGTTGTTGAGGAGCGGGCCGCGGCCCGTGAACGACATTGGCGAGCGGCTCCGGCTCAATCAGCCGCAAGTCTCGAAGCACCTTCGCGTGCTGAAAGAGGCCGGGCTCGTCGATGTCACGCCGCGGGCGAACCAGCGGCTCTACGAGCTCCGGGCAAGCGAGCTGCGTCGGCTCCACGAGTGGCTCGAACGCTATCGGCGCATCTGGGATGCGCGGTTCGAGGAACTGGACGAGCTGTTGGAAGAGCTCACACACGAGGAACCCTCCGATGGTCGCGATGACAATCAATGACACCGTGATGAAACTCGAGGGCGATCGCGAGATCGTCATCTCGCGGACGTTCAACGCTCCCGCCCGCATCGTGTTCGATGCCTGGACGAAGCCCGAGCTCGTCAAGCGGTGGTGGGCGCCCAAGTCGCACGGTGTATGGATGGTGAGCTGCGATGCCGATGTGCGCGTCGGCGGGATGTATCGCTACGTGATGCAGAAGGACGAGGGCCCCGAGATCGGGTTCTCCGGCACGTACAGCGAGGTCACACCGCCCACGCGTCTCGTGTACACGCAGGTCTACGAGCCGATGAAGGACATCGGTGCGGTGCTCGTCACCGTGACCTTCGACGAGCACGATGGCAAGACCCATCTCGTGTCCCGCAGCCTGTGTCCGTCGAAGCAGGTGCGCGACGGGATGCTCGCTTCGGGCATGGAGCATGGCATGCGGGAGACCTTTGATCAGCTCGAGGAGCTGTTGGCAGCGCCCCGGGACTGATGGCTTGACATGGGTCGGTGTATGGCGTACGTATACACCATACACAGTCCGACAGACGCCGCCCCATGCTGCTCACTATCGATACGAACGACCCTCGGCCGATCTATCAGCAAGTGGCCGATGGGATCAAAGAGCTGATCGCGCGAGGAAAGCTGGCCGAGGGCACGCCGCTGCCGCCCGTCCGGCAGGTGGCGGCCGACCTCGGGGTCAACCTCAACACGATCGCGGCCGCGTATCGCGCGCTCCAGGACGATGGGCTCATCGCCATCAAGCATGGCTCAGGCGCCGTCGTCGCGTCGCGCACGACGACGGAGCGCAGCCCGGATGAGCTGCTGCGCCAGTTACGCACGGCGCTCACGGAGCTCGTCCTCGCCGGCTTCTCGGCGCGGAAAATATTGACCATCGTGGCGCGGGAGCTCAAATGACGGACCCCGTCCGAGCGGTCGTCATGTTCTACGCGCTCTTCTGGGCGATTCGCATCAACGGCTGCGTCCGTCGCGGACGCCAGCCGCGGCTGCGAGGAGCGGACTGGTTCTTCAATGTCCACGTGCCGCCTGGCTTCTATGACGGACCGGGCAAGCAGCTCCTTCGTTGGTACTGGGTGCGAATGATGATCCCGTTCGCGGTCGACATCCCGATCGCGATCTGGATCTTCGGGTCCGGCCGACTCACACTGCTCGCCTGGCTGATCATCGGTCTGTGCGCCGTCATCCATGTCAACCATCTCATCTCGGTGGACCTAGCGGAGCGTCAGGCGCGCCCGTTCGCCGCTCCCGATGCCGAGCAGCCGGTCGCGTCCATCACGCTGTCGCTCACCCCTCGCCGCTTGCGCGACTACTCGAACCTGAAGCTCGAGCTGGTGCTCATCGTCACCACGGTCTGCGCGCTGGTTTTTGCCCACGATCACAGGGCCGGGTGGAAGGCCGCCGCGTTCCTCATCTATATGCACTTGGGTTTCGTCTACGCGAAGTGCGCCATCGTGGCCTGGCGCACCGACCACACTGAAGTGCACGAAGCCAGACGGAGATTCTACCTCACCAGCTGCGACTGGTACCGCGCGCTCCTGACGGCGCAGCTCGTCGCGAGAGTAAATATCGTCGTGTGGCTGGCGATCACCGTTGTCAGTACGGTTATCGTGGAGATCAAACGCAAGCAGTTGGCCACGCTCTCGGCCCGCGCCAAACCCGTGACGTTGCCGGATTTGCTCCGCCAATCCGAGATCGCCCGCTGGCCCATCTGCTATCAGCCGTCGGCGCCGCTCCTCATGCTCAAAGGCGCGCGCGGCTATTCGATCAACTTGGCGAATACGTTCGCGTTGGTCGGCATAGCGTACGTGACCGGCTTCGTGGTGCTCGGGAGGGTGCTGTGACGAGGGCGCGGATCGGAAGAATCCTGGCGGCCATTCTGATTCTCGTTCTGGCGTCGCTCGCCAAGCACGCGGTCGGCTATCAAGGGATGCCGTCGCGACTCCTGCCCTCGCTGGTCCTGTGGATCGCGTTCTTCGCCTACTGGGCCTATGCCTCGCGGAACTCCGCGCCGACCCAGAGCTCGGAGTCCTGGGGCTCGACCTATCTCCATCAGGGCGCGCTCGGCGTCGCGCTCCTGCTGCTCTACCTGCCCGTCCCTGGACTCAACGGCTGGTTCATTCCGGAGCGGTTTCAATTCGCGGTTGTGATCGGCGGCATCGTGCAGGTCCTCGGCCTTCTGTTAGCCGTCTGGGCTCGGCGACACCTGGGGCGCAACTGGGCGGCGGAAGTCCGGATCGGTGTCGATCACGAGTTGGTGCGAACCGGTCCCTATCGCTGGATCCGGCATCCGATCTATACCGCGATGCTCACCATGTTCCTCGGCACGGCGATCGCGTGCGGTCAGTATCACGCGCTGCTCGGCGTCGCCATTCTCTTCGTGGCCTATATAAGAAAAACCCGGCTCGAGGAAGAGATCCTGAGCCGGACTTTTCCGACGGACTACGAGGCGTATCGGCGAGCGACGTGGCGACTGGTGCCGCCCGTCTTTTAGTTATTGCTCGGCGGGCCTCCACCAGTAGAGGGGCGGGATCTCGCGCTCGCGCGGATAGATCTCCTTGAGCGTCGCGCCCTCGTACAGCCGCCCGTTCTTCATGACATAGAGAATGGTGTTCGTGTTCCTGATGTCGTCGAGCGGATTTTTGTCGAGCACCTGCAGGTCGGCCAACTTCCCGACCTCCAAGGACCCCAGGTCTTTGTCGATGCCGATTGCCTGGGCACCGAAGATCGTCCCGACCCGCAGCACGTCGTGCGGGGGCATGCCGCCGCTCGCGATCGACCACAGCTCGAAGTGGTCGCCGAGCCCCTGCAGTTGCCCGTGACCGCCCAGTCCGACGCGGCCGCCGGCGGCGACGATTTTCGCGGCTTGGGCGGCGACGTTGGGGAAGCTGTACTGGCTGTCGGCGAACCATCCCGGCCGCCGCAAGGAGCGGCGATCGACCTCGTCGTGCGGCGTGAAGCGCCGGAGCTTGGCGTCGTTGTGCACGTCGTAGTGCTCGTACCAATAATTCTCGGCCCACGGCCCGCCGTACTCGACGAGGAGCGTCGGCGTGTAGGTGATACCGCTCGACGCGACGAGCTGGACGATGTCTTTGTACAGCGGCATGATCGCATAGGCGTGCTCGCTGCCCGCGTAGCCGTCGATCGCCTCGGTCATGTTCTTCCGGAAGTCGAGACCGCCCTCGAGCGTCGGGGTGATCCCTTGCTCCTTGGCTGCGATCAGCGTCCACTGGCGTTGCATCCGGTCGCCGACCATGTACTGCTTGAGCGTGTGCGTCTGGTAGAAGTCCGAGTAACGCGTCAACACTTCGCGCGCGTCGGCCTGGCTCGATACCTCGTCCGTCCAGAACACGCCAGGGCCCGTCGTGAAGATCCGTGGGCCGATCAGCTCGCCCGTCTCTACGAGATCGCCATACGTGAGCACATCCGTCGTGCTGGTCTGCGGGTCACGCGTGGTCGTCACGCCATAGGCCAGGTTCGCCAGATATTCGTAGACCTGCGATTTGTGGACGCCCCACGTCGGCCACATGTGGGCGTGAATGTCGATGTACCCCGGAATGATCGTCTTCCCGTGCACGTCGATGCGTTTGGCACCCGACGGGACCGTCACCGAGCCCGACGCTCCGATCGCGGCAATGCGATTATTTGTGACGACGATATCCCCTTCGGGGATTATCTCGTCGCCCTTCATTGTGACAATGCGGGCGCCGGTCAGAACGACGGAGCCACTCGGGCGGTCTTTCGGCGCGACCATCGTGATGTCGAACCGCTTGGCCGTGTAGGCGTAGTGCGGCATCGCGGCCGTGTCGGCCTTCTTACTGGTATCCCCTTTGGCCTTTGTCGTCGAGTCGTTGACCGCGGCAGTCGCGGCGGCGAGGTCGTAGGTGAAAAATGAGCGACCCAGCGACCAGTACACGGATTTCCCGTTGGGAGACCAGCCGAGGAAGTCACCGCCCACGCGCGTGAGGCGCCGCAGCGGGACCGGGGCGTCGTCAGCGCTTTCGACCGACACGGTCGGCGTCTGGCCGCCGGTGATAGGAACGGCGACGAGATAGACCTTCCGATTTACGAGCGCGATCGCCTGGCTCGAGTCCGGCGAGATGACGATGTCTTCGGCTGGCTCCGGTTGCGGTTGCGGCTCGGTAAGCTGGCGGTTGTCGTCCTCCAACTCGAATCCCTTGGAGACGTAGCCCGTGACCTTGAGATGTACGCGGCGATCCGTGCCATCCCAACGCACGGAGACGAGCCCCTCGTTCGGGTCGTTGAAGTAGATGCGCGTGGTATCGCGCGTGAAATGTGGCTGGCCGTATGCATTCAATGGCGTGATCACCGTCGCCTCACCGCCCGCCGCCGGCAACCACACGAGCTCGAGGACCTGGGGGCCAGGGCCCGCGAACTCGTTCTCGCGCTCGGTGCGCTGCTGATGCGGACCGCGGGCGACGACGAGGCGATGGCCGGTGGGATCGTACGCCAGATTTTCGTAGAAGGCCGTATGGCGGGAGAGTTTTTCCGGCTTTGCTTTCGCGACGTCGGTGCGAATGCGCCAGACATCTCCGCCGTCTTCGGACCACGTGACAAAGGCCAGATATTTCCCATCGGGCGACCAGCTCGGGGAGTATTCGCCGAGCGAGAAATCGGTCACGCGGCGTGGCCGGCAGGTGGTGCATCCGAGATCGGTGAGCCAGAGCCGATCGAGCGCGGTGAACGCGAGCGTCTTGCCATCAGGCGAGGGTCGCGCCTCGCGGATCTGCCGAACCGTGAGCACCGAGTCGTCGATCGGATACGCGAACTTGACGAGCGGGCCCATCTCGATATCGACATCGGCCGTGAAGGGGACGGGTGTCGCGGCTTTCGTCGCGACATCGACCTTCCAGATCTTGCCGCCGTACGAGATGACGATGGCCTTCGAGTCCGGAGTGAATGCAAACCCGGGCAGTATGTCGCGCGTGTAGCGCGACTCCATGTCGTCGCGCGTGATATGATCGACGAGCCAGACTTCGTCGCCCGACTCGAGGTCGCGCAGCTTGAGGCCCGTGATGCCGTCACGCCGGGATGCGAACGCCAGCCAATGGCCATCGCGTGACAGCGTGGGTCGGATCCCGCCGCCAATATTGGTCGTCCGGACGAACGTTTTGCCGGTGACACGGTCATAGACGCCGACCTGCCACGCATCGGACAGCATCTGGTTGTATTGGAACCGTCCGTGCTTGACCGATGCGTAGATGTATCGCGGATCCTTGCCGAACGCAGCGCCCAGGTAGTTATCGAAGGGCGGCGGCGCGTTCGGCGACGGCGGAGGGCCGTCCTTTGGTGGCGTCGTGAGCACGATGCCCTTGCCGCCGGACGCGTTCAGCAGAACGAGATCGTATTTGCTCCCCAGTATGCCCGTCTTGTTGCGCGAGACGACGAGATATTGGCCGTCGGGCGTCCAGGCTGGCGAGATGTACTGCGCGTCCTTGTCACTCGTGAGCGAGCGCGGATTGTGTCCGTCGGCATCGACGAGCCACAGATTTTCATAGCCCGTCCGATCCGTGACGTACACGACGGACTTCCCATCGGGCGAGAACCGGGGCTGTCCGTCGAAGCCCATGCCTGACGTGATGCGCGTCGCGGTGCCACCCGTGATCGGCACCGTGTACAGGTCGCCGACGAGGTCGAAGACTACCGACTTCCCGTCTGGTGACACGTCGAGGGACATCCACGTTCCCTCGTCGGTCGTGAATTTCGTGTGCCGGGTCGGGAGGATCGGGAGGCTGGTTTCCGGGGCGGTTTTCTTGGCGGAATCACCGCCGATGGGGTGCGCCGCGAGGGCGAGCGCGAGTGGCCATAGGATCAGCATGGGATATAGGATACGCGCTCGCCGGTCCCCAGGAAGGGCTCCAGGTGTTGCTGTTCGTAAACGGAAGAGGCAATGTCATGCCCGTGTTGACATTTATGATGTCGAGCGCGGTGGTCGAGTCGTTCTGGGAGATGAGCCACTGCCCGTCCGGCGACCAATCGAGGCCAAAGTCGTAGTTGTTGCCTTTGACGACGCGATTGCCGGAGCCATCGGACTGAATGATGTCGATGGGGCCCCCACCACCCTGGCTGATCGCCAGGTAAGCAATGGAGGCGCTGTTCGGCGCCCATCGCGGGGCAAACCCGTGCACGGGAAACGCGGTTTCGGCGCTCGAGGCCAACGTGAAAACGTGCAGCGCGGAATAGGTCAGGTCCGAGTACACCAGTTGCGAGCCATCGCTCGATGGACTCGAGGTCCAACTCCCATCCGTCCCCGCGATCGAGTCCTTCATGGTGCCATCGGGATGCGCGCGCCAGAGGACCGACGAGGAACCGCCTCCCACGATGTCCGTCCAGTAGAGCCACGTGCCATCGCGAGAGAACTGCGGCCAGTAATGGCCAATGGCGCCGCTGTCGATCGTCGTCGTGGTCCCGTCACTGATGGTGACGGCGTACAATGCGGCACTGCCGGTGCTGAATCCGCGGCTGCCCTGATCGTAGACGATGGTCTTTCCGTCGGGCGACCATCGGACGTTGCCGACATTCTGGACGGGCAACACGCGGGCCTGACTGCCATCGAGGTTCGAGACCACGATGCCGGAGTCGTTGCCAAACGCAATCGTGCCCTGAGGCACGACCGATATTTTCGTGGTGTCCGGGGGCGCGCCGCGTGCCGTGGCGCTCACGGCCGCCAGGCCGAGCGCGGTGCCGGTCACGGTGGCGCCCGAGAGCGTGATCGGTCCACTGATCATGTGATACGTGACCGTGTCGTTGGGGCGCAGATTGTCATACTGGTCGTATACGAACGCATGCAGCGTATCGGTCGCTCCCACCACCACGGCGGTGTCATTTTGCTTTTGCACGCGGATCGGTGCACCCGGAGTCGCCGTCTCCGGCACGGTGTCCACGATGCCGAACGCGGGCACGCGCACGATGATCGCCCCCCGTTGGGCGAACTGGTTGAGCCGCACGTACACTCTGGCCGCCCCGTTCGCGTCGGTCGTAACGGCGAGTTGCGGCGACGGACCGCCGGGGTACTGCGACAGGCTCGTGGTGTCGGTCAGCTGCAGAAAGGCAAAGTATTCACAGCAGCCAGACCCCGTATCGGTCGTCGACTGGAACTGGACGATCTGGCCAGCGGCCCCAGGTTCGTGCAATGCCACCACGAGCTCCTCCGGCAGCACGGACAGGACCGTGTCAGTCTGACCGGCTCCGAGCACGATCGACAGGCCGCGCGGCGCGACGGCGTTGCTGCCGCCGCATGCGGCGAGGCCGATTGTAACGAGCAGGAGTGACCGTAGAGACAGGCGCTCGTCACTCGTTCGCGTGGAACTACGCTCTCTCGCGGTCATGGCTCTCGTTCTGGGATCGGGGTGTGACCGGTTTGGTCGCGCTGCGATTACCATTGGCGTTGCGGGTCCATTGCAGCAGCCGTACGGCCTCATGAACCTCCAAGGGGTTCAGCTCGCGGCCGGCGACTCGGTCCACATTATTTCGTGTGACGAGAATGGGGAAGAGGCCAAAGCGGTCGCCTGCGCGCAGAGTTTCGTCGACAACCCCTCCGTGGCCGCGGTCGTGGGGCACATGAGCTCCGCCGCGCAGCTGGCGGCCGCGAATGTGTACGACGGACGCCTGGTCTCGGTCGCGACGACCGCCAGCTCGCCGTGGCTCACGGGCGTGTCGCCCTGGGTCTTCCGGGTGATCTCCAGCGACTCGACGAATGGGGCGGACTTCGCGCGGTTCGCGGAGACCCGGGGTGTTCGGCGGGCAGCGGTGATCTATGAGAACACGTCCTACGGCCGCGGGCTCGCCAACGCGTTTCGCCGGCAGTTCACGGGGACGCTGGTGGCATTCGAGCCGATCAGCGGCGACAGCGCGACCTCGTTCGAGGCGTACACGGCCTATCTCAAGCGAACCACGACCGACATGGTGTTCGCCGCGACCACGCAGGATCCGGCGATCGCATTACTCAAAGAAGTCCGGCGGCAGCGCGTGCCGCTGACGTTTTTGAGCATCGGCGGGAGCTCGTGGTCGAGCGCGGTGGCCGATAGCGCGTTGTCCGAGGGGATCTATCTCGGGACACCCTTCGACACCAAGATCGATCGGCCCCAGGTGCAAGCGTTCGTGCAGGCGTTTCAGGCCAAGTTTCACCGCACGCCCGATGGCGACGCGGCGCTCGCTTACGATGCGACCATGCTGGTCGTGCGCGCGATTCGCGCCGTGGGCACGAATCGCGGCACGATTCGCGAGTATCTGCACGACTTGACCGTCCAACGGGCCGTCGAGGGCGTGACCGGCCCGGTGGCGTTTGCCGCGACGGGAGATCCGACCGGCCGCAGCTTCGTGTTTCTCAAAGCCCACCGCGGGCGGTTCGAGGCGCTCAGTCGGTAGACGGCTTGTAGGATACCTGGGCCGAGTACCTGAGGAGCAGCGGCACCGTCCAGTTTGGGTATTTCTGCTCCATCGCCGCGACCAGCGCGTTGGCGTCGGGTGATGACGCTCGGGCGGCCTCGAAATCGGTCAGATATTGGTCCATCGTCTGAACCACATCCGGGGTGTCCGTCGCATCCGGACTCTTGTGGCCGGCAATGACGGTCGTTGGGTGCAGCGCCGCGATGCGCGCGAGTGATTGATGCCAGCGGACGCGTGACTTGGCGTCGGAGGCCGCCAACCACGGATGAACTTTATTAAAGACAATGTCGCCCGTGATCACGGTGTGGAGCGACGGGATCCAGATGAAACTGTTCGTCGGGCGCAGGACATCGCCTTGCTCATCCGGGTGGATCTCGATCCGCTGTCCGTCGACGGTCAGCGTCGTGCTCGGCAACACCGAGGGCGTGACGAGACTGTCCGGCGCTTCCTGCGGCATCCCTTTCTTCGCGCCGGCGAAGAATTTCGGCCCGGTTTTCTTGAACTCCTCGATCGCCGCAGCGGTCATGTACACCGGCGTGCCGGGAAATTTCTCGACGAACGGCGCGACGCCGAAGTAGTGATCTTCATCGGGATGCGTAATGAAGATGGCTTTGAGATGCGTCCCCATGGCCGCGACCGCAGCGGCTTCTTTCTCGGCGTCACTTCGACGGAGGCCGGCATCGACGAGGATCGCCTCGGTGCGTCCGACGATCAGCTCGGAGTTGACGTTGTACGCCATCGTGTCGTTGGCCGGGAATTGCGCGATGTGGAGCGCCCCGGCGGCGAGCGCTTGTAGGAGCATGGCTCCCAGTTAGCGTCGATTGGCGGGCGCGAACAACGCGCCTGACGCGAGTGGGCCCGTTGGCGTGATGAGTGGGCCCCTCGTGCGGTTGCCGTCTGCGCACCCGGTGCGCATGATACAGACATGCGGACGTCGCGGATCGTCGCGCTGTCACTCGGTGTCGGCACGTTCTTCACCGCGCAGACGATCCTCATGACGTTGAGCGCCGGTCAGCCCATCAACGTCGAATGGAACGTCGTCCAGGAATTTCTCTTCTGGTTTGTCTGGGCCGCGCTGTCACCAGTCGTCCTCGCCGCGCTCAGGCGATGGCCGCTCGATGCCAAGCCGGTCTATCGGCCCATCCTCGCGCATGTTGGCGTCGCGGCCGTGCTCGCGCCACTCGAGACGATCCTCGCGTTCGGGCTGCACTTCGTGTTCGTTCGCCCACCGCAACCTGGGGCTTGGATCCGGCGCACCGTGCCGAACCTCGTGTGGGGCGTGTTCATGGGTGCGTTCTTCTATTGGGTGGTGGTTGGCGTGTACACCACGCTCCAGTACCGGGCGCGCAGCACCGCCCTCGAAGCCGACCTGACGCGGGCGCGACTCGACGCGCTGCGATCGCAACTCCGGCCGCATTTCCTGTTCAACACACTGAATGCCATCTCGGTGCTGACCGCCGAGGACGCGGACAAAGCGCGGCACATGGTCGTGCGACTCGGCTCGCTGCTGCGGCGGAGTCTCGACGAAGAGCATCACGAAGTCCCGTTGCATCGGGAGCTCGCCTTCTTGAACGAATATCTCGACATCCAGCGCATGCGGTTCGGCGACCGCCTGTCGGTGACACTCGCGATCGACCCGGAGGTCGTGAACGCGAGAGTCCCCGTCTTGCTGCTTCAGCCCATCGTCGAAAATGCCATCAAGCACGGCGCGTCGGACGACAACGGCACCGCAACTATTTTCGTTCGCGCCGCGCGCGACAACGGCAGTCTCTGTCTGACCGTGGAGGATCGAGGTCCCGGACCGGGCAACGCGCCGGAAGGCGTGGGGTTACGCAACACGCGTCAGCGTTTGCGTACCCTGTATGTCGACGCGACGCTGGACCTACGCCACGCCGATGGCCCGGGCGCACGGGTCGATATCCGCATGCCGTACGCGGTATGAGAGTCCTGATTGTCGATGATGAACCCTTGGCGAGACGCGGGCTCAGGAGCGAGATCGAGCGTCTGCCGGGATTCGCGTGCGCCGGCGAGGCCAGCGGTCGCGACGAGGCCATCGCCGCCATCGTGGAGCAGCAACCGGACGTCGTCTTGCTCGATGTCCAACTCGGCCGCGCGACGGCCTTCGAGGTCATCGAGCAGATCGGCGTGGAGTCGATGCCACTCGTCATCTTCGTGACGGCCTATGATCAACACGCGCTGCGCGCGTTCGAGGTCAACGCCATCGACTTTGTCCTCAAGCCCGTGGACCCTGACCGCCTGCGCGACGCGCTCGAAAAAGCCACGCGTCAGCGGTCGCTGGAACAAGGCGCTTCGCTCGCGGAACGACTGGAGCGTTTGCTCGCGACGTCGACCCCTCAGCCGGCGGCCAGGACAACCATCGATCGGCTCGTCGTGCCCGATGGCGATCGACTCGCGTTCGTCGACGTGCGCACGGTCGAGTGGATCGAGGCCTCGGGCAACTACGTCCGCGTGCATGCCGGAACGCGGAGCTATCTCTTGCGCACGACCATGAACCGCATGGCCGGCCGCGTGGGCGGGACGTTTGTGAGAGTCCGCCGGTCGGCGCTCGTCAACCCACAGGCGATCGTGACGGTCGAGCGGTATGCCAAGGGGATGTTCGTGCTGCACCTCCGGAGCGGCGCGCGGCTCATCTCCAGCCGGCATCACCAGGCCGAGATCCGCAAGATCCTGGTGCCTTAGAAAAACTGTTGATTCACCGCGCCGCCTAGAGTAGACTCGCCGTCCGTGGTTCGGCGCTATCGTTTAGCCGCTGTTTTTGGACCGGCCGCGGTCATTGTCGCGGTCGGCATCGCGACCGTCGCGGACGTTCGGCGATCCGCGGACGCCGATCGTTGGGTCGCCCACACGATCGAGGTGAGAGAGACGGCGGCCAGCGCCCTCGCCGCCGTCAATGCCGGCACCGACCCGGGACCGGCGCTCGCGACGCTGCGCCAGCTCACGGCGGACAATATCGCGCAGCAGCGGCATCTCGACGCGCTCGCGCTCCGGCCGTCGCCGGACTCCGCGCGCGTCATACTCACGGCAATCGACACGGAAGAGCGCGGGCTCCTGGCGGTACGGGAGGCAGCCGTCGCCCGGTGGCGGGCCATCACGCTCTGGGTGGTCGTGCTCGGCGGCGCGATTGCCGCTGGATTCGCGATCCTGGTCAACGCGATCGTGGCTCGGTATGCGATGGAGAGCGCCCGTGCCGTAGCCGATGCGAACGAAGCGCGGCTCGCGGCTGAGACGTTGGTGGAAGAGCTGCGACTGGCGGATGTCGAGAAGATTCGCGTCGAGGAAGCAACGCGGCTCAAAAGCGAATTTCTGGCCGCGATGTCGCACGAGCTGCGGACGCCGCTCAATGCCATCATCGGATTTACGCAGATCCTCTACGATGGCAAAGTGGATCCCGCGACGCCTGAGCATAAGGAGTACTTGGGCGATGTGCTCACGAGCGCCCGGCATCTGTTGCAGCTCATCAACGACGTGCTCGATCTGTCGAAGGTCGAAGCCGGCAAAATGGAGTTCCATGTCGAGCCCGTCGACCTGTCGGCGCTGATTGCCGAGGTCCTCGGGATCCTGCGCACGACGACCGAGACCAAGCGCTTGAGCGTCGAGACGCACGTCGATCCCCGCGTCGCCGACGTCGTGCTCGATGCCGGGCGGTTCAAGCAGGTGCTCTACAATTACTTGTCCAACGCGCTCAAGTTCACCCCGGAGGGCGGGCGGATCACCGTCCGGGTGCTCGATCAAGGCGTCGAGTTCAAGACCGAGGTCGAAGACACGGGCCCGGGCATTCCCGAAGAGGATGTCGGCCGGCTTTTCACGAGGTTCGAGCAGCTCGAGACCAAAGGCAGACGACAACCTGGCACGGGACTGGGGCTCGCGCTTACGAAGCGACTCGTCGAGGCCCAAGGCGGCGAGGTTGGTGTCCGGAGCACACTGGGTCGCGGAACGACCTTCTACGCCGTGCTGCCGCGTCACAGCAAGGGCATTCCGAGCAGCGCCACGGCACTCTCGATTCCGGGCCCGACCGCCGTGGCGCGAAAAATCCTCGTCGTCGACGACGACGCGAATGACCAAGGCGTGCTCATCGACACACTGACCAAGGCCGGCTACGCCGTCGAAACCGCGGCCACCGGCGCACAAGCGCTCGCCAAGACCCGACAGCAGACGTTCGACGCGATCACGCTCGACCTCTTGCTGCCCGACATGAATGGGCTGGATGTGCTCCGCGCGATTCGATCGGAGGTCGCCAATCGCGACGTGCCCATCATCGTGATCACCGTGGTCGCCGTCCACGGCGCCGTCGCGGGATTCGCGGTGCACGACTTCCTCACGAAACCCTTCGATCCATCGGCGCTCGTCGTCTCGCTGGAACGGGCCGGTGTGGGCTCGGTGGGCAGCAACGTGCTGGTCGTCGACGATGATCCTGGGTCCCGCCAACTCATGGCCGCGACCCTCGGGCCACTCGGCTACGTCGCCCACTGCGTGCCAGGCGGAGCGATCGGGCTGGAGCGCGCGCGCGAGCACCCGCCGGACGCGGTGGTGCTCGATCTCATGATGCCCGAGATGGACGGATTTCAGTTCCTCGAGCAGTTCCGGCAGTTACCGCGATGCCGGCGCATTCCCGTCATTGTGTGGACCGCGAAAAACTTGAGCGTCGACGAGTTCACCAGGCTGCGCGCGTCAGCCCAGGGCGTCGTCGCCAAGAACGGCAACCCGGCGACGACGCTCGTGGAGGAGCTCAAGACGTTCTTACCGGTGTGACGGCGTCGCGATAAACGCGAGCTGTTCGCCCGTGCTCGGCACGACTAAGAACCCCGTGATCTGTCCCTCGTCGTTGATGCCCTGCGCGCTCTGCAGAAGATTCGGATAGCCCTTCGGCATGAGATCTTGCAGGTTGATCATGTGGTGGTCCTGATACAAAAACGCCCGAGCCGTAGCGCCGATCGAGATGCCGACGATCTGGCCGCGATTGTTGATGTCGAGCGCTTCGCTCAGTGCATCGCCTGGGAGCGTTTTGAGATCGCCAATGCCCTCTTCCCGCGTCCAGACGAAGGCGTGAAAGTTCGGCGCGGCCCCGTTCTGATCGCCTGTGAGATCGGCGAAGCCAACAACGACGCCATCGTTGTTGAGCGCCATCGCGGTGTTCCAGGCGCTGCCGCCCAAGCCGCCAATGTCGATCACGCGTCCGTGATCCCACATGACCGCTCTCCGGGCGCTGATGCCGCCGACGGCGGTGTCGCACGCGCCGGAGATGCCGACGACCTGATCGCGGTCGTTGATTGCCGTCGCCGAGCTGGCCGAGTCGCCAGGGAGCGGACGCAGCTCGTGAAGCCGGCCACTCTCGGGATGCCATACGACGGCACGGAATCCGAGCACTTGCGGCGCATGACATGTCGGATCGTGCACCGCCGTCTCCGCCCACCCGACGACGTATCCGCGATTGTTCACCTCGGTCGCGAAACTGTTATCGCCGCCCAACGTGGGCATCGCGGTCATCTTGCCGTCCTGCCACACGAATCCACGACAGATGTGACCGGTGATCGTCGGGAAGAACGCCGAGCAGCTCCAGTGCTCGCCGAGTGGCGACAGCTCGGCCGTCTCGGAGAAACCCACCACCATGTTCCGATCATTCAAGCCCGGCCAACCGACTTGACTGTTGGGTCCGCCGAGCGTGTTGAGATCGTTGACCACGCCATCGCGAAAGAACGTCGCGTGCTGGATGTTGTTCGCCTGATTGAATCCGGCGACCGCGCCCTCGTTGTTGATCGCGTTGCTCGAGGACATCGGCACGGTGACGATGTCGTATTGCGGGGCCGAGCTCCCACGGTCGGCACGTAGGGTCGGGGCCGTCGTGGTGGCGTCGTGGCTGTTGCTACAGCCGACGAGCGCAGCGACCGCGAGTACATATCGCATGTGGCGCATAAGACTCTCTTGGAGAGGGATACGCCATCATGAAGCGCATAATCGGTCAGCGCATGTCAGAAACGGACTTCAATCTTTTCAATTTTCTCGCAGTGCGCGCACGGCGTCGACACTCCCGGCGCGGCGAGCCGGGATGTACGCGGCGAGGCTTGCCACGGCGAGCAGAAGCGTGATGCCGATGGCGAGCGTGACGGGGTCGATCGGTGACACGGCGTAGAGGAGCGCGCGAATCGAGCGCCCTGAGATGAGCGCAACGATGAGGCCGATACCGGAGCCGATTCCGGCGAGCGCGATGGCTTCGCCAAGGATGAGGCGCCGAATCCCACGCGACGTGGCGCCGAGTGCCAGCCGAATGGACACCTCTCGGGTGCGAGTGCGGGTCACGTGGCTCATGATGCCGAAGATACCGACGCCGGCGAGCGTCAACGCGATCGCCGCGAACACGCCGAGCACGGTAAGGACCATCCGCGACGGACGCGTGGACGTGGCGAGGAGCTCGTCGAGCGTGGCCGAGGAGGCGATAGGCTGGGACGCGTTCACCGCCGCCAGCTCGCGGCGGACGGAACCGAGCACCGCGCCTGGAGGGATGGCGGTTTGCACGACGAGCTCGACCCCGCCGATCGGCGACTGCGCGTAGGGCGTGTACAACTCCGGCTTTGGCGGCTCATCGAGACCCGCATCATGGACATCGCCGACGACGCCAACAATCTCCCGCTCGATGGGATTGCTGTCGAATGAGACCACGAGCCGCTGCCCGATGGGGTCGGCGGCGCCAAAGTACTCGCGTGCGAACGCGGCACTCACGATGGCGACCGGAGGGTGCACCGCGTCGTCCGTCGCGACGAATGCCCGGCCACGGTGCAGTGGAATGTTCAGTGCGGTGAAATATCCTGGCGTCGTCGCCGCCGCGAGGACGCTGGGCCGCTCGCGCGCTGATCCAACGGGTCGCCCCTTGATCTCGAACTCGGCGTGAGTGGTGGCAATCGGGCCGGCGAATGGCAACAGCGAGGTGATGCCGACGTGGCGCACGCCGGGGACCGTCGCCACGCGATCCTCGAGGGCTCGGAGGAACGCCACGCGCGCCGTATCCGTCGGGAACAGGTGCTCGGTCTGAAACATGACGGCGAGGATGTTCGTGGGCGCGAACCCGGGATCGACGGCGAGGAGCGCGCGAACGCTCTTCACGAAGAGGCCCGCGCCAACCACGAGCACGAGCGCCAGCGCGACCTCGCTCACGACGAGGACCCGGTGGACGCGCCGCCCCTTTCGCGGGCTTCGCGTTGGCATGAACGCCAGCGCGACGATGATCGCAACCGCGAAGAGCCCGACCGGAAGCCCGAGATGTAGCTGATCCGCGCGCGGCAACAGACCAGCGCCGAGCGACCGGACCCAGCCCAGGGCGAAATACGTCAAGACGATACTGAGCAGCAAGCCGACCCCAAAGAGCACACTATGCTCGACCAGAACCTGACGCGCGATGCGGAAGCGCCCGGCGCCGAGCGCGACACGGATGGAGACCTCGCCCTCGCGCTCCACCGCGCGCGCGAGCAGCAACGTGGTGAGGTTCGTGCCGGTGAGGAGCAGCAACAGACCAACCGACGCGAAGAGAAGCAGCAACCGGCCTCGCACGCGGCCGACGATCTGATCGCGCACCGGCACCAGCGAGACGCTGACATCGTGGTCGACCGTGGGGTACTCTTGGGCCAGCGCGGCCGCGATGCGACGCATATCGCCACGCGCCTGATCCAGCGTCACACCCGGCGCGAGGCGGCCTATGCACAAGAAGTAGGCGGCGTTGCGCTGCAACAGCTCGCTCGGGTCCGGGATCTTCGGGATCCAGAGGCCGGAGCCCGGCGGCAAACGAACGGCCGGTGGCATGACGCCGACCACGAGGACAGGGTGGTCGTTCAGCTTCAGCGTTTTGCCGACGAGGCTCGAGTCGGCATTGAACCGCGTGCGCCAGAGATTGTAGTCGAGAACGACTTCGGCGTCGTGGCCCCGCACGTACTCTTCGGGCGTGAACGTCCGCCCGAGCAACGGCGTGGCGCCGAGCGCCTCGAAAAATCCTTGTGTGACGCGCCAGGCAGCGAAGCGCTCCGGACCTTCCGGCGCCGCGTAGCGCACGCCGAACGGCTCGGCGACGGCCAACGCGCTGAATGCGTGGGTGCGGGTCTGCCAGTCGAGGAAATTTGGCAGCGACACCGGGGCGCGATCGATGCCGTGGGGGATATCGGTCTGCCACACCGTCACGAGACGGTCGGCATCGGCGTAGGGAAGCGGCGCCCACAACACGCCGTACACGACGGCGAACATGGTCGTCGCGCTCGCGAGGCCGATGACGAGCGTCAGCACGACGACGGCGGCGAATCCAGGCCGCCGTCGCAGCGCTCGTGCGGCGAACACCAGATCGCGACGGAAGTCCTCGATCGGCTCGACGCCGCGGAGACCGCGAAGCGCGTCCTTGACGCCATCGATCCGTCCGAACCGGCGACGTGCCGTGGCGGCAGCGGTGCGAGCGTCGAGCCCTTGCTGCTCGAGCTGCTCGGCCTCCAGCGCCAAGTGCAATCCGATCTCGTCATCGAGGTCGCGCTCGGCGGCGCGGCGGAAGAGAATGGCGCGGATGCGCTGCAGGATCTTCGTCATGCGGGACTGAGCACCTGTGAGACAGCGGCGACGAACGCGAGCCAGCCGCGCTCCTCCCGCTCGGATGCGCGCCGTCCTTGCGTGGTCAGCCGATACACTTTCGCTCTCCGGCCACCGACAACCGACCACTCCGACGCGAGCCAGCCCTCGCTCTCCAGGCGATGGAGGGCGGGGTAGAGCGAGCCTTGGTTGACCTGGAGCACGTCGCCGGAGCGCTCGCGGATACGCCGCGATATCGCCCAGCCGTGGAGCGGCGCGTCGGCCAGCGTCCGGAGGACGAGCAGGTCCAGGGTGCCTTGCAGGCGATCGTCAGGGCTCATGCCCCTATTGTTGTCGGCAGGCGACAACAAGTCAAGTCTGCCTATATTAGGCCATGATTCTTCGCCCTAACGGGCCGACGCGCGTGGCGATCACGCAGCCCGACCATGCCGCGTTGGCCGCCCATATCATGCGATCCTGGCGCGCCGATGGTCTGCCCAGCTCACCACGCCGTGACGCGATATTGCTGGCGGTCGCCGAACACGACAACGGGTGGCGGGAAATCGACGCCCAGTTCCTCCGCGACCCCGCCACTGGCGCCGTTCTCGATTTCATGACGGTCTCCGGCGACATCAAACGCGGCGTCTGGCCGCGCGCGATCGAGCGTCTATCGGCCACACCGTACGCCGCGGCCCTGGTCGCGCATCACGCCGCGCACGTGTATAGCCGCTATCGCTCCGATCCCGAGTGGGCGGACTTCTTTCCCATGATGGAGGCCATGCGTGATCGCCTCGTCCCTCAACAGCAACTATTGCCCGACTACTTGTTCCTGCGCATCGGGGATCTGGCGTCGCTGACATTTTGCACGGCCGCCAACATGCAGGTTGGCGAGTTCGGCTATATGGTGCGATTGGACGGGGATGATCTCATCATCACGCCGGATCCGTTTGAAGGGTCGGAGGTGCCGCTACAGATTAGTGGCCGCGACTTGCGGGACCCGGATACAATCGTGACCATCACTGGCGTAGCCCGAGGTAGCCGATGAGTGGTCCGAGTGATTACCTGGCGGCCGAGCGAACTTTTCTGGCCTGGATTCGCACGGGGCTCGCGCTCATGGGCTTCGGCTTCGTGGTCGCCCGCTTCGGGATCTACATTCAAGCGCTCGCGCTCGAGGGCCACTTGCCCGATCAGAGCTACGGCTTGTCCGTTCCGTTCGGCACGGCGCTCGTGGCCCTCGGCGTGGTCGTCAACATCGGCTGTGCGTGGAATTATCTGCGGCTGGTGCGGGAGTTGAAGCAGGGCGGCACGGGTGTCGACCGCGCCTCGCGCCTCGGCGTCGGCTTGGCCGCTCTGCTCGCGGCGCTGGGATTGGCTATGGTCATCGGGTTGATCTTCTTTAGTCACGCCAACGGGGAACATGCACACATGAGCGCGGACAATGGCATCGTGACGCTGCCAAGCCAGCATTCGGTCGACGAGACCGTCGCGACCATCCAGCGTGAGCTACAAGCCAAAGGCATCAAGCTCTTCGCGCTGGTCGACCACAGCGGCGAGGCGCAAGCGGCCGGGCTCAAGATGCCCAACACGAAGTTGCTGATCTTTGGCAATCCCAAGGGCGGCACGCCACTCATGCTCGGCAGCCCGAGCATCGCGATCGACCTGCCGATGAAGCTGCTCGTCGCCGAGGACGCGAACGGCAAGGTCTCGATCTCCTACAACGCGCCCACCTATCTCCAAGCGCGGCACAATCTGCCGAAGGAGCTCGTGGCGGTTCTGGGCGCCCCAGATGCTCTCGCGAAGGGCGCCCAATGATCCACTGGGCCTTCGCCGCCGTCCATCTCCTCGCGCTCGGGCTGGGCCTCGGCGCGGTGTGGGCACGCGGTCAGATGCTCGGCGCGAGTCCTCCCGATCTTCGCCGGGCCTTTTACGCCGATACCTGGTGGGGGATCGCCGCGATCCTGTGGATCGGAACGGGCCTCATGCGCGCGTTCGGTGGACTAGAGAAAGGCAGCGCGTACTATCTGCACAATACGTTCTTTCGCGCGAAGATGACGCTGCTGATCATCATCCTCGCGCTAGAGATCGCACCCATGATTACGCTCATCCGCTGGCGTGTCCAGGTTGCTCGTGGCGAGCAACCGGACACGCACTTGGCCCCGCGGTTCGCACTGATCAGCCGGGTGCAAGCGGGCCTGATCGTGCTCATGGTGCTCGCTGCGACAGCAATGGCGCGAGGGTACGGCAACTACGGGCACTAGCTCGTCAGACTCCCGCCATGGCCGGCTGTTCGATGAACGCCAGGAGATCGGCGTTCAGCATGTCTTTGTGTGTCGTTGGCAAGCCGTGCGGCGCACCCTTGTAGACCTTGAGCACGGCGCCCTGGATCAGCTCCGCCTGGAGCTTGCCGGCATTCGCGAATGGTACGATCTGGTCGTCGTCGCCCTGAACGATCAGGGTCGGGATATCGAACTTCTTGAGGTCCTCGTACTGGTCGGTCTCCGAGAACGCCTTGACGCACTGGTAGACCGCGGGCAAGCCGGCGATCTGACCCGCCAGCCAGAAGTTCTCGTGCACGCCTTCGGAAACCTTGATGCCATGATTGGAGCCATAGAACATCGGGCTCAGGTCTTTCCAGAACTGCGACCGATCCTTCAGTATCGCGTCGCGGATGCCGTCGAACACCGATATCGGCAGGCCGCCGGGATTATTGGGTGCCTTGAGCATGAGCGGCGGAATCGCGCTCACGAGCACAGCCTTGGCAACGCGGGTGGTGCCGTGACGCGCGATGTAACGAGCGACTTCGCCGCCGCCCGTCGAGTGGCCGACATGAATGCAGTCGTGCAGATCGAGCTCATGCACAACCGTGTTGAGATCGTCCGCATACGTGTCCAGGTCGTTGCCGGTAAATGGCTGCGACGACCGGCCGTGGCCCCGGCGATCGTGGGCGACGCACCGGAAGCCGTGTGACGCCAGGAAGTTCATCTGATCTTCCCATGCGTCGGCATCGAGCGGCCAGCCGTGGCTAAAGACGATCGGCTGTCCCTGGCCCCAATCTTTGTAATAGATGTGGGTGCCGTCCTTCATCTTCATCATGTGGCTCATTGTCCCACCTGTACTGGAGAGAGGACGGCGAAGCTACCCAAAGCACCTCGCGCCAGACAAGCTCAGCGCGCGGTTTTGAGCTCGACGACCATAACCTCGATGGGCTTGTCACCAGCATTCACATCCGTGTGCATCTCACCTGGGGGATTCGCCGGGAGCCAATAGGCCTTTCCCGTTTCCCACTGGTGGGTCTCGGTCTTGCCGCCTTGGATGACGATGTTCATCGTCCCGCCCGTCAACGCGATGATCACGCGCGGATGCTCGTGGCGATGTAACGGGAGTGGCGTGTTCGGCATGACGGTCGACCGCCAGACTTTTACTTGGTCGTTCTCGAATTGCGGGACCCGTTGCGTCGTACCTGGTTGCGAAAAAACGACTGCCGTCGCGGCGAGCGCCAAGCGCGTGTAAGATGACAGCATGCATCTCCTCTTGATGTTGAGTGTCGGCATCTTTGCGAATCACGGCGATGTCGGCAAGCCGTCGACGATCGGTCCGGGCTCGGTCATATACGACGCCGCGACCGGAACCTACACGGTCACCGGCGGCGGTGAGAATATGTGGGGCACCGCCGACCACTTTCACTACGTCTGGATCAAGGTCTCGGGCGACGTCGCGCTCGAGGCAACTGTTGAATTCATCGGCTCGAGTCCGGAGCCGCACCGGAAGGCGTGTCTGCTCATCCGGCAATCGCTTGATCCCGACTCGCCGTACATCGACGCGGCCCGGCATGGCGACGGGCTGACATCGCTCCAATGGCGCGAGGCCAAGGGCGACGTCACCCACGAGATCCAGTCGAACATTCTGGCGCCGACCCGGCTGCGCATCGAGAAGCGCGGGGACTATGTCTCGATGTACGTCGACGGCGCCCCGGCGGGCGGAGCCACGAAAGTCCACCTGACCGGCGATTACTACGTCGGCCTCGCGGTCACGGCGCACAACCCCGGACGCCTGGAAACCGCGCGGTTCTCGCACGTGTCGCTCGGCAAGCCATCGTCCGGCTCGGCGACCACGCTGATCAACACGCTCGAAACGATCTCGCTGGCGTCGAACGATCGGCGCGTCGCGTATGTCGTCGTGCAGCCGCAGCGGATCGAGGCGCCAAACTGGTTTCCGGATGACACCCGGACGCTGTACTTCAACACCAAGGGCCGTCTCTACAAACTCCGCGACGGGCGTCCGGAATCCGTCGACCTCGACCCGCTGAACAACATCAATAACGACCACGGTGTGACGCGCGATGGGAGATCGTGGGCCTTCAGCGACCAAACGAGCAATCAGCCATCGCAGATCTACGTGAAGTCAGCCGGTGCAACGCGCCGAGTCACCGCGAACGGGCCATCGTATTTTCATGGGTGGTCACCCGACGGCCAGACCCTTGTCTATTGTGGTTTGCGCAACGGCAATTTTGATATCTATAGCATCTCGGTGAATGGCGGCGCCGAGACGCGCCTGACGACCAATCCTGGCAAAGATGATGGGCCCGAGTTCTCACCCGACGGCCAGTACATCTACTACAACTCGGATCGATCAGGATCGATGCAGATCTGGCGCATGCGGCCAGATGGGTCGGAGCAAGAGCAGATCACCAACGACGACTCTGACAACTGGTTCCCGCACATCTCGCCCGACGGCACCATGCTCGCGTTTCTCTCCTACGAAAGAGGCGTCGGAGATCACCCGGAGAATAAAGACGTCCGGTTGCGCGTCATGCACCTCGGCACGAGGGCGATCGACCAGCTGGCGAGACTCTTCGGCGGCCAGGGCACGATCAACGTGAACTCCTGGTCGCCGGACAGCCAGTCACTGGCGTTCGTCAGCTACCAGATCGTGCCGGAGCAAACGAGCTATCAATCTCGTTGAACGGGATGCCGAAGGAGAGTCGCGAGAACGTGCCTTGCTCGGCTATCTCCTTGGCTGCATCGAGAAAGCCGGCCCATGCCACACGAGCCAGCGCCCCGCCGACGCTGATGCGACGAACGCCGAGTGCCGCGAGCTCGGCGACGGTGGCGACGTCGCTGCCGACGAGGACGTTCACGGGCTTGGGCGCCACCGCCTGCACGACCGCCACAATTTCGGCCTTCGACCGAATGCCCGGGGCGTAGAGGCAGTCGGCCCCCGCCTCGGCATATGCCGTCAACCGCTTCACCGTCTCGGCGAGATCGGGCCGGCCGACGATAAAGCCCTCGGAGCGGCCGGTGAGCAGCACGCCGGTGCCACTCGCGTTGACGGCCAGACGAGCCGCCCGCATGCGCTCGACGGACAGCGCGAAGTCGAAGAGCGGCCGCGCGCTGTCGCCGGTCGAGTCTTCGATCGAGATGCCGGCGATGCCGGTCTCGAGCGCCATCGTCACATTTTTCGCGACGCCTTCCGGGTCGGTCGCGAATCCCCCTTCGAAGTCCGCGTTGACCGGGAGGTCGACCGCGTGCGTGATGGCGCGGATGTGCGCGATCGCGTCGTCGAGCGACACGTGATTGTCCTGGCGGCCGAGTGACCAGGCGATGCCGGAGCTGGTCGTCGCGAGCGCGGGGAAGCCGAGTGAGGCGAGGAGCCGCGCGCTGCCGGGGTCCCAGGGGTTGGGAATAACGAAGCAGCCGGATTGGTGCAGGCGGCGAAAGATTTCTATGCGGTTCATGGCAGGAGCTCGGCTAAGAGTTCGCGACCGCGAGGCCAACAGCCCAAGCCGCTCTCGGCGTTGATGTGCCCGGCCGCGCCGAGGTCGACAAAGCGGCTGCCCCACGAATCCGCGAAGAGGCGGGCGCGATCCAGGGTCGCGAACTCATCGTTGCTCGAGGCGACGACGATGCTCGGAAACGGCAGGGGGACGAGGGGCAGGGGCCGCCATCCCGTCGGCCCGATCGGATAGCTCGTCGCCTCCGTGTCGGCCGGCGCGACTAGGAGCGCGCCGCGCACGCGGAGCGAGGTGGCCGCGGCCCAAAATGCGACGAGCGCGCAGCCGGCGCTGTGCGCGATGAGCACGATGTCATCGCCCGCGGCGGCGACCGCGGTCTCGAGCACGCCGACCCATTCTTGCCGGATGGGCGTCTCCCAGTCGCGCTGCACGACGCGGGTGAACGTCGGATCGTCGTGCTCCCACAGCGATTGCCAGTGCTCCGGGCCGGAGTCGTACAAGCCCGGCAGGATGAGCGCGCGGATCATCGGGCCTCGATGATACGTGCGCGACGGCCGGGAGACTCGCCGAATTCGGCCCGCATGGTCAAGAGATTATAGTCGCTTGTCGGGTGGGCATGGTTCGATTATGCTGGAACCATGGCCGACAGCCCGAATATCGCCGCCGTCGCTTCGCTCATTGGAGATCGCGCACGGGCGACGATGCTCATGTGTCTCATGGCCGGCCGGTCGCACACGGCGACCGAGCTCGCGCGCGCGGCGAGCGTGACGAAGCAGACCGCCAGCTCGCATCTCTCGAAGCTCGTCGACGCCCATCTCGTTGCCGTCGAGAACATCGGCCGCCACCGCTACTTTCGCCTGGCCGATCATGACGTGGGCACCGTCATCGAGCATCTGACCGGTTTGGCCGAGCGGACGGGCGCGGTGCGCATCGACTCGGGGCCGAATGATCCGGCGATGCGCAAGGCGCGCGTGTGTTACGATCACCTCGCGGGAGAGCTCGGCGTGCTGGTCTTCGACAGCCTCACCCAGCAGGGGTTGCTGCGCACGAGCGACGATGGGCTTGCGCTCACGTCCGAAGGCGAGCGGTTCTGTGGCACCATCGGCATCGATCTCGGGGCGATGGAACGCCGCCGGCGGCCGATGTGTCTCCCCTGTCTCGACTGGAGCGTGCGGCGCCATCATCTCGCCGGCGCGCTCGGCGGGGCCATGCTCACCCGCTTCTTCGCCCTCGGCTGGGCGCGGCCGCAGAAAGCCAGCCGGGTCGTGATATTCTCCGTCGTCGGCGAGCGATCGCTGCGCACTCGGTTTCGGGTGCGATGATTTTCGTCTGTCTGGCACTGGCATTCGTTCAACTCTCGCCTCGGGATCGCGTACACGCTGCACTGGACTCGTTGGGCGGCGAGGCGCGCGCGCGATCGATCGACAGCGTCCGGATCGAGGGCGCCGGATACGCCACGGGCGACAACCTCACGACCTTTGCATTCGCCGAGACACGGGATGATCGACATCCCAGGTTAGTGCAGGATGTGACCGTGATCGTTGCACCCGGCGTGTCACATCACAGTGTGCGGACACTCACGGATAGCCCAGATTGGTTCACGGAGGCGCCGGAGAATGTCTTGCTGGCCGCACTGGACGCGCCAGATCTGACAAGTCAAGATCAAACAACGGTGCGATTTACTTGGCACGGCAAGACTGTGCGAGTGCAGTTGGCGCCAAATCTGGCGGTCGAGCTCGACGGCGCAACGACCGTCTATTCACATTGGCGTGACCACTATCCGCGCCAATGGACCGTCAGTCGCGGCGGCACCGTCGTCGAGTCGTTCACGGCGGACCGGGTGAGTATTTGGTAACGCACGAAGTGTTCAATCAGCCGCCGCCCCTCGTCGACTACAACCTGTACGAGGGCGATCGGGTGCTCCGCGAGGCCGTGGCGCGCGAAGGGGCGGCTTGGGCCGAGGATCACCTCCGGGCATTTGGCCAGAGGCTGGGCAGCGCCGAGGTCATCGAGTGGGGTGTGCAGGCCAACCGGAATCCTCCGGTCTTGCACTCCTTCGACCGCTACGGCCGGCGGCGCGACGCCGTCGAGTTTCATCCCGCGTGGCACCAACTGCTGTCCCTCGGTGTCGCCGAAGGCCTTCACACCGGGCCGTGGAGCGAACCAAAGCCCGGCGCTCACGTTGCCCGTGCGGCTGGCGTTGTGATGCTGTCGCAGATCGAGGCCGGCGTGCAATGCCCGCTCACCATGACGTACGGAGCCGTCCCCGCGCTTCGGAGCCAAGAGGCGTGGTTACCACTCCTATTATCGCGGCGGTACGATCGCAGCTTTCAGCCCGTGACGCGCAAGACCGGCGCGCTCGTGGGCATGGGCATGACCGAGAAGCAGGGCGGATCAGACGTTCGCGCCACGACGACGCGGGCCGAGCGCGATGGCGATGCGTACCGGCTGACGGGCCACAAGTGGTTCATGTCGGCGCCCATGTGCGATGCGTTTCTTGTTTTGGCGCAGGCGCCTGGTGGGCTCTCGTGCTTCTTCCTGCCCCGATGGACACCCGATGGTCGCGTGAATGGGATTCGATTGCAGCGACTCAAGGACAAGCTCGGCAACCGGTCCAACGCATCGAGCGAAGCCGAGTTCGATGGCGCCACGGCTTGGCTCATCGGCGAGGAAGGTCGCGGGATCCCCGTGATCATCGAGATGGCTACCTACACGCGTCTCGACTGCGCGCTCGGCAGCTCGGCCCTCATGCGACAGGCCGTGACCCAGGCGATTCACCACGCGACGCATCGCGTGGCATTCGGCAAGCGGCTCGTCGATCAGCCGCTCATGACGACGGTGCTGGCCGATCTCGCGCTCGAGTCCGAGGCGGCGACGGTGCTGTCCATGCGATTGGCGCGCGCGTTCGACGATGACGAGAGCGCGCTTCGGCGGGTCCTCACACCCGCGGCGAAATACTGGATCTGCAAGCGTGCGATCCATGTCACCGGTGAAGCGATGGAGGTGCTCGGCGGCAACGGGTACGTCGAAGAGAGCCCCATGCCGCGGCTCTATCGAGAGGCGCCGGTCAATTCGATCTGGGAGGGGTCGGGCAACGTCATGTGTCTCGATGTCCTGCGTGCCTTGGAACGCACACCGGAGTCAGTGGATGCCATACGGACCGAGCTCGCGCGCGCTCGCGGTGCCGATGCCCGACTCGATGCGTATGGCGAGCGACTCGACACGTTGCTCGCCGCGGCCGACGAGGCACAGGCGCGGCGGTTGGCCGAGATGATCGTGTTGGCGTTGCAAGGCGCGCTGCTCGTGCGATTCGCGCCCGCGGTGGTCGCTGATGCGTTCTGCGCGACCCGGCTGTCGGGGGAGCCCCTAGGCGCGGATGCGCCCGCGATTATCGCGCGGGCGCATCCGGCCGGGTGAATCAGGGCTTTTCGACTGAGAACGGCTGCCCGTCGATGTAGAGCATCGGCTGGTTCGCATCCGCGGCTGGCTTCGGCGGCGGCGATTCGTTGAAGACGATCTGGCCGTCGATCACGTAGAGCGCATTGGGCCCAGCCTGCGCGACCGTCGCGTTGGCGAGGTCGCGGACGGCGTTCTGCAGCTTTCTCACTTTGTTCGCATCGTTGGAGCTGGACGCGTCGTTGTCGAGCGACGTCGCCAGTCCGGTCAACGCATCACGCCGTGCGGCACCCGACGCCTTCTCGGCCGTCGCCA
>Ga0210398_10000891_pt1 | contig 32383 bp, 24 predicted proteins | sample IncBWC4OmetaG_FD_161047 | JGI IMG/M metagenome (GOLD analysis project Ga0210398, IMG submission 161047) | Forest soil microbial communities from Barre Woods Harvard Forest LTER site, Petersham, Massachusetts, United States - Inc-BW-C-4-O | ecosystem: Environmental > Terrestrial > Soil >... | reverse complement strand
GGAATTTCGCCCTCCGTGATGTAACGGTACAGGGTATCCGGGGAGATCCCCAGATACTGCGACGCCTGTCTCACATTCATCACTTCACGCGATTCATTCACGAGGAACGTCACCCCGGCGCCCGAACGCACGCCCAAACCCGCCATTGTTAAGAGCACCCCTGCTGCGCTGCCGATATTTCGAGGTGCATGCGACCCGTGCAAGCTTTATGACATTCAGAACCTCAGAGCGTCAAGGGATTCTCTACCGGAGTTGCCTTAAAACTACCCCTATTCTTAGGCAGTTCTCGGGTATTGGGGGTGGTTCGTACTAGGAGTTGTGTGAGTATTGGCTGTAGACCACAACTAATTGTATTTTATGCGCCTCCCACCTGTCCCTAAGGACGGTTATTCTTTGTGGTCAGGTGCTCGGTTACTCTCTGGGTAAGCTCACAATTCGAGCGTTTTCCAAATCGCAACGATGCGCGCTTGCGTTCCTTCATCCATTAGAATCTCATCTGGCCACGGCCGCCTGAACCCTTCGCTCGCCCACTTGCGTGTTGCGTCGATTCCCATTTTTGAGCCGTAGTCTTGCATTCTCTGCGCGTGATCGAGTGTATCCACGGGCCCCAGCGAGAACTGCACGTCCCGCTCGGGGTCCAGCGCGCAGAGCGTTTTCCACACCACTTCGTTGTAATTTCGTACGTTTACGTCATGATCCACCACTACAATCACTTTCGTGAACATGGCCTGCCCCAGCGACCAAATTGCGTTCATGATTTTCCGCGCGTGACCCGGGTACGACTTCCGAATCGCCACAATCATCAAATTGTGAAAGATTCCCTCCGCAGGCATGGCCACATCCACAATCTCCGGATACTGCATCTTCATCACCGGCAGAAAAACGCGCTCTACCGCGTACCCCATGTAATAGTCCTCTTGCGGAGGCGGGCCCACCACGGTCGTCAGATAGATGGGGTCCTTCTTGTGGGTCATGCACTCCACGTGAAACACGGGGTACTCCCCTTCCAATGAGTAAAATCCCGTGTGGTCTCCAAACGGACCTTCCGTCCGCATCTCATTCAAATTCACGTATCCTTCGAGCACCATCTCGGCGTTGGCGGGCACTTCGAGTTCGTTCGTTTCGCACGTCACCATCTCCACCGGTTCGCGCCGCAAAAATCCCGCGAACATCATCTCATCCAAATCCGGCGGAATCGGAAGCATCCCTGAGAGCGCCGTGGCCGGGTCTGCTCCAATCGCGACGCTGACGGGAATGCGCCCTTCCGGATTTTTCGCCCGCGCTCTCCGAAAATGTTCCGCTCCGTGTTTTTGTGTCTGCCAATGCATACCCGTTGTTCGCTGGTCGTAGACCTGCATCCGGTACATCCCGACGTTTCGCTTTCCGGTCTCCGGGTTTTTCGTGAATACCAGCGGAAACGTGATAAACCGACCGCCATCCTGTGGCCAGCACTTCAAAATCGGAAAATCCAACAGGTTTACGTCCGTGCCATGATGCATCACTTCCTTGCAAGCGCCCGTCTTCACGCTTTTCGGAAAAAACGATCCCAGCTCCACCAGTTTCGGCAACATCTTGATTTTGTCGAAAAGCCCCTGCGGCGTCTCCATCTTCAGAAAACCCTGAATCCGCGCTGCGACTTCGTCGAGCTCTGCCACTTCAAATGCCAGCGCCATCCGCCGTACACTTCCAAACGTGTTCACCAGCAACGGCACGCGCGAGCCTTTCGGCTTCTCAAACAACAGGGCCGGGCCAACGCTGTCGGGCAGTCGGTTCTTATCCCGCGCGATGCGCTGCGTCACTTCCGTGATTTCCAGAATGGGGTCGACCTCCGCGCGAATCCGTTTCAGCTCCCCTTCCTTCTCCAGTTTCTGGACAAACTCCCGCAAATCCCGATACGCCAATTCCGTTCCTCCCCTTCTCTACTTTTGCTTTCACCTGCGGTGGGCTGCCTGAATGGAAGACTCTAGCATGGTAGTGCGTTGGCAAAGAAATGCAGTCGCTTCGAAACTCTTTTCACTCCACGTGCGCGTCAAACACGCCAGTCTGCACCTGCCCCGCGCGTTTGATCTGCACAAAAATCCTGTACTCCCCGGGTTTGGGAAATCCGTAGGGAAAACTCACTTCCGAGGCCGGCCATTCGGGAACGGACATCCCATCCGGCATCGCGTGATCCCCAATTATCGCCTCATTTCCTTTCGGCACGCCGTTCGCCAACTCTAGCGCCGCCATCGAGGCAGAACCTGCCGGATGAATATGCGCGAACACGCTCATGTCCGAACTCACGAACTCCGCGTGCCCGGCCATCCCCATGTACGGCTCCAAGTCTTTCGCGGGATTCCCGTCTTTATCCTCAACCTTGAACTTGAAAACCATGGCCGCGTTTGCCGCCAGCGGCCCGCTGCCCTTTTCCCAGACAATTCGTCCGCCATCGGCAAGCTGCGCGACGCTTTGATGGTGCGTTTCGACCGCCAGCGGCGCTCCCGTCCAGATGGCGTCATCCCCCGCAAGCGCCTTGCCGGAAATCTCTGGCAGATCGATCTGCCCCACTAGCGTCCACGGGAATCCCGCCTTGTCCACAATGTCCGCAAAAACTTTGTAGTGCCCTGCAGCCATGTTCGGCAGATCCTCCAGGAACGTTCCGCCTTCCGCGCGTTCCGGATGCAAATGCCACATGCGATCCATCCCCGGGGTGCTAATCAAAAACAGGTGCATTAAATGATGGTGGTCAGGAATCAGGTCTTTCATTTCTACTTCTTTCGACCACTCGGGATCCTGCCCCTTCGCGCGAATCATCAGCCGGTTTCGATTCTCGAGGCGCGTCTCGGCTTCCGGAGGCTTGAAAAAATTCACACCTCGTTTGTAGTTCGTCGCTTCCGCACCCCACCACGCTTTCCCAAGAAAAAGAATTCCCAGCACCACCGCCGCCGTAATCACCATCACCATCCTGGCCCGTCGAGTTCTCGCGGGTGGCGGTGATTCTCCCGGCTCCAGATTTCCCTCGCGAGAAGCCGCTCCGGCAATAAACACCAGCCCAACCGCAAGGAACACCATCAATAATCCCAGCAACCCGCCCAGCGACCGATCCATCGGCAGCGTTCTCTGCGCAAACGCCGGCACAGGCACGGCAAGCTCTCCCTTGCCCTTACTTCCTTCGGCCGACACGCGCACCTTCAGAGCGCCAGATTCCATCAGCCATAAGCTTCCTGTAAAAAACTGCGAATCCAGCTTCGAGCGCTCCGCCACATCCGGCGTCGGCGGAAAGTTTGACCCCGGCCCGCTCAAGCGCATCGGCACAATCTCGATCCTCTCCACGTCGTTCGAAGCGCTGCGCACCTGGATCTCCGCGATTCCCGGAATCACCTGCGGCACTCGCACGGTCACATAAATGTGGTAGGGCCCCGCGTCTCCTTCAAAAAATACATCCGAACTTCCGACGTGTGCGCTGACGGAAAGCGCCGCCAGAAAAATAAGTATAAGAATCCCGAGCATCCGTCGATGCATGAGTCCCCTCAATTCAATGAATGTTCCACGCCGGAATTCGTTCGCTCGAAATGAGAACCGCCCGACCGAGCGCTCACCTTCGCATCCGCCTCATCCAATCGCCCCATGCCAATCCCAGTCGCGCGGTGATCACACTAATTACCAGCGCCAGTATCATCAACGTCCAAAACCGGCCGGGAGTCTCCCGTCCTCGGAACTGGTACGGATCATAGAGAAAATTCGCGGGATCGAAATATGCAAAATACGCCATCCCGAAAATCCGGTTCCGCGCCGCAGGCGACATCAAGAAATCGGCAAACGGCCACTGCACCGCCAGAAAACTCAACACAAAAACGGGTCCGGTCACCAGCGCCAGCTTCCCTCTCCCCCACTCCCCTGTCTTCTGCCACAAAAGGTCGAGCACCATCGCAGGCACAATCAACAGCAGCGGGAACCGCAGCGGTACCAAGTGCGTTACGTGTTGGTAGACGGGCCCCAGCTTTGGCTCCGCCGGAAACAAGGGCAGGATCCACTCAAACGCCAGCAAGATCGCCGTGTATATCACCGCGACTACCGTCGAGCCCCATCGCCACTCGGAACCCCAAGCCGGCGCGATCAGGACCGCAGGAATGACAATCGCCACCGCCAGGTAGCATGCCGCATTGTGCATTTCCGTCGGCCAGGTACTGACCGTCAGAATCGTTCCCATCTGCGCCACGCAACCCGCTCCAATAAAAAGCAAAAGCGCTCCCAGCGTGCGGCGCACACCGTGCGCCGCACGGCTCATCAACCCAGCCATCAACGCCATAAGCCCAATCTTGATCCCCAGTGAGCCCAACGAGAGCAACGTATGCGGCGGGCTAACAATTTTCACGTCCAACCCGTAGGCGTTGTGCCACCAATTGTCGAATGGCGCCGAAGTCAGCATCGCAAAGCAACCCCACACCGCGATGAATGCCCCAAGCGGCCCGCGGAATCCCCAAATCTTGACCGACGCATTCTGCGCCATTGCATCGCGCCCGAACGTCGCCGTCAAGATCATGTACGCACAGGCAATCCCCACCAGAACTCCGGTCATCTGAATCATGATGTGTGCCGGCGTCCAAAACGTGTCCCTCCCAATCGACATGTGCCAGGAAATATCCCACGGCCCGCCAATCATCCCGCACACAACGCCCGCAACCATGCACCAAATCGGCCACGGCACGGACTCCACCTTCGCACTATCTCCCGCGCCGACCTGCGCCGCCACTAGCGGTCTAGCTATATGGTGTCCAAAAGGAATCGATTGTCCCATCGCTGCCTAATCCTCCGCCGCCACCGCACGCGGCATTCTTGCTGCTGTGCCGCGAGTCTACACTGCGTCGCCTTTTCTCGAAACCGGCTTCCGGCCCAGTAGCATCAACATCCGTTTCTCGACTCTATGATAGACAATCCCCGCCGAAATCGCCGACCTAATCGTACCTAAGAGCACAGACTCGCTTGTTGACGAAGCCTAGAATGAAGTTAGCAAGCTTCGGCAGGCAAGATACTTGGAACATTCGTCCTGGAACTTCGTACTACGTACTTAGGGCTCTGCCGCTCATCGTCTCAGAATGGTACAGCCCTGGGGGCGTTCATGAAATCGTTCATCACCCATCTAAAGCAAGTCTTCCGCCGCCTCGCGCACGCTCCACTCTTTACCGCCATCACGCTTATCACGCTCGCAGCCGGAGTCGGCGGCAACACGGTGGTCTTCAGCGTCCTCGAGAGCGTCCTCCTCAAGCCTCTTCCCTATCCCAAGCCCAACGAGCTCATCGGCGTCTGGCAGACCGCCCCTGGCATCAACATCACCGATCTCAACATGGCGCCCGCCAACTACTTCATTTATCGCGAACAGAATCAAACTTTTCAGGACGTTGGTGTCTACCAAGGGGATGCCGTCAGCATTACGGGCCTTGCCGAGCCCGAACGCCTTGACGCCCTCGATGTCTCCGACGCCATCATTCCCTTGCTCGGCATTCCGCCCATGTTGGGCCGCTCCTTCACACGCCAGGACGATTCGCCCGGCTCGCCCGACACCGTGATGATCACATATGGCTTTTGGAAAAAGAAATTTGCAGGCTCCAGCTCCGTCATCGGTCAATCCATCACACTCGACGGCAAATCGCGCGAAATTATCGGTGTTCTCTCTCAACGCTTTCATTTTCTCGATTGGAAGGATCCCGCCGTCATTCTTCCCTTCAAATGGGACCGCAACAAGACCAATCTCGGCAACTTCAGCTATGAGGGTATCGCCCGCCTCAAACCCGGTGTCACCATGGAACAAGCCAGCGCCGACATAGCTCGCATGCTGCCCATCGTCTCGCGCACTTTCCCCGCGCCTCCCGGTTTCAGTGCCAAGATTTTTGAAGGCGCTCGCATCGCTCCGAATCTCCGTCCCCTGAAGAAGGATGTCGTCGGTGATGTTGGCAGCACCCTCTGGGTGCTCATGGGCTCCATCGGCCTCGTCCTGCTCATCGCGTGCGCGAACGTCGCAAACCTTCTCCTCGTCCGTGTCGAAGGCCGTCGCCAGGAACTGGCCGTTCGCTCCGCTCTTGGCGCCAGCCCGTACCGCATCGCTGGGGAACTTTTTCTGGAGAGCATTACCCTAGGTCTCTTCGGTAGCGCCATTGGATTGGGACTCGCTTACGCGGCCTTACGCGTCCTGGTCCTCATGGCACCCGACGGACTTCCCCGCATCAACGAAATCGGCATCGACGGCCCGGTCTTGCTCTTCACTTTTGTCATTTCCATTCTCGCCAGCGTGCTCTTCGGCGCCATCCCCATTTTCAAATATGCCGGCGTCCGCCTTAGCACCGGCATTCGGGAAGGTGGCCGCGCCAACAGTGGAAGCCGCGAACAGCACCGCGCCCGCAGCGTTCTCGTCGTCGTGCAAGTCGCCCTTGCGCTGGTTCTGCTCATCTGCTCCGGCCTCATGATTCGCACGTTCCGCGCGCTCACCCACGTCAATCCCGGCTTCACCCAGCCCGCTCAATTGCAAACCTTCCGCATCGGCATCCCGGATAGTCAAGTCAAGGACGACGAGACCGTCGTGCGCACGTTCGAAGAGATGCGTAGCAAAATCGCAGCGATTCCAGGCGTTTCCGCTGTCACCCTGTCAACGGTGTTCCCGATGGACGGCAACTCCAGCAACGACCTTGTCTACGCGCAGGATCGCGCGTACTCAGAAGGCCAAATTCCTCCCATTCGCCGCTTCGCTTTCGTCATTCCCGGATTCTTTTCCACCCAGGGGACTCCACTCGTTGCCGGACGCGACTTCACATGGACGGACATCTACCAAAAGCTTCCCGTCGCCGTCATTTCTGAAAATTTCGCTCGCGAGTATTGGGATTTCCCCGCCAACGCCATCGGCAAACGCATCCGTGTCGCCACCACCGACGACTGGCGCGAAATCATCGGGGTCGCGGCCAACGTTTACGGCGACGGCGTCAGCAAGACTCCTCCATCCTTTGTCTATTGGCCCATTATGCGGGTTCGCTTCGAGGGCCAGGCGCACGACGTTGCCAACTACGCAGCCTTCGGCATTCGCAGCCCGCGCGCCGGCTCCGATTCGTTTCTAAAAGAAGTCCGCGAAGCCGTCTGGTCCGTCGACCCCAATCTCCCGCTGGCGAGCGTTCATACCCTCGAGTACTACCACACGCGCTCCATGGCCCGCACTTCCTTCACTCTGATCATGCTCGCCGTCGCCGGCGGCATGGCGCTCCTCCTCGGCGTGGTCGGCATCTACGGCGTCATCGGCTGTTCCGTCTCCCAACGCGTCCGCGAAATCGGCATCCGCATGGCTCTCGGCGCGCAGACGCAATCCCTGACCGGCATGTTCGTTCGTCACGGCCTAATCCTCGCCGGCATCGGCATCGCCTTCGGCCTAACCGCCGCCATCATCGTCATGCGCCTGATGTCCTCTCTCCTGTTCCACGTCAACCCGGTCGACCCCGTCACCTACCTCGCCGTAACCCTAGGTTTGCTCGTCACCGCCTTCGTCGCCAGCTACCTCCCATCCCGCCGCGCCGCCACGGTTGATCCCGTCGAGGCCCTCCGCGCCGAATAGCCGCTAGAATCACGGGCTGCAGGGTTTTTTGCTCGCCGTTCTTCGAGACGCCGTCGACAGTAAGTCCTTTGTCTGCCCATCTTACAGAAACACCCGGGTGTACACTCTTCCTACCGAGGCTCGTCACTCCGACCCCTCGGCAGGAGCCTCTCGTAGTATTCTGAGGGCCACCTCCATGAACCGCGTCTACCTCGATTACAACGCCACGACACCGGTCGAACCTCAAGTCCTCGACGCCATGCTCCCCTATTTCTCCGCCGAATTCGCCAACGCCTCTTCCATTCACACCCCCGGCCAACGCGCGCGCGCCGCCGTCGAAACCGCCCGCGAGCAAGTCGCCGCTCTCATCGGCGCCCGCCCTCAGGAAATCGTCTTCACCAGCGGCGGCACTGAATCCGACAACCACGCCATCTTCGGCGTGGCACAATCATTTCTGGCTGGGCGCATTTCGCCCGCCCAACCCGCGCATCCGCACATAATCACCACCACCATTGAGCACGAAGCTGTCCTAAACGCCTGCCAAGCCGTTGAAAAGCAAGCCGTAAGCGTCACTTACCTTCCGGTTGACCGCGAAGGACTCGCAGATCCCCAGTCGGTGCGCCTCGCCATCCGGCCCGAAACCGTGCTCATCACCATCATGCAAGCCAACAACGAGCTCGGCACGGTCCAGCCGCTCGAAGAAATCGGCCGCGTCGCCCAGGAATACAAAGTTTACTTCCACACGGACGCCGTGCAATCCGCTGGAAAGATTCCCATCGACGTCAAGCGGCTAAATACACATCTGCTTTCTCTCTCCGGCCACAAACTCTACGCGCCAAAAGGTGTAGGCGCTCTCTACGTCCGCGGCGGTACTCGCCTGCATCAGTTTCTCTATGGCGGCCATCACCAGCGCGGTTTCCGGCCGGGCACAGAAAACGTCGCCGGAATTGTAGGCCTTGGCAAAGCCGCGGAGATGGCAGGCAAGTCCCTAGCGGGCGAAGCAAAGCACGTCTCCACACTTCGCGACAAACTCGAGCAAGGCTTGCTCGAGCGCGTTCCCCAAATCCGCGTGAACGGAGGCCGCGCACCGCGCACTCCCAACACCACCAACATCCTGTTCGCGGGAATCGAAGGCGAAGCTCTGGTGATCGCGCTAGACTTAAAAGGTCTAGCCTGCTCGGTCGGCGCGGCATGTTCGTCCGGAGCCGTCGAACCGTCGCACGTACTTACTGCCATCGGCCTCTCGCAAGAAGAAGCCAAATCCAGCCTGCGCTTCAGCCTAGGCCGTCACACCACCGAATCCGAAATCGACATCGCGCTAGACGTCATTCCTAGCGCGGTCGCTCAACTCCGCGCTCTCTCGCCGACCTATCGAAACCAGACCGCCTCCCATGTCTAGTTCCAAGCCTCTTTCCGCGATTCCATGCGTATCCGCTTCAAATCCGTTAAACTGAGATTGTGCTAATGAGTGACGCTACCCAATTCGAGACGCTACCCCGGCGCGAGCAAACGCAAAGCGGCCTAGTCGCTATCGCCATGTCCGGCGGCGTGGACTCTTCCACCGTCGCCGCCGTTCTCCAGGAACAAGGCCACCCGATCGTTGGCCTCACCATGCAGCTCTGGAACCAGCGCCGTTTGCCGGAATTGCAAGGCGATGGCCCCAAGCAGCACCGCTGCTGCTCCCTCGATGACGTCTACGATGCCAAGCGCGTAGCGCAGCATCTGAATTTTCCGCATTACCTGGTGAATTTCGAGGAGCAATTCGAGCAGCGCGTCGTGCGCCCGTTTGTCGATCAATATCTCGCCGGCCGAACGCCGATCGCCTGCACCAATTGCAACACGGACGTGAAGTTCGAGCCGCTGCTGCGCATGGCGCGCCAGATCGGCGCGGAGTATTTGGCCACCGGCCACTACGCGCGCATCCGCAAGAACGAACAAACCGGCCGCTGGGAACTTTTGCGCGCCCGCGATCTAAGCAAAGACCAGTCGTACTTTCTTTGGGGACTTTCGCAAGAGCAGCTTTCGCGGAGCGTCTTTCCACTTGGCGAGTTGACCAAGGAAGAGGTTCGAGCCCTCGCGCGTCGCACCAGTCTTCCGGTAGCCGAAAAGCCGGAGAGCATGGAGCTTTGTTTTGTTCCCGCCGGCAATTACGTTCAATTTATCCAGGCTTATTCAAAGGACGTAGGAATCTCTTTCCCGCATGCTGAAGGCGAGATTGTTACCGAAGACGGCGCCGTGGTCGGCCGTCACCAGGGCGTCCACAATTTCACGATCGGTCAGCGCAAAGGTCTTGGTTTTGCAGCAGGCAAACCGCTCTACGTGCTTTCCATCGACGCGGAGGAAAAGCGCGTCGTCGTCGGCGATGACAATTCCCTTCGCACTACTTCTTTTGAAGTCGAGGGTGCGAATTGGGTTTCGATCGAACAGCCACCAGGGCCCGTTCGCGCTCGGGTGAAAATCCGGCACAAGCACGAGCCCGCCGCCGCGACGGTCGAGCCCATCGACGCAACCACAGCGCAAGTTACCTTTGACGCTCCGCAGCGCGCGATAACTCCGGGCCAAGGGGCCGTCTTCTACCATGGCGACGTCGTCCTCGGCGGCGCCTGGATTCGTTAAAAAGATTTGAAAAGGAAAGTCGACGAAGACCTGGAGGGAAAATTCAAGGCCACGGGAAAGTCGGAAATCTCAAATAAAAAGTTCTTCCTCTTGTTCGAGCGGTTCGTCAGGACGCCGGCGCTGGCGTCGCGAGCGCAGTAGATCGAGTCCAACTTTGATTCCCTGCACGAGCGCCGAGGCTTTCTGCATCGGCCGCCAAACGGTGCTCCGAAATTGCGAACCGGCATCCTCCACCGCTTCCAGAGCTCCGGTCAAAATTCGGTCGGCGTGATTCAGTTGCCCACGAAGACGGTCCGTGACATCGGTGATTACGCGGTCCATCTTCTGCGCCTGGCCGCGCGTGAGATAAACGATGTGCGCTGCGTCCGCCACCATGTTGGAAATTTTTGGCTGGGTATCATCAAGGAGGATCTGCGCGCGTGTCAAAATCGGCCCCAGGCGCGTGTGTAAATCGGTGACTAGTCCGTTGACTTTTTTATTGGTCTGGCGAACTTCGATAAACAAAGCAATCAACATCGCGCCTTGCACAATCAGCGCCATCGCTGCAACGATGCTGAAGATCATCAGCCAGGTTTGCATACTCGCCCCACGCGTCCCCTCAGAAGGACGGAATCATGCCGTGCCGAACATCGCCGCTTCAAGGTTTGGATGCCTCAAAACTTCCGAGCTTCAAGACTTGGAAGCTTCGCGACGATACGCTTCGCGTGCGCCTTCGACAGCCGCGGAGATGGAATCCTTGCCGCGCGTCGCAGCATCTTTGCTGCGCTCAATCAGCTCGTCCGCGCGTTCGCGGAGTTCTTTCGCTTTACGCTGCGCGAAGTCGCGACCTTCATCGGCTTTCTTGCCGAGAAACTCGCGCGTATCTTCTCCCGATTTCGGGGCAAACAAAATGCCGACCAGCGCGCCAACGCCGAGACCCACGAGGAAATAGGTGACCTTGGAACCTACATTGTCCGCCATGAGAACCTCCACAAAAACCGTAACATAGCGGCACGAAGCGCGCAATACGGGCTAACCGGCATGCGTTACTCAGTCTGGTTATCGTTACGATTCCCTGGGGATTCGAGCGCCCCGAGCTGCTCGAATAGTTTCTGGGCGGCTTTTCGCGGAATGATCTCGCTCAATTTCTCCAGGCCGGCGCGGCGGACATTCAAGACACTGCCGAATTCGCGAAGGAGTTTTTGCGCGGTGCGCGGTCCGATCCCGGGAATCCCGTCGAGGGCAGATTTTGTCTGGCGTTTGGCGCGGCGCTGGCGATGGAAGGTCACCGCGAAACGGTGCGCCTCGTCGCGGATTTGCTGGATAAGATGAAGGACCGGCGAGTGATGTTCGAGAACGATGGGCTCGTCTTCCTGGCCGAGGACGTAGAGAATTTCTTCTTTTTTGGCAATGCTCGCCAGCGGTTGATTGATGATTTGCAGCGAATCGAGGGCTTGCGCGGCGGCGTGGAGCTGGCCGATGCCGCCGTCGATGAGAATCAGACCGGGGAGCGCTTTTTTTTCTTCCAGCAGGCGGCGATAGCGGCGCGCGACTGCTTCGCGCATGCTCAGGAAGTCGTCGTTCCTCGAGATGGATGCGGTAGGCAACGCGGTGATCGCCGATGGATGGTTCGAATCTTCGCCGCGGATGATGAATTTTCTGTAGTCGGATTTTTTCATGCGTCCGTTTTCCCAAACGACCATCGAGGCGACCGTGTCCGATCCCTGGATGTGGGAGATGTCGAAACTTTCGATGCGCTGCGGCTCTTCGGGGAGATTCAGAGCGTTTTCGAGCGCCTCGCCGATGGCTTTCGAACTTGGTTTCAATACGCGGAAGCGTTGTTCGAACGAGTGCTTGGCGTTGCTTAGGACGAGGTCCAGGAATGAGCGTTTGTTGCCGCGCTGCGGCGTGAAGATTTCGACTTTGTGCCCGGCGCGCTCCGTCAGCGTTTCTTCGAGCAGCTCGCGATCTTCGAAATCGATGGGCACGTGGATGGCTTTTGGAAGATAGTCGGCTTCCAAGTAAAGCTGCTTGAGCAGCGACGGGACGAATTCCTGGGGATCGAAGTCTTCCAGGTCTTCCCAATAAAATTCGCGGCGGTCAACGACGCGTCCGCCGCGCAAGTGAAATAAATTGGCAGCCACCAGAGGAGGTTCGGCGTAGTAAGCGAGCACATCGGTGTCATCGCCCTGGACCGAAGCTATGCGCTGCCGCTCTTCAATGTCTTCGAGGGTGCGGAGGAGGTCGCGATAGGCGGCGGCTTGTTCGAATTGCTCTTTTTCGGCGGCCGCCATCATGCGCGATTCCAGGCTTTTCATGAGGTCGTGGCGGCGACCTTCGAGAAACAGGCGCACGTCACGGGTGGCTTCCGCGTAACGGTCGTCGGTGGTCAAGCCGGTCGAGCAAGGACCGAGGCAGCGCTTGATGTAGTACTGCAAACAAGGGCGGGGATGGCTACGCGTTAGGTCTACGGTGCAGGATGGAACCAGAAATCGTTTGTGAACGAAATGGAGAATGCGGCGTGCCAGGCCGGCGGGAAAATAGGGGCCAAAATAGAGCGAGCCATCTTTCTTGATGCGGCGCGTGAAATAGACGCGTGGATATTTTTCGGAAGCAGTGAATTTGATGTACGGGTAGGTTTTGTCGTCGCGAAGAACGACATTGAACTTAGGGCGATATTGCTTGATGAGATTGTGTTCGAGTGCAAGAGCTTCGCGCTCGTTGCCGACGAGGATGGTTTCGATGTCCGCGATTTCACGGGCGAGAGAACCGGTCTTGGCGTTGACCCAGCTGGACTCGAGAAAATAGGAACGCACGCGGCTGCGCAAGGAACTCGCCTTGCCGACATAGAGCACGGTGCCGGCGGCGTCTTTGAAGAGGTAGACGCCGGGACTCTCTGGAAGCAACGCGGCTATTTCTCGGGGTTCCATGGAAATCCAGCGCGGAAGGTTCATTTATTGCGCAATCTCCATCATACTAGAATTGTGAGTGGTGACTCGCGGCCGAGCGCTGGCAACATGCCGGCGAGAGGCTGGCATCCTACGGACTACATGAAAAGACTCACGCGAAATGTGCTTTACCTAACGCTGCTTGCTTTCCTGATGCTCGCCGCAGCGGTGTGTGGCGGGGCGCAGGAACCGCCGCCAAATCCGGCAGACAAGCCTCCGGCTCCGGCGGATAAGCCGAGGCCGCCGAAGCCGAACAGCGATAACGCGACGCAGAATGCGCCGGATCAGCCGAAGTGGGACCCGTTGCGGGCGGAACGAGACATGCAGGTGGGCCAATACTACATGCATAAAGGCGACGTGGATGCGGCCATCGACCGTTTCGAAGACGCAACAACGGCGAAACCGGGCTACGCACTTCCCTTCCGCTTGCTGGGTGAGGCGCAAGAAAAAAAGGGTTTGAAGAGGCAGGCCATTAAGTCCTACACGCGTTATTTGGATTTGTATCCGAAAGCGGATGACCGGGACAAGGTCCAGAAAAAGATCGATAAGCTTTATAAAGAAGTGGAGAAAGAAAAGAAGTCATTGAACTAGCGCGAGATTTCGCGCAGCGCGGCGAGCGATCCGCCTCAGAAAGGGATCTCGAACCGCGCAGCTGGGCTGGTTAAGGAATGTGGATCCGAAGCCGCCTGGCTCGAGCCCGAAATCGCACTGCGCCCCAGGCTGCGGCGCGCTCGAAAGTAACTCCGGTGGACGATAAACGCGGCGGCTCGAGACCGAACCGCTGCCGCATGTCAGTTCCCATTGCGGACCTGGTGGTCAGCGGGCTAGACGATCGAGTGCACGGCGGGCGCGGTCGAATTCGGCGAAGCGTTTTTCTTCGGCACGGAATTCGGTGGAATGGGAGACGAGGCTACAGCCGGAGCGGCGCGTGGGGTGCTTGACGTGGAGCATTTCGTGGTAGAGGACGTACTCGACGGCAACTTCAGGGACGGCGGGATGATCCATCCTGCGATTTAGGAGGATTTGATTGGGGCCGGGGTCGTAGCATCCGAATTGGCGACGCCAGTTTCGCGTGCTCCAGCCGATGTGGGGGCGCTCGAGAGTGCCTCGGAAATAGGTTTCGTTCAACTGCTTAAAGATTTTCTCGAGGTCGAAGTAGCGGCCTTTTGGGCCGGTGGAGGCGAGTCGCACGCGGCCGCGGCGCATGCGGCTGATGCGCGTGCGGGTGCGGTCGGAGTGTGCGTAGTGCAAATAAGGCTCTATTAAAACACGAGGGGCTTTGCGGCGATAGACGCGGGAGAGAAGCAGGGCGGCGGCGCCTTCCAGAACTGCGAGAGGAGCGTGCCGCAGCAGATCGGAGAATCGGACGAAATATACGTCTTCGCGGCGCCGAATGGTGAGCACCAAACTTGCGTACGGGTAGTACTCGACGCGGAAGCGCGGGGGACGGCCGTCGCACCCAAGGCGCGTAAAAACGCGCTGAAAAAGTGGCGCGCCTCCGGGCACTGGAGAACTCACGCGGGGCTTCGTCGTCCGCCTCTTCGTTGGGGTAGATTCCTTCGCTGGGGTCAGGTCGGTCCCAGAGGCTCTGTGCCTCGCGGCATTCATTTCTTTCGCCGGACCGGCGGCGGGGCGACGTTTTTCTTGGCGGCTTCGGCTTCCTTGGAGGCGTCGCGGGTGCCTTCCACGGCGTCGTCGAGATTGTCCTTATAGAATTCGGCATCCGGCGTGTCGGTCGGAATTTTTTGCAAGACGACAAGGAAATCTTTCGTCCGGGTAGCCATCAGGTCGATGCCTTTGCGAATGTTCTGTTGTTTCTCGATGCCCAGCTGGATGAGGTCCGCGGCATCGTCGACGCAGCCAACGTAGGCGTTTAACAGAGAGTTGATCATCTCCGCGTGGTTGGCCTGCGATGGATGGTCGAATTCGTATTGAAGTTTCTTGAGGCGGTCATCGGCGAACGTCAGGAATAGGGTGATGCGCTCGTTGGGCGTTTCTGCTTCGCGGATTTTGTCGGCTTCGACGCCGGAAAGATAGTCTTTCTGCGTCTGACACCTGGCCCGAACAGCCAAGACGCCTTGAAAAACCATCACGGTTAAACACAAAACGGACAGACGCAGTCTCATAATTGCACTTCCGGATCTGGTGGCATCGTTGGTGGAACTGCAGGAGCCGGCGGCTTCTTTTCGTGTTTTCTCGGAAACAGGGAGCGGAGCAATTTGTCGTCGAAGGATATTAGGTCTTGGCGAACGAGTTCGAGGGGCGGCTTGAACTCCGTAGGGGCGATGAGCAGGATTTCGTCCACCTCCCGCAAGCCTTTTTGAACATGCATTTCGAGCTGCTTGTAGCCGTTGGGATGGCGCTCGCCGTCGGGAGTTTCTTTCTCGATGGCCGCGGAGGCGGCGCGAACATTGTCTCGGTATTTCTCCAGGATCAAATCCACAGTGGTGTAATCACCGGATTTCTCGGCGCGACTGGCCTCCTCGAATTCGGCATCGCCAAGCTTTTGCAGCATTTTTGCCTTGTGCACGCCATTCGTTTCGTTGTCGAAGCGCGCTTGAAGATCGCTCAGCTTGTCCGCAGCGGCGCCCATACCGCATAAGGCGGCCAGCAAGATCGGAAATGCGACGCGTCGCGCCACGCGGGGGCCCCCCATGCATTTACCTTTTCTGATCCAGCATGCGACGCAAGACCTTGCTGCGCTGCTGCGCTTGCCAGACCTGGTCCGCGTTCTTGTCCCGGTCGAGCTCGAGAAACTTTTCGTAGGCCTCGAGCGCAGGCTTGGGCTGGTTCAGCTTATCGTAGCAGAGTGCGCGGATAAACCACTCGCCTGCTCCAGGAGTTTCTACCTTAGCGATCAAGTCCTGAGTGGCGAGAGTGGCCGAATAGTTGCCGCCAAGATAGTATGTGGATCTGAGGTCCTTCCAATACACAAGATTGTTTCGATCCATCTCGAGCGCTGCCTTGATTTCCCTTTCGGCAGAAGCGAAATCGCGTTTCTGCATGAAAACGCGGCCCAGGCCGCCGCGCAGTTCTGCGTCATGGGGGGCAAGCGCGATGGCCCGACGAAGGGTGATGATGGCATCGTCCCATTTTTTTTGAGCAATTTGGATGTCGGCCCGCGAACGGAGCGAATCGAGGGTGGGAGATTTGCCTGCGTCGGCGCGATCCAATTCGGTTAACGCGGCTTCGTACTGTTTTTGTTCTAGCAGCAGATGGATTACGCGGGATTGGGCGCCGGGGGCATCCGGCTGAACGGCGAGATAGTCGCGGAAGGCCGCAGCGGCTTCAGGCTTTTTTTCGACCTCCAGGGTTTCCGCCAGGCCGAGGAGCGCTTGCGGGGATTTCGGTTGGAGCTCTAGGCCGGCGCGGAATTTTGTCTCGGCGTCGGGATAGCGTTTTAAGCCGACGTAGAGATTGCCGAGGTGGATGATCGTTTCTACGTCGCGAGGATCGAGACGTAGGGCGGCTTCGTAGCAGTCCACCGCGCCGGGAATGTCTCCGGAGCGCTCGAGCGCGTGGCCCAGGAGGAAGCGCGGGCGGCTTTGGGCGGGGAGGAGATCAACCGCTCGGCGCAGCGGAACGACAGCAGCGGCGGGGTCTTTTTCGGTTAGCAGGATGCCTAGATTGAGGAAGGCCTCGGACATTTTTGGATCGAGCGTGGTGGCACGTTGGTATTCGCCGCGGGCTTCCTCGGTCCGCTGGAGTGCGGTGTAGGCGTAGGCGAGTTGAAAGTGGGCCCAGGCAATATCGGGTTTTTCGGCTAGGAATTTTTGGAGAGGCGCGAGGGCGGCTTCGAATTGGTTGGCGTCGATGTCGTGTTGGGCTTCGTCCAGGAGATCGTTTAAGGGGTTGGCGAGTTTTTGCGTGCGGGATTGCGGTTGGGTTTGCGGGGATTTTTGTTGAGGGCTGGATTGGGCGGGATAAACCGAGTCGGCGGAGAAGACGGGCACGGCGCGCCGTGCCCCTACGAGGAAGATCGCGACCGCTGTACATCTAAGGAAAGTTGGGCGAATCATTGTTCGGGCAGAGGATTTCCTGCGCCGTTCGCGATTGTACCCGAAGGCGCTGAGGACTTGGATGCGCCGTTTGCCGAGCGCTTTGCCTGGCCGTTAGTGTTGAGAACGCGCGCCAGGAATCGGCCGGTGTGCGAGGTTTGATTGCGGGCCACTTGTTCGGGCGTGCCGGTGGCGATGATTTTGCCGCCTTGGTCGCCGCCTTCCGGGCCGAGGTCGATGAGCCAGTCGGCGGATTTGATGACGTCGAGATTGTGTTCGATGACCAGAAGCGAGGCGCCGGATTCCAGGAGTTTGCGGAAGGCCGACAGGAGTTTCGCGATGTCGTCGAAATGAAGGCCAGTGGTGGGCTCGTCGAGGATATAGAGGATGCCTTGGTTTTCGGTGCGGGCCAGATGCGCGGCGAGTTTCAGGCGCTGAGCTTCACCGCCGGAGAGAGTGGTGGCGGATTGGCCCAGGCGGAGATAGCCGAGGCCGATTTCATTCAAGATGCGGAGCTTGGAGACGACTTTGGGAACGCCAGTGAAAAAGGCCAAAGCTTCGCGGGCGGTGAGTTCGAGAACCTCGTGTACATTTTTGCCGCGATAGCGGACCTCGAGGACGCTGGTTTTGAAGCGCGTGCCACGGCATTCTTCGCAGACTAGTTCAACATCCGCTAGGAATTGCATTTCTACCGTGACGGTGCCATCGCCCTGGCAGGTTTCGCAGCGGCCGCCGGGGACGTTAAAGGAAAAATGGCCGGCGGTGAAGCCGCGCCGCTTGGCGTCGGGCGTGGCGGCAAAGACTTCGCGGATGGAGTCGAAGGCTTTGAGATAGGTGGCAGGATTCGAACGCGGAGTGCGGCCGATGGGAGATTGGTCGACGATCACCACTTCGCGGATATTGGCGTCGCCTTCTAGACGGTCACAGAATTCTTTGACGCTGCCACCGGTGCGTTTTGCGGCGAGAGCACGGTAGAGAACATCGTGGACCAGCGTGGACTTGCCGGAGCCGCTGACACCGGTTACCACGGTCAGCGTACCGAGCGGGATCATCAGATCAACATTTTGCAAGTTGTGGAGGGTTGCGCCGTAGAGGCGGAGAACTTTACCGCTAGGCTTGTGGCGATTGTTGGGAATGGGAATGGCGAGTTCGCCGCTGAGGTATCGGCCGGTGAGAGACTTCTGGTCGGCAAGCATGCCTTCGTAGTTGCCGGCGAAGAGGAGTTTGCCTCCGAGTTCTCCGGCGCCGGGGCCGAGATCGATGACGTGATCGGCGGCGCGAATGGTGTCGGGATCGTGCTCGACGACTAGGACGGTATTGCCGAGATCGCGGAGAGACTTGAGGATGTCGATGAGGCGTTGCGTGTCGCGCGGGTGGAGGCCGATGGAAGGCTCATCGAGGACGTAGAGAGCGCCAACCAGATGCGAACCGAGCGATGTGGCGAGTTGGATGCGCTGCGATTCACCACCGGAGAGAGTGGAAGTGAGGCGATCGAGCGTGAGGTAATCGAGGCCGACCTCATCGAGAAACTGCAGTCGAGTGCGAATTTCTTCGAGAATTTTCTCCGCGACTTTGGCCTGCAATTCGGAAAGAACCAGCGTGGAGAAGAAAGTTCGTGCCTCTTTTACGGTGAGCTTGGTGAGTTCAGTGATGGAACGGCCCGCTACACGGACGGCACGGGCTTCGGGGCGGAGGCGCGTGCCGCTACATTCCGGGCATGTTGCATAGCCGCGGTACCGGCTGAGAAAAACGCGGACGTGCAGTTTGTATTTCTTGCGCTCGAGCCAGTTGAAAAAGCCTTTCACGCCTTCGAAATTGTTTTCCGGATCGCCTTCAAGAACCAGACGTCGCTGTTCGGCGGTCAGCTGGCGCCACGGAACGGTGAGCGGAATGCCGCGGCCGCGGGCCCATTTTTTTACGTCCTGGAGGAGAGCGCGGTAACGCGGTTTGGTCCAGGGTTCAATGGCGCCATCATCGAGCGACTTGCTGGAATCGGGAACGACGAGATTGAGATCGAAATCGATGGTGTTGCCGAAGCCCTGGCAACGCGGGCACGCGCCGTAAGGATTGTTGAAAGAAAAAAGACGCGGCTCCGGTTGCTGATAAAGCGTGCCATCCTTTTTGCATTCGAAGCGTTCGTTGAAAGAAAGGCGCTCGGCGCGATTGGCCGAACTGTCAGCGATGAATTCGAGGACAGCTTCGCCGCCGCCTTCGCGGTAGCAGATTTCGATGGAGTCCGTAAGTCGCGAGCGCGATTCGGGATTCACGGTGAGGCGATCGACTAGCACGTAGACGGCCTTCGTAAAGTTCACGTCGAGCAGCGTTTCGGGAGAGGAAAATTCGTGGACACGGCCGTCTTGATAGAGGCGGTTGAAGCCGCGCCTTTGCATGTCGCCGAGGGCTTGTTTAAGTGATTCTTGCGGAGGCTGCGGAGGTTTGTTCTTCGGGACGCGGCGGGCCGGGCCGCTAGCTCCTTGCGGTTGGGCGATGCGGAGCGGATACATGATGTAAAACCGGCGGCCCGGCGCGAGCGAAAGAATACGGGTTGCAATTTCGTCTGGGCTATCGCGGCGGACTTCCGCGCCGCATTTAACGCAAAAAGTCTGTCCACAACGCGCGAAAAGCAGGCGGAGGTAGTCGTAGATTTCCGTGGAGGTGGCCACCGTGGAGCGCGGATTGCGCGTGGAATTTTTCTGGCGAATGGCCACCGCCGGAGCGATGCCGGAGATTTCATCGACATCGGGCTTTTCCATGCGCTCGAGAAACTGCCGCGCATAGGAAGACAGAGATTCGACGTAGCGGCGCTGGCCCTCGGCGTAGACGGTGTCAAAAGCGAGGGAAGACTTGCCGGAGCCGCTCACGCCGGTGACTACGGTGATGGCGTTGTGGGGGATGTCGACAGTGATGTTGCGAAGATTGTGAACACGGGCGCCGCGGACGCGGATAGCCTCTTGTTCGCTGAGCACGGGCGTGAGTTCTTTGGGGGCCAAGGGGAAGCTCAGACAACGCGCTCAACGCGTGCTGCCTAAACTTTTAATTATACGACCATGGGAAAATGGGAGCAAACGCGGTTCGTTCGGTACGTGTTTGCCGCAGTTCGCGAGCCCCTTGCCAGAACTACGGCTCTTCGGTAAGGACGATACGGCCGACGCCGCCTTCAACCTTTAGGTGAATCGTTACGGGAGACTTGCCGTAGAGATCGTTGGTGTACTCGTCGCCGTCGTGCTTGAGCCCGTGGGCGTCGATAGTGCCGATGCCGCCCGAAGCGTGGACGATAACGCCGACATTTTTCGGAAGACGGATACTGGCCTCGCCGACGCCGCCTTCGATGTCGGCAGTGAGGTCGGATTTGCGGTCGCCCGTGAGGTCGATATCGACCTGCCCCGCGCCCATGTCCAGATTGAGGCGGGTGACGTCGATGTCCCTCAGACGGAGGTTGCCGTGGCCGGCGCCCATGTCGATTTTGATTTCGAGGGGAATGTCATTGGCGAAGTGCAAAGTCCAGTGATTGTCGGAGCTGGTGCGGATATGGCTGTCACTGTCGTCCTGAGAGATGCGGAGATCGCCCGTGGTTCCGGAGACGGAGTAATCGACTCTGGGCGTGCCGGAGGAAGAGCGGTAGTCAAAATCAGATTCCAGAAGATGGCTGGAGCCGCCGCTCAGGTTGATATCACCCGCACCCAACTCCAGAGTCGCGCGAACGGTCCTGGCATTTTGGCGGTCCACCGTGTGCGATTGATGTTGCATGGCGTAGACGGTGCCACCACGCCAACGATTGAATCTTCGTCCGCTTCCAAGGAGAGCGATCAGAACAATCACAAAAGCTACGGCGCCAATGGTCGCGCCGAGGGAGGAGCCGCTCGTTGGGGCATCCGGGTTTTTGCGGCGCTGCCAGCTATCATAAATTTTCCCGGCGCCAATGAAGACCAGGATGAGCGGCCAATAGGTCCAGAGGATGGGCCACGGATCGAACGACGGCCGCCAGTTGCCGTAGAGAATAATCGCGCCGACCGCGATGAGCAGGATTGGAAAAACGAGGGACGTGCGCCGGGGAGTGCCGCCTTGAGTCATCACACACCTCTTCACTCTCTAGTACGCACGGAGCACCAAAAAAGTTCAGCGATTCCGAAGAAAACCGTTCTTTCAAGAGGATACTGAGCCTTCCGGAGATGGTCAACGGCTCGCGTCCCCAGCCCCGAGAGCACGCGAGAGGAATCTGTGTTTGTGCTAGAGTGCGGCCCAGGGCGCGCGCCAAGAGTCGAGCGCAAGAATAACCGGCTAAGGGTTAAGAACGAGGAACGGCGATGGCGAATTTTGCACGAGTGATCTGGATTGTGCTGGATAGCGTGGGCATCGGCGAATTGCCCGACGCGGCCGACTATGGTGATGTGGGGCGAACGACTCTAGGCCACATTGCCGAATGGCGGCCGCTGGCGTTACCAAATTTGGTTCGGCTGGGACTTGCGAATATTGCGCCCCTTCGGCATTTGGCTGCTGCGGCATCGCCGATCGGCGCATATGGGAAGGGCGTAACGCATTCCCCGGGGAAAGACACCACTACCGGACATTGGGAGATGGCCGGAGTTTGGCTGGATCAGGCGTTCCCTACCTATCCGCATGGCTTCCCAACTGAAGTGATCGCGGAGTTTGAAAAACGGATCGGACGCGGAACGCTTGGAAATAAGCCAGCATCAGGCACGGAGATTATCAAGGAACTTGGCGAAGAGCATGTTCAGACGGGCAAGCCTATTGTCTACACCTCGGGAGACAGCGTTTTTCAGATTGCTGCGCACGAGGATGTGATACCCATCGCGGAACTTTATCGCATGTGCGAAATTGCGCGGAAATTGCTGGATGGGCCGAACCGCGTTGGGCGAGTTATTGCGCGTCCCTTTGCGGGAGCGACGGGGCATTTTCGGCGCACGACGCGACGGCATGATTACGCCGTCGATCCGCCTAAGCCGATGTTGTTGGATGTGCTCGCGGAGCGCGGTGTGCCGGTTTTTGGGATCGGGAAGATTCATGACATCTACAATGGGCGCGGGGTGGAGAACTACGTGACCACCACTGGCAACGCGGACGGAATGGCGAAACTTACGGCGAGCTTCGACGAGCGAAAGAGCGGATTGATTTTTTGCAATCTCGTGGATTTCGACATGCTCTACGGTCATCGCAAGGATGTCGAAGGCTTCGCGCAATCGCTGGAGGAGTTTGACCGCTTGCTCGAGCCATTTTTGGCGCTGCTCGGAGCTTCTGATTTGTTGATCATTACCGCTGACCACGGATGCGATCCGGATTCGCGCTGGCCTACGACAGACCATTCGCGCGAGTACGTGCCGATTCTGGCGTATTCACCGGGTAGCGGCGCAGCCGTAGATCTGGGCGTGCGGCAGACTTTGGCGGACATGGGCCAGACCGTTGCGGAAACCTTTGGAGCGAAGATTGCTCACGGGAAAAGTTTTTTGCGCGAGATCAGCAAACACAGGGCAACAACGGCGAGTTGAATCCGAATGGAAAGTGGCCAGGCGGATTACGGCTGCCGATTCCTCGCCGGACGGAAAGACCCTTCTTAGCGCAAGAGAGCGATCTCAGGGCGGTACGGTTTGGGCAACTGCGCCAGCAGTTGGGCGCGCATTTTTGATTGGCTGAGTTGTTCGGGAGTGAGTTCGTGCTCTAGAGCCTTGAGAGCGGCGGTGCCACGGGCGTCGCCCTGGAGAGTTGCGGCAGAGAGCCACTCAAAAGCGGATGGCAGGTTTTTCTCCGTGCCACGGCCTTCCATGTACATGAAACCCAGCATAATACGGGCAGCGGTGTGACCCTGCTGGGCGGCTTTTTGGAACCAGGCGAACGCCGTGCTTTGGTCGCGAGGCACGCCTTCGCCGCGCTCATACAAGTCGGCAAGATTGTATTGGGCTTCGGCGACGCCGCTTTCTGCGGCTTGGCGATACCAGACAGCGGCTTGCGCACGGTCTCGGGCGACCCCGAGACCTTGATCGTAGAGATAGCCAAGATTCGTTTGCGCGGCGGAGTCTCCAGCCTTCGCACCCTGCTCAAATTGGCTGAAAGCTTCGTGGTAATCGCGATGCACGCCACAGCCGTTCATGTAGAGAACGCCTAGATCGAAGTACGCAAGGGCGTAGCCTTGGCGCGCAGCTTCCCGTAGCCAATACAGTGCCGTGCCCGCACTTGGGGGCGTGCCCCAGCCCGCAAGAGTAGACACCGCGAGGTTTACCTGGGCAGGCGCGTACCCTTTCCTGGCACCCTTCTCGAACCAATTGTGCGCTTCGCGAAGAGTACGAAGGACGTCCTGTGCCTGGGCGAGTGCGACTCCCTTTTCGTTCTCGCGTGCGCCCGGCTTTTCGGGGACGAGCTCCGTCCGGCGGCTTACGCGAACGGCATTTCCTTCCCTTCGAAGCAAACCGACCATGGCCGTGGAGACGCAAGCGTCTCGAGCGGCGCTGGTGTCGGTGTCGGCACTCGCCGGGATCGCCAGGATCGCCGAGGCAAGGATGGCCACACTCACCACGGCAATGCGTTGCATAACGATGTAACTCATTAATTTAACTAGATTTAATAGGCGCATAAGGTTCCTTCCTTCGAGCTGATGGAGTTCCGGATGGAGGCACTCGCTAGGATAGACAGACTGTCTACCTGTAGTCTGTCTGCCTATATACCTAGACGAGCTGCATGTCAAAAAGTTCCGGGAAAAAATGAAATAAAAGCGGAGTTCTTGATTATTCGTAGTGGAGGGCGGTGACCGGGCTGATGCGAGTGGCGCGCCGGGCGGGAATCCAACAGGCCAGGAGCCCGATGGCCAGAAGCAGAACGACGACTGCGACGGCGGAAAAAAGATCGTAGGGCGAAACGCCCCAGAGTTGGCTGACGACCGCGCGCGCGAGCGCGAAGCTGACAACAATGCCGATCCCGATGCCTGGGATAACGAGAGCAAGTCCATGCTTCAGCACCATTTTGAGGACATCGGCCGGTGCGGCGCCGAGGGCCATGCGGATGCCAATTTCGTGGGTGCGGCGCGACGTGGTGTAGGCGATGACGCTGTAGACGCCGAGAGTGACGAGAAGCAAGCCAATCGAGGCGAACGTTGTCACAAGAAAAAGGCCGAGGCGGGGTTGAGCGTAGGAGAACGTGTTGAGCAACTCGGCAAGAGGCTCACCTTCTGCGAACGCGACGGTTGGATCGACAGCCCATACCGCTTTGCGGACAGTGGGGTTCATGGAGCCAGGATCGGTCGCCGTGCGGACAATGAGGCGGCGCATGCCGGAGCCAGTGACGCTGTAAGGAATCCAGACTTCGGGCTCGGTAGGCCTCTCCAGCCCTACATTCATTGCGTCCGCAGCTACGCCAATAACCTGGAAAGAGCGATCGGAGACCGCGTCGGGCACTTTCTTCAAGACGTCGAGAATGAGGGTGCGACCAAGAGGATCTCCCTCGCCGAGAAAGCGGCGTTGAAACGCCTGATTGATCACCACCACTTTCCTCGCAGTGCTTACTTCCTCTTCCGTAAACGAACGGCCCGAGAGAAGAGGCTGGCGTAGGATCGAGAAATAGTCCTCGCCGACGAGTTGGATGAGCGATTCCCATTCGCCGGTGTGCGTCTTGCCGGGTATCTCGATATTGCCGCCGAATCCTCCGTAGGGAGGAGTTGTGCTTGCGGGCGAGGCGTCTTCGATCCCCGGGGTGGCTTTCAAGGTGCGTATCAAGGGCTCGAAGAAGGAAACGAGTTGCGGGCCGGTTTTGTAGCGCTGGGCAGGAAGAGGGATGCGGCCGATGAGGAGGTGATCCGGCTGCCAACCGAGGGAAACGTTTTGAATGGCAACGAAGCTGCGCATGAACAGGCCGGCCATGAAGAGAAGAATCAGAGAAAAAGCGACTTCGACAACAATAACCGCGTTGCGCAGGCGGGATTTGGCGATGGTTCCACCGGAGCCTTTGCCGACACCTCGCAAGGCGTCTTGGACGTCGACGCGGGAGGCTTGTAGGGCCGGGAAAAGACCGAAGATCACGACCGTGGCGATAGCAAGGCCAATGCCGAACAGAAGAACCCAGCCGTTCATTTCGATGACCGTTTCAGAGGGAATTGTAAAAGGTGGCATCGCGGAGGCCAGCCCGCGAATGCCAGCCCAGGCAAGGAGAACACCGACGGCTGCTCCGCCGAGAGCGAGCAGCAAACTTTCCAGGAGAAGCTGGCGCACGAGACGAAGGCGACTGGCACCCAAAGCCGCACGAACGGCGAATTCCCGTCCCCGCGTGGTGGCGCGGGCGAGCAGCAGGCTGGCGACGTTGGCGCAGCCGATCAGCAGCAGCAGGCCTACGGCGGCAAACAACACAAAGAGCGTTCTGCGAAACCCATTGCCGACGACGGCATGGACGAACGACTCGACGCCAACATGGAAATGCGTCGGATAATCCTCGCGGTACGTTGGCGCGATCCGCGTCCCGATGATGTTAATGTCGGCTTCGGCTTCCGGAAGGGTGACGCCCGGCTTGAGATGAGCGACTACGCCCCAGTACTGCGGGAAGGTCCCGCGCGTCACATTGGCGGCGGCGGTATCGCGCGGCATCCAAAGATTGACGCCTCCCCAAGCAAAACGCAGAGGCATGACACCGACGAGTGTGCGGCGAACGCCATTTAGCAGGAAGGTTTGGCCGACGACGTTCGGATCGGCACCAAACTGGCTAGTCCAGGTGGCGTAGCGAAGAACGAAGACAGGAGGAGCTCCGGGCTGGTAGTCGGCTGGCTCGAGGCCGCGTCCGAGAAGCGGAGCGACGCCGAAGAGTTCGAAGGTGCCGGGCGTGACATAGTTGGCGGAGAGGTAGCTGTTGTTCTCGCCGGAATCGTAGACCACATCGATTTCGCAATTGGCGATGAGTGCATCAAAGACGCGGTTTTGCTCCAGGTAGTCGTGCAACTCGGGATAGCGGAGCATACCTCGGAAGAAACCCTCACCGCCCGCCCGCTGATCCAGGTCGCGGATTCGAAACGTGACCAGGCGTCCCTGGTCCCTGTAAGGAAAAGGAGCGACAAGAGCGTTGTAGATGACGCTGAACATCGCAGTGGACGCGCCGATGCCCAGTGCTAGAGCAAAAACCGCCGCCAGGGTGAAACGGGGATTCTTGCGCAGGCCGCGGAAAGCGAACTGAAGATCATGGAGCAGGAGTTCGAGGCGATTTTCCCAGCGGGCTTCGCGGCACTCTTCTTTGAAGCGTTCCACGCTGCCGAATTCGAGGCTGGCGCGACGACGAGCTTCGGCGGGCGACATGCCGGTGGTGATGTAATCGGCGATTTGCTGCTCGAGATGAAAAAGCAGTTCAGAATCGAGGCGTTTTTCTACCAGTGGTTTGTGGCCGAGACGGCGTAACCAGCGCATGTCAGTCCCTCAGTCAGCCGTACGCAGAATCAGGGAAACTGCATCGGAAAGCCGTTCCCAGCCGAGGACTTCTGCTTCGAGTTGTTTTTTGCCCTTGGTGGTCAGGGTGTAGAACTTGGCTTCGCGCCCGGTGCTGGTATCTTTCCATTCGGCGTCAAGCCATTCCCGCTCTTCGAGACGGTGAAGCGCAGGGTACAGCGAGCCCTGGGGAACTTGAAAATAATCCTTGGAGATTTGATTGAGGCGCTGAGCGATGGCATAGCCGTGTAGAGGGCCAGAGGCTACGACTTTGAGGATGAGCATGTCGAGCGTACCGCGATGCAGGTCGTTTTTTTCCGTGGGCATCTTGTTTGACACCTAGCTTGGCTACAGGTCCATATTCTACATATGGGACCTCGCGTGTCAAGCCGAGATGGTCGAACAAGAACGTGGCCTTGGATTTCAGGCTCGGCTTGCGCAAATCCATAGTCCAGTAACCGTTTTCAGTACCTTGTTTCTTAGCGCCCGCTGGAGGGAGCCTAATCCAGCACAGGCTTCCAAAAACCCATAAAGTATGGGTATTGTGCTAGAAACTACCTATTTTCTGCAGGTTAGCGCATCATGACTTCCTAACGTGGTGGGTGGCAAACTGGCAGCGCAGTGCGAAGGTTGGTCTCGCGCGGAGGGCGCAATTGTATGGATATGTTTAGAACAGGCAGCGGGCGCGATGATGCGCAGTTCGAGATGAAGAGAGCTGGCCCGTTTTTGAAGCTCGGAGTCATTGCGATTGGAGCACTGCTCGTCGTGTTGCTGCTGGGACTTTTCCTCGTTCGCGTAACGCGAATCGAACCCGGACACGTGGGTGTGCAGATCAACCTGGCGGGAAAGCAGCGCGGAGCGTCGGAAATACCGGTGCGCACCGGTTGGGTGGTGTACTCCCCGCTGAGTACGCAGATCATTGAGTTCCCTACTTACGTGCAGACGGTGAAATGGACAAAAGATGTGAATGAAGGGCATCCGATCAATGAAGAGATGGGCTTCAACTCGAAGGAAGGCATGGAAATTTTCGTGGACGTTTCTCTATCGTATGCGATCGAGCCGACAAAGGTGCCGGACTTCTACGTGAAGTACCGCGTTTCTGATATGGATATGTTTACGCACGGGATTTTGCGAGACGTGGTGAGAAACTCGCTGAACGAAGTGGCTTCCACGTACGTAGTGGAGGACATTTACGGAGAGAAGAAGGCAGAGTTTTTGCGGAAGGTGCAAACGCAGATTGAGCTGAAAATGACCCCGGTGGGCGTAAGTGTTCAGCAGTTCGGGTTCATCGGTGCGCCTCGGGTGCCGACGGTGATTGCGACGGCGATCACGGCTAAGGCGCAGGCAATTCAAAAGTCGGAGCAGGCTAGAAACGAACTGGCGACGACCCAGGCGGAAGCAGCAAAGAAAATCGCGGAGGCTGAAGGCGACGCCAAATCGCTTGTGACGCGTGCGCAAGGAGAGGCGGATGCCAACCGCATCCGGCAGAATTCGCTGACGCCGCAACTACTGGAATTGCGGCGGATCGAGAACAATCGTGCACTCATCGACAAATGGAACGGTCAGTTGCCGACGGTCGAGGCTGGACAAGGCAGCGGGATGATCCTGCAGCTTCCGAAACCGCAATAGTTTAGGGAGAGCAACCCAAGCCGGTCTATCGATTGCGTTTATAGCCGTTAGTTCTCTGCCGGCTTTTCCTCGTGATCGATCACGAGAAACTCCAACGGAGTTGTTTGCGGTTCCAGTTTCAGCCCAAGCTGCTCCTGAATCGCCAAGAAGATCGAAGTCCCGGAAGAATCGGGTAGCCGGACCTGTCGACCGGTGTTTAGATTGTTTTTCGGAGGCGCGCTGAAAAACTCGCTGTAATTGTTGAACTTGGCTTGCCGGTCATCTGCTGGGCCTTTTCTCGCGCCTGGCGTCCACTGCAGCGTGAAATCATAATGGCCCGCGAGCCCCGTTTTATTCCGAACGGTGCGGCCGAGGTCCTCCTGAGAGCTGATAGCCCTGAACTCCGTAGGCCGTTAGAATCAGCATTCGAAGGGTGAAGTTAGTTATTTTCAACTCGTCGGGTCCCGCCGTTATCGCGCGCATGGGGTTGCTGGATTTGTTTGGTTCGATCGAAACAATCTGGAACACAGGCGCACGGGCGTATGTGTTCTGAGCCTGCGGATCACCCGGCCTCTCGACGTGATCGATGACGAGAATTTCCCCGGGGCCGTTTTTTAATTCCAGTTTCAAGCCGAGTTGCTCCTGGAGCGCGGTGAAGAGCGAAGGGCCGGAAGATTCGGGCGCGGGCGTGCTGTCACTCCCGCGGAAAATTGAGGGTCCGCTCTCCTCTGGCGTCCACTGCAGCATGAAATCATAGTTACCCGTGAGCCCGGTCTTATCCTCAATGATGCTGCCCCCTACCCTCCGCGATAGCTCACGCGACAATTCCTTCACAAGCAGGGCCACAGGAACCCCTTGGCCTATCAATCGGCCGCTTGCCATGTGCATCATGCCTGCTCTTCCTCGACCGTCAGCGTCTTTGAACCCGTCGGGATAAGTGTCGCCAGGTTTTGCTTCCTGAAGTTTCGGACCGTCTGGCGCGATCACCAGATCATAGACTGGCAGATGCTCGGTTTCGCGGTGGACAGCCAGTTGGAAGCGATCCGCCAAAAACTCCTGAAGCATGCGCTTCCGCTCGCGGGCGAGTTGATCCTGGCTAAGCGTCTCTAACGCTTCAATCACAGACTTGTCCCATTTTGCATCCATATCGAATTTTTCAGATTTGAACCAGCTCGGCGCTCCCACGATTTGAGCGTCTTCGACGCCGTACATCGTTTCCATGAGTTCCTCGAGCGTGATATTCGCGGCCGTGAACTCAGCGGCGTGGAAGATCATCCTGCTGGAAACGGAGCTAGCTTGGTTCGGTTTGATCAAAGCGGGCTTGATCGAAACGGCTTCGTAAACGGGAGGAATGATTCCTGCGACCTGTGCCTGAGACTCCGCACGGCTTTGCGCCGCATTGAGCAGTCCAAACACGATGGGAATAGCGACAGCCGTCAATCCAGCCGTGCCTAGCAGCAGCTTTCTGCTGAAATCCAGTTTGCGCGAGACATCCTTGGCCACAATGCGGACAATCCTCTTCTTGAGATCGGCGCCGGTAACTCCGGACACGAAGTCCAGCGGGGATCGGATGCAGAATTCGCAAATCTTCAAAATGCTCTCGGCATAGATCTGCCAGTCGGTGCCCATTTCCAGGACTCGCTCGTCGCAAGCGCTTTCTCGCTCCTCCACCAGGCGCACTCCCAGCCACCAAACCATGGGGTGAAACCAAAAGATGGCTTCGACCACCATGTGCACGGCGGCGGATAGATTGTCGCGACGGCCTACGTGACAAAGTTCATGGGCAAGAATGGCTTCCAGATGCCCATTTTCGAGGCGTTCCGAGATCCCCTGGGGCCACACCAAGACCGGTTGAAGGATGCCGAAAATCCCGGGCTCCAGAGAAGTCCGTGACTCCCGCATCTCGATTTGTTTCGACATTTCCGAGGCCCGCTCCAGGCGACGCAGAGTCTCGACTTCTCGTCCTTCTCGCAGCGGCGTTGCTTTCCGCAGGACCGCAGAAATTCGCCGCCATCGCACGTACCACGCGAGAACGACAACTATAAATCCCAAGAGCCACACCGCCGCCAGAAGCGCTGGAAGAAGATCGATCAGGCCGAAGGAATGCACAGCAGGTGTGGCTTCAGAAATAAGAGACATCCTCGACTGTGAAAACGGCTGGCTGAGCTGATCCATGGCCATGTAAACGCCGGCGTTCGCTGTCGCCGAGCCTCGCCACCATGCGATATGGCTTCCAACGCCAGCCAGCCACGAAAAAGGAATCAGGAATTTTACAGAGGCTGTCAGCCAGAGCAAATAGCGAACGCGCGCGTGGTTGTTCCGCAAAAAAAGCGTTACTAGTCCTACTGCGATAGCGAATACCGTCGACTGCCACAAGTGATTGCCCAGCGCTGATGCAATGGCCGCCCACATCGAAGACAGATGGCTGGGAATCATTTCGATTTGTCCTTTCTCGCGAGCTTCCGCAGAGTTTTCTCGGCTTCTTTTACATCTTCGAGTGTGAGTTTGCCGGACTCGATCAGGTGCGCCATGACGGGTTGCGTGCTCCCGCCAAACAGCGACAGTAGGTCGTCGATCAACTTACGCTGCGCCACATCACGGGAAACCGCGGCCTCAAAAACGTGGAAGTTGCCAACCTTCTTGATGCGCCGCACGGCTTTCTTCCCTTCCAGACGATAGACGGTGGTCTGAATCGTTGTGTAGGCCGGCCTGCCTTTTTCGGGGAAAGATTCCTGAATCTCGCGGATTGAGGCATTGCTGCGGGTCCACAGCGCCTCCATGATCTGCAGCTCAAGCTTCGTCAATTTGGGATTGCTCATGCGCCTCCCTACTACTTGCGTGTGTCACACTACTACCATAGTAGTAGAGGTGCAACAGTTTTTTGATGTGAGTTTTCGCTCTAGGAACTGGCGGACGCGGACAGTCCCGCCATGCTGAGGCAGGCTTCCGGGGCGTGCAGGACGCAAGTATCCGGCGGATCGTGGGCGTCGCGCCGTACTGATTTCAGCTTCAGCAGGCGCCGCTTCTCAATGTGTTTGCCATCAGCGGTTCCAATGCGGAATCGCGCAGCTGGCCTCCGGAAAATATGACGACGGTTGAGACCATCTCAACGGAGTAAGCGCCGTGGTGGCGCACGATTTTAGTCATGATGCCCCGGGTCCAGCGCGAGACCAACAACACTGCCATTGGCCCGACTACCTCCGCAATGATGGACGGGCAATAGCCTGAACCACAGCCGAGGTGAAAGGCGCGGTCGCCGGTTTTCAGCTCTAGCGCGTCGATCCAGCGCACAAGAGCGGTCTGGTTACGCTGCAAACGGACTTTTATCGAAACACCATAATAGGGGATGGGTGTGGCTTGGCTGGTTTGCCTCGTACCCGTAGACGGTGACTTCCGAATACTCCCCCTTCGCAACACACCACCATCCGCTGTCGCTCGTCGCAACAGTTCTAGTCAGGCCACTCTGAACTTCTTGAGGTTGGTCGATCAGTTCGTTTGTCTTCGGAGCAACTGCTTATCCCCTGACCACGCGGCCGCTGTCATCTCCGAGGTCTTGCGCCAATCCACTTCGTTGACGTCCACTCCACCCTTGCGGCCTTCGACGTCCTGGAACATCAACAGGTCGCCGTCCCTCTGGTACTTGGTCACTTCATAAGTCTCGTTCGACTTCAGCACCAGGATCGTAAGTCGTTCGATCGGTTGCCGTTCGCCGGGTTGCGGCGCACTGATTTGCAGCGTATTGATCGAGCCGTTTGACGCATTCGCCGGAGTTGCGCTCGCGGCCATCGCGGTCTTTTCGACCGTCAACTGCATCGCGTTCGCCTGCGGCGTTACGTTGTACGAGCTTGGCCGTGAGTTTGAGGAGGATGCGTACGGCGGACGGTCCGGATGACTTATTTGCGTTAGAGTTCGCGGTAGGACGATGTCGTCCATCAAGCGCAGTTCGAGCGGCTCTTCACCCTTTAGCGTCGGTCTGGGACCGCGGAACGGCAGACTGATCACCTTCCAGGGCCAGAGAGGAGGAATCATCCACTCAACCGCATCGCGGGTCGCGTGGCCGTTGCCGTCGATAGCGCCTTGTTTGTCTACTTTATAGCCGCGGGCCTGGATCACCTTTGCAGGCAAGGGAAGGTCCCCGTTGGGCAGGATGACTCGGTCGAAGGTGATTTTTATGTAGCCTTTACCGACGAAATGGCCCGGGTCCTTCTCCGCTTCCAGGTGTCCGCCCAGCATGCTGCCCCTCGGGAACAGCGGCCTGCCGAACTCCTGCGTGGTTCTCAA
>Ga0210398_10000889_pt1 | contig 32418 bp, 24 predicted proteins | sample IncBWC4OmetaG_FD_161047 | JGI IMG/M metagenome (GOLD analysis project Ga0210398, IMG submission 161047) | Forest soil microbial communities from Barre Woods Harvard Forest LTER site, Petersham, Massachusetts, United States - Inc-BW-C-4-O | ecosystem: Environmental > Terrestrial > Soil >... | reverse complement strand
CAGCGACGACGTTCGTCTGCGCCTCCGCCGATGTCGTCAGGATCGGCGGAGGCGCACTATCGAACGGGACAGGTCAGTCCGCGGACGCGCTCTGATGGATGGGTGCGGAGGTGGCAGCCTCTTCGATGAGTTTGGCTGTTTCCTTCGGGTGAGACATGTAGGCTACATGGCTTGACTTCACTTCGACCGTCTTGGCCTTGGCGCGCTTGGCCATCATGCGTTCCTGATCCGGATTGATCGACCGGTCTTCGGTGGCCACCATGTACCAAGTGGGCTTGGTCTTCCAGGCGGGTGACGTAACCTTGTGGGTGAACGCGTCGGTAGAGATCGGCACCTGCGAGATAGCCATGAACCACGCCTTATCCTTCGGAATGTCCGCTGCGAAGTCGGCCGCGAAATGCTCTTGTTCTATCCACCAGTTGTTGTTGCTGTCCGGCGTGAACGCCTTGGAGGCCTGCGGCAGGGCCTGCTCGATCGACGCACAGCTCTCACCTTCATCAAGCGCAAATGCGGCAATATAGACGAGCGCCGCAACATTCGGATGATTGCCGGCCTCGGTGATGACGGACCCGCCATAACTGTGGCCCACCAGAACCACTGGCCCGCCCATAGCATCGATGGCCGCCTTCGTGTACTTTTGGTCGTCGGCGTACGAGGTCTCGGGTTGCTGTGGCACCGACACCTTGTATCCGTCATTCTTAAGGATGTTAGCGACGGCTTCCCAGCCGGAACCGTCCGCGAATGCACCGTGCACCAAAACCACGTTCTTGATGACACCGCTATGTTTTGTTTCCATGTTGCCTCCTTTGATTTAGCTTAGAATAATTACTCGCTCTCTTAGTCAGTATGTCGCCCCTCTCACTCCGTGTTGGCCTGTTCTCCTCGCTCTCGCAGCATCCACTCCCTGATGTAAGGCGAACCGCACAGTATCGAGATGCCGGTGGACTCACACTCATTTAGAAAACGAACGCCATCGACATCCACGAGATCAACCTCCTCTAAATCCAATACCACCGGTTGTTCAGCACCTTCGACCTCGGACTTCACTTGCCCGAGGTGCTCAGATCGAAGCTGGCCGCTAAGGCGAATCCGAGTTTCCCGAGCACTAAAAGTCCGTTCGATCTTCAGTGTCATGACCATCGCCGGAGCCGCATTTCCGAACGTGCAATAACCTAGCCATTCGCGATTGCATGTAAATACGCGACTTAGGTTGTGCGGCAATCCTGATTATTCAGGAATTTCTTTGCGATGAGGAAAGTATGGGCAGGTTCGATAAATCAAAATCAAATTTCAGGTGGGGAGCTTGAATCTGTATTTGTTTATTTTCAGGCGCTTGATTTTTGAATCCAGCGTGCGCGATGGCAACCCCAGTTTCGCCGCTGCTCCTGCCGCCCCTGATATTCGTCCATTGCTTTCTGCCAGCGCAGCTTCAATAATTTGCTTTTCCTGCTTCACCAGCACGCCATTGAGCGGCTCCGGGCGGCCGAACCTTGGGAGTGCCTCTCTCTTTAGCCAGCTTTCTTCCACGGAGAACGTCTCGCCCTCGCACAGGATCACCGCTCGCTCAATTACGTTTTGTAACTCACGAACGTTTCCCGGCCAGTTGTATCCCTCGAACAATTTGAGAGATTTCCTGTCGATGGTCGTGAACTTCTTTCCGGCCCTTTTTCCAAAGCGATCGATGAAGTATTCGACCAGCAATGGAATGTCACCGAGTCGTTCTCTCAATGGCGGTATCTCGACAGGTACAACAGTGAGCCGGTACAAGAGATCCTCGCGAAATTCGCCTTCCGCCACGAGCGCATTTAGATCGCGATGGGTGGCTGCCAGCACTCTAACGTCCACGGGAATCGGCCTGTTGCTGCCGACTCGTTCGATTTCACGTTCCTGTAGGACTCGCAACAGCGCAATTTGAACATCAGGCGGCAGATCACCGACTTCGTCTAGAAAAACAGTCCCGCCATTTGCGGCTTCGAAACGGCCCAGGCGCCGTTGCGTCGCGCCAGTAAATGCGCCCTTCTCGTGACCGAAAAGTTCGGAGGCAATCAGCGATGGTGGGATTGCCGCGCAATTCACCGCGATGAAAGCTTGCTCCGCTCGTGCGGATCGTTTGTGAATGGCCCGCGCGATCAACTCCTTTCCCGTACCGGTCTCGCCCAAGATCAAAACGGTCGAATCGGAACGCGCAACCTTAGTGACCTGACGCAATACTTTGCGCAGCGATTCCGAAGAACCGACGATGTCCTCAAACATCGACTCACGGTCGATTTGCTCTCGCAATGCCAGATTTTCGTTGCGTGTCCTGTTCTCGACTTTAACCCGGTCATCGATATCGGTTCCTGTGGCATACCAGCGGGTAAGCTGACCTTGCTCATTTCGAAAAGGGTTGTAGCGGATTAGAAACCAGCGGTACTCGCCGTCGTTCCGTAAGGCTCGGATTTCCGCTTCGAACGGGAGGCCGCGTTCAAGGGCAGTCTTTCGCTTCTCACGCAAGTCTTGGACGTCCTCCGGGTGGAATATTCGTTCACGAAATCCAGGGCTAACCACATCTTCGGCAGTCAGACCCGTGTAATCGAGTGTCGTTTGGTTGGCATAGAGAGGCTCCCCTTCTGGACCGAGAACAACTATTGCCTGCGGTATCGCGTCGGTAATCCGGCGAAGTTCGCGTTCATCGTCCCGCAGTTTCTCTTCGGTTTGCTTAAGCTCCTGGATGTCAGTGCTTGTTCCATACCATCTGATAACTTTGCCCGTCTGATCGCGTAATGGCTCAACCCGGATAAGAAACCAACGAAAAACACCGTCGTGACGGCGAAGACGGGCTTCAATCTCACCTGGTTCTCCTGAAATCAACAGTTCTCGCCATTTTCCCATCAATGACGGCAAGTCCTCAGGATGGAACGCAACTTGCCAACCCCAACCATGAGATTCTTCATGAGAAAGACCTGTGTACTCATGCCATTTTTTGTTGAGGAACTCGTTCGGACCATCCGACAGATTGCACCAAGCTAGTGTGGGGATCGTATCAATCACTTGCCGAAGTTTGGCTTCTGACCTGCGGATTTCGTCGAGGGCATTTGTGAGAGCTTCCTGTGATCGTTGGCGCTCCACGGTGATGCTTGCGATGTGTGTGAACTGGTCGATTATGGACTGGTCCAGTGGTGTGGGCATTTTCGGTTCAGAGTAATAGATCGCGAACGCGCCTAGGACGGCGCCCCCCGAGGACGAGATCGGCGTTGACCAACATGCTCGTACCCCGTGCGCCAAAGCCATAGGGCACCACTCGTACGCTGCCCATCGTGTCTCCGTCGTGAGGTCAGCCGCAATGACTTGTTCGTTCAGGTACGCGGCCATCGCGCACGGCCCCGAATCGGCGTTTAGGGGTCTGCCAACAATGGAGGTGACGAAGCTGTCCGGAAGGCTCGGCGCCGCCCCGTGTTCGAGACGCGTGCCGCTCGGATCGACCAACACAACGCTGCAGTAACACCCACTGGTCGTGCTTTCGACAAACTGACAGATCGCTTCGAGTATTCTCTGCATCGAATGGCCGCCAGTCACCATTTCGAGTAGCAGCTTCTCGCCAGCCGCCAAGTCCTCCTCGCGCTTGTGATCTTCGATGTCGGTCGCCGTGCCGTACCATCTCACAGCTGGGCCTTCGTAGCGGAGCGGCTCGACGCGGCACAGGAACGAACGAAAGGCGCCGTCGAAGCGTCGTAACCGCACTTCGCACTCTCCCGACTTATCAGCGTCGCGGAGTGCCTCCCATTTTTGCATCAGCATGGGGAGGTCCTCGGGATGAATCGCGGCCTTCCATCCCAAGCCATGCGCCTCTTCAGGGGAGAGACCTGTGTAGTCATGCCATCGTTTATTCAGAAATTCGTTCGAACCATCCGGCAGGTTGCACCAAGCGAGGGTCGGGATCGTGTCGATGATCCTTCGGAGATGTGCCTCCGATTCCCTCGACTCAAGGAGCGCGATCTCTAAGTCTTTTCGGGTTGGATATCGTTTGGCAACATCGGTGACTTCACTTTCCCCGGACGTGCCGGCGCAAACTTCAGGCAAGGCCTCCGCTTTAGCACCTATGTGATCTGTGATCGGGCTAGAACCTGGTGAACTCATGCCTGCTCCACTGGGGCCTAGATTCCACTTGGCGGCATTCGATCCAGATTTTCGGCTAAAAATCTCAATTTGGCCAATTGTTTTTGGGTACTTCGGAGCGCCGGCCGGAAATCATGATGTGTCCGCATCCGTTTGCTGATTCAGTGCACGTGGCACCGGATGGATCAAGGATCACAATCGCGTCGGAAATCCGTCGAAGTTCGCGTTCATCCCCCCGCAGTCTCAGCGAGGGGTTCACTCTATTGGATTTGTGATGGAACTCGACTGTGCACCAACTGTGCACGAATCCAACGTTTTCATACTGCTCGGGATAGCTTTGAGCGAAAAGCAGATTCCCCGATTTATTGGAAATGTTAGCAGTTAGAAGAAAGAGAAGGAGCTGTTGGAGTGGGGTTCGGTGCGCCCAAGGCAGGCGGACTCCCTAAGGGTGGCACGGGCGGGTTCGGAAAGTACCCGGCATGCGAATCGATTGGGTTCGTGGCCCTCTGGCGTGCGGCCTCCAGATATAGCCGTTGAGTAGCCAGGTGTTCAAGCGGCTCTGTGGATTCTTTGACTGCCAGGTTTCGTGCAGCGATCCTCACCGCATCTTTGTCCAGAGCCAAAAGCTTCTCTTCATTGGTCATTTCGCTGCCTTTTGCGCATTCTGTGCGCATTTCTGTGCAGGGCTTAGCTTCCTTGCATAGTTGAGTTTCGTACCGCCAGCGCGTAAGTTTTTGAAAGCAAAAGTTTTGTGCACGGTTGCGTGCTGGTCGCGCGACACGAGAGGCCTTTCTAAAACAAAAACTACCCCCCTATCCGGTTGGATGCATAAATATGCAGTCACATGCATACTTATTCGTGTAGTACGCAACTCCCGTATCGACTGTTGCATCCACGTCTCACCAGCAGTGGCATGACGCGGCGGATCGCGCTGTCGATTCGCGGGCATATCGCCTGCAACTCCGCTTTGCGCTTCGGCGGTACAGGGACAAAGTCGAAAAGCGATATCGTGCCGTCGTGATCAAAGGGCCCCGCGGCCAGTCTCCCAACTGCCCATCACTCCAGATGAACTTCTGGTGCGTAGGGAGCGCCCAAATCTGCCCAGAAATATACGAATTACGGTTGCCAAGGTTTCTGATCAGAACCTTTTCATTTCGGGACGGTTGCTTGATGAGCGGCGAGTTTGTGGGCGTCCCCCTCTTGGGCCGGTTGAATCGGTTCGCGCACCTGAGTCTTGCCCTCCTGTCGCGCCATAAAAGAGGCTGATTCCTCGACACCTTCCAAGCTTCGGACGTGGGTTCGATTCCCATCGCCCGCTCCAGAAAGCCTGTTGATGCAGTTGGCCTTACTGACTTCCCTGCTTTAGATCGCCCAGAAAAGCATAGCGTTTTGGACGCTGTTGGACGCGTCGCACCCCCTCTGCGCGAGTTTTGGACGCAGCCCACATCCTGCCCGTTTAGCAACTGCGAACTCAAGGCCATCCGCGAGGTGATCGATGAGCGCATCGAGCACTTATCGAAGCTGGCGCAGCAGGGCACGAAAATTTGCGTCGAATAGAGCCTTGGCGCGCCCCACGGCGCACGCCAAGCGCGGAGACTCTCGCGGCGCTTCCCGCAATCATGCATCCCGTAGCGCGTCCCGTCACGAAGAGCCAGGAGTGGCCGGAGAGCACCAGCGTTAAAAGCTATTCGTCCTTGTGGCACTTCGCATGGCCGCACTGGCAGTTTGCTGAAATTGCTATCCCTTGCCGAGCGCAGTATTCACTGCAGTAGTCAATTCCTTCCCGTTTGATTGCTTTTCCGGGCTCGATCGCGCATCCACATCCCGGGTGAGAACAGGTTTGGTCTTTCATTGTTTCCTCCCTCCAGAGTGTCGGGAACGAAATAAACCCCTTCGACACCCCCAAACAGCGTATCCGAGCAAAGAGGCCCCCTAAATACGGCGATGCCTGTAACGCTTCAGGCCCAAAGGCTTAGTGAGGTGAAGCCGAGTTGGAAAGTTCGTTCGCGGGGGCTCGGAGCGGAAAAAAGTGGAGCCGAAGTCCGGACTTGAACCGAGACCTGCCGATTACTCCAGGCACATCGTGGTGCTGGTTCTAAAGGCCTTTTCCCTCACCTGACATCACGATTTAGGGCGGTATTCGGCAGCAATTGTTCGCAAGATGTTCGCAAACTCACACAACCGCGATAACCCGCCCGGGCCGAGCAGGGTGTTCCGCAAGCTCGTGGACGCGGGCGACGTCTGCGAGCGGGACTCGTTCGCCGATCTCGAAGCCTGACCTAGCAAACCTCGTATTCCTTTCAGCGAACATTCAGGCTGGGAGAGGAGACTGCGGTCACAGAGAATCCGAGCGCGGTTATTCACGGATGCTCTTCCTTGGAGTTGACGGCCCGGTTGAGGCGGCACTTTTCGGGAATTGGCAGGTTGGCAACCGCGCGGCAATCGGCGCGAAAATCCGCCGGACTCAAATCGGCAATTGCCAAAAAACCGGCGGGAGGAAGGCATGAGGATCGGCCTAGCGTGCGCCGCATTGCAACTGCTCGTTTTGCCCTGTTTGGCTATGGGCCAAACAGCGCCGCCCGAAAAGACGCCCGTATTGACATTCGTCGGCAGCATCCCCCTCGCGAATGTCGATGGACGGATGGATCACATGAGCGTCGATCTGACGGGCCAGCGCCTGTTCGCAGCAGCCTTTGACAATCACACTCTCGAAGTTATCGATCTCAAGACCGGTAAGCAGCTGAAGTCCCTTCCGTTCGATAACCCACAGAATTCGTACTACGTCCCTTCCGTCAACCGGCTGTTTGTTTCCTCGGAAGGCGATGGGACGGTGAAGGTTTTTGACGGCACCACCTTCGCGCTTCAGCGAACAGTGAAGTTAGCCGAGGATGCCGATAATATGCGCTACGACTCGCGCCGCCAGCACGTGCTCGTCGATTATGGAGGAGAGAAATTCCTCTTTGGCAAGGTCCAGGGCCGACAAGGGGAGAAGGACGGGGCGGTGGCGGTTCTAGACTTGGACGGCAACAAGGTCAGCCAGATCCCGACTAGTGGACACCCGGAGGCGCTCCAACTTGAGGAGAAGGGGAACCGGATCTTCATCAATTCTCCGGACAACCATTATGTCGTGGTCGCTGATCTTGATACCAACAAGGTGCTGGACCATTGGAGTAACCCGCAGTGCGAGAACTATCCGATGGCGCTCGACGAAGCACAACATCGGATTTTCGTGTTCTGCCGCGGTGCCAGCTACGTGTCTGTGATAGATACCATGAGCGGCAAACAAGTGGCGACCATCCAAGCCACACCGCTGTCCACCTCCGACGACATGTTTTACGATCCGAACAAGAACCGGCTCTATATCCTTTCGAGGCTCCTAATCGAAAAGAGCAATCCAAGAGCTGAAGGTCCCGGTATCGTTGACGTGATTCAGGAGCAGGATGGTGATCATTACAAGAAGGTCGCGACCTACACGACGGGGTACGGCGCCCAGACTGGACTCTTCGTACCCGAGTGGGGAAAGCTGTTCGTGGCCACGCGTCATCAGCCGACCGGGCAGAGCGCCGAAATCCTCACCTACGAGACGAAGTAGTCCTTGCTTCCAACGATCCCTTCGCCATGCGCCGACAGGCCTGCAAGCCGGATTCTCCGAACGGATACACACGCAAAGGGGTTGCGCGGTTACGTTGGACTTAGAGCGTCACCCGCGTCAATCGCGTCAACTGTGCTCGGATAACGCGCACACAGTGGGCACACCCTCTCGGGCTGGGAACCGGCACAGGACTTGGCCGATCAGCGATACGGTGCTCAGTGGACTAAATTGACCTGGTAACCGGAACTGCCCCACCCAGGAAGACTCAGCAGGCCCCAACGTGAATCTTTCGCATGAGAGCGGATTATCTTGTGTTTTTCAGGTTGCGGGAATACGCTGGCTCCCGGCGGAAGTTCCACACTTATACAACGCAAAAATAGAAGCAATCAACTTCGTCAGATAGAGCTCAGCAGGAATCAAACAACCGGCTCGGGCGAGGTGACAAATGAAGAAGCATTTCGTGCTGCTTCCGCTTTTCCTATTGGGTTGGGCTGCGCCCATGCGTGGCCAGGCCTCCTCCCCCCTCAAGCTGCTCGAAACCATCCCTATGCCGGGCGTCCAGGGCCGTCTCGATCACTCCGCAGTCGACTTGAAACGTAAGCGGCTGTTCTTGGCCGCGCTTGGCGACAACCAGAATACTGTCGAAGTCATCGATCTCCAGGCCGGGAAAAGGATCTCGAGCATCCCAGGCCAGAGCAAACCCCAGGGCGTTTTCTATTCTCCCAGCACCCAGAAGCTTTTTGTGGCCAACGGAACTGACGGCACCTGCAAGATTTTTGACGCCGACACTTTGAAGTTAATCGACAGCCTGGCGGTCGGGGCTAATGCGGACCACGTGGGCTATGACCCAGCCACAGGATACCTCTACATCGGAGTAGGCGACGCTAAGGACGGCGCCCTTTCGGTGATCGACACGCGCAGCAACAAACACATCGAGGACATCAAGACTGACGCTCGTCCCGGGGGAATCAAGTTCGACAAGGGCAGCGCGCGAGTTTTTGTGACCCTGGCAGGCGCAACGAATCTCGGCGTGGTGGATCGCGAAAAACGTCAGCAGATAGCCACCTGGCCGGTCACCGGCGTGCAAGGGAACGTATCACTCGCCATTGACGAGAAGCACCATCGCCTATTCGCCGGCTCGCGCATGCCGCCAATGATTTCGGTGTTTGATACCACTTCCGGAAAGCAAACCGCGCAAGTGGAAGGCATCGCCGGGATTGACGACCTCTGGTACGACGCGCTGCACAAACGCCTCTATGCGTCCGGTGGAAGAGGAACGGACGTCGGATACGTGTACGTCTATCAGCAAAAAGGCTCGGATCAATACGAACTGATCAGCAAGGTTCCGACGGCGGCGAGCGCCGGCACGTCGCTCTGGGTGCCGGAGTTGAACCGCCTGTTCGTGGCGGCGCCAGCCGGCGACAAGCAGGACGCGGGAGTGATGGTCTTCGAGCCTCAGCCCTAAGGGAGACGAGGTACCGTCCGGAGGGGTCAGTATGCATAGCTCAATTCTGAGATCGAGTTTTCTGGCAGTCGCTATTGCGGCGCTTGGCGCGTGCTCAGCCGCTCCTGCGCGGGCGCAGGCTCCGCCGTTGAAGTTGCTGCAGACGATTCCCTTGCCCGGAATTGAAGGGGCGTTTGACCATATGGATATAGACGTAAAGGGGCAGCGGTTATTTATTCCTGCAGAGCAGGCACAGCTGGTTGAAGTTGTCGATGTCAAGAATGGGAAGCGTCTCCGTACCATCAGCTCTGTCCGTTGGCCGAGCACGATCGCCTATCATCCGCAGTCGGATGAGATTTTCGTGAGCGACCGCGAAGACGGCTCGGTCAAAGTCCTTAGCGGCCAAACCTACGAACTCGTTAAAACAATCAAGCTACAGAAGGGTGCCGACAACGCGACGTACGACCCTGCCACCCAGTATTTCTATGTTCGTTATGCTGGCGCTAACGCGGGGCTGCCCTACACGTTGATCGGCATTATTGACACCGCGAAGAAGGAAAATATCGGCGACATTCGAGTGGAGTCCGCAAACATCCAGGCCATGGTCATTGAGCCTGGCTCCGGCCCCAAAAGGATGTACGCGGATTTGGCAGACAAACACCAAATCGCAGTAATTGACCTTCAGAAACGCGCTGTGGTCGCCACGTGGCCTACTGCGCCCGAATGCCAGGGACCGTTTGCTGGTGCTGTGGACTATGCCCACCATCGGCTTTTTGTCGGTTGCCGGATGTACCCTGTGCAATCGCAATGGTGGATGCCAGGCAGGATGATTGTCATGAACACGGACACGGGCGAGAGGGTGGCGACTTTCGATGCCGTGGGTGGCTCCGACGAAATGTTTTTTGATGCGGCAAGCCAGCGCATTTATCTGCAAGGGTATGAAGGAATCGCGGATGTGTGGAAGGAAGTGGATCCGGACCACTACCAGCTACTTGGGGCGATCCAAGGCGGAGTTCATGGAAAAACCGGGCTCTTGGTTCCGGAGCTGAAGCGGTACTACGTCACCGTGTCGCGGCATCAGGACATCATCTTCGGCGTGCAAGGCGGGAAAGTGGAAGAGGGATACATCGAAGTGTACGAAGTCCAGCCTTAGAAAGCCGGACGGGAGACCGAGCGGGGTTTTCTTCGATGTGCGGAAGGCATCGTAGGCGGCCACTGCTCTTGGGGGGACTTCCATGAGGACGCTGGTTTCGATCGGCTTGATCGTTTCGCTCGGAATGAGCCTGCCAGGCGCGCGAGGGAAAGCGTCTCCCCCGCAGGAAAAGCAGCCGCTCAAGCTCGTGCAAACCATCCCGCTTCCGAACGTGAAGGGGCGAATCGACCACATGGACGTGGACGTGAAGGGCGAGCGACTGTTTGTGGCTGGGCTCGAAAACGGGTCCCTCGAAGTAGTAGACCTCAAGGCCGGGAAGTGGATGCGAAGTGTCCCCGGCTTCAAGGCGCCGCAGGGCATTGCCTACCTTCCAGCCCTAAACAAGATTTATGTGGCCAGCAACGATGACGGCGTGGTGCGCGTATTCCGCGGGGACACCTTCGAGTTGCTCGATACGATCGAGCTGGACCTCGGCCCCAACCGCGTCGCCTACGATCCCCACACCGGCCTCCTCTACGTCGGATACGGCGGCCGTGTCGCGAAGAAAGACAAGGGCGAAGTCGGAATCATTGACGTAAAGACGGACAAGCACGTGGGCGACATCGACGTCGGCCTCCGCGCCGCGGAAATCCTGATGACCAAGGCGGGCGACACTCTGTTTGTATTCGACAACGTGGCCGGCAAGATCCAGGTGCTTGACACGAAAAAACGAGCCATGGTCTCTGCCTGGCAAGTGAGCAGCGAGCGCCCGGGCGACGGCGCCTTCGACGAGCCCGACCACCGTCTGCTGATTGGCACACGCATGCCGCCGACCATGACGGTGATGGACTCGACCAGCGGAAAGGAGATCACCAGCCTGCCGACGGTCGAGGGCATGGACGGGGTCCACTACGACGCGATTCACAAACGCGTCTACGTTTCCGGCGGCCGCGACTCCGACGTGGGCTACGTGTTCGTCTACCAGCAGCTGGACGCCGATCACTATAAACAGATCGGACAGATCGCTACGCGAATGTTCGCCGGCACGTCCTTCTGGTCGCCGGAACTCAACCGCTATTACGTTGCCGCCGCGGCGAACGACAAGCAGGAGGCCGACATTCTTGTTTTCGAGCCTCAGCGGTAGGACCCGAGAGATTCAAGGTTTGCAGCAACACGTGGAAGCCAACTTGTTCTTTCCGGAGGAACCATGAAGAAGGTGCTCGTGATTTCACTCGCGTTGGTTGCAGCCGTGGCATTTGGTGGGGGGGCGTTTGCACAGCAAGCGTCCACGGCGCCGACAGCCGCGAAGCCGGCTGCCAAAGCGCCCGCTCGTGAAATTTCTTCGCTCGAATTGCAGCAGGAAATTCCCGTGCCCAACGTCATGGGCCGCCTGGATCACATGTCCGCTGATCCCAAGCGCCGGTACCTGTTCGTCTCGGCCCTTGGCAACAACTCCGCTGAAGTGATCGACACATTCGCTGGCCGCGTGGTCCACGAAATTACCGAAGGGCTCGACCAGCCCCAGGGCATCCTGTACGTGCCTGGCTCCAACAAGATCGTCGTCGCCAACGCCGCGAACGGCAAGGTGAACATCTACGACGGCACGACGTACGCACTGCGCAAGTCCCTGGATTTCAGCCCCGACCCCGACAATCTGCGCTGGGATGCCGCCAAGAAGTTGGTGGTGCTCGGCTACGGCGAAGACGACGGCGGGATTGCGTTCATCGATCCGGACAAGGAAGAACAAGTTGGAAAAGTGCTGAAGACCGGCGGCCATCCGGAGTCGTTCCAGGTGGAGCAGCAGGGAAACCACATTTTTGTAAATTGCCCGGACAACGGCAACTCCGTGCTCTCCATTGACCGCGATACCGGCAAAGTGACGAAGTGGGCCTTAAAGGGGCTGCGTGGCAACTACCCGATGCAGCTGGACGAAAAGAATCACCGCGTCTTCACGGTTACCCGCAAGCCGCCCATGCTGGTCGTGCTGGACACCGAAACGGGTAACGAAGTGGCTCGCCTGCCCGCTTCGGGCGACTCCGACGATCTGTTCTACGATGCTTCGCGCAACAGGATTTACGTGGCAGGCGGGCAGGCGTCCATCAGCGTCTATGACCAGCACGACGCCAATCACTACTCACTCCTCGAGCGCGTTCCCACTACCATTGGCGCGCGCACTGCGTTCTTTTACATAACCCGCGACCTGCTTTACGTCGGCGTTCCGGCCAAGGAAGGACAGCCTTCCTCCATCTGGGCCTACGGACCGCAGGAGTGAAACGGAAGCCGGCACTTCGTGATTTGCTTGGTATGGGGCGGGTCAGACCCGCTACTTCCCACGGGTTGTCCGGGGGACATGCGGAGCGATGAAAGCAACACCGGAGCCCGCCAAAGAGGCTCGGCGGGCCCCCGGGGTGTGGGAGGGGAATCCCCGCACACGTGGTCTTCGGCATGCGACAGTTTGTTGTTCTGTTGCATTTTTTGATTGTTTTCAATAATCAAAGGCATTTCCCATCGAGTGCGCGCAGTTCTGCGGCGCCGTCAGGAAACATGCCGCAGCCGTGGGCATCCTACCGCACGGGCGCTTCCATCGCTGTCGGACTAAAGGACTGCCATCCAACTCATTGAATCTGCAGGTTCGCAAGCTCGGAGTTCAGGACCTGCGTACCGCGATTCACGAACACTCGTTTGCCTTTGCCCATGAGCTAGCACGGTCAACGTCGGTACGGTTTTCAGGGCCGAGTCTGGAGCTGGCTATGGCTGGGAAGCGGCTGCGCAAGACGCCAGCGGTTCTCCCCGAGGCGATTATCGCGTTTGCGGCGCCTCCGGGCGCCGATCCTCAAAACTATGTTCTTCTGTGGCTCGGGCCGTCGGCGGCGTCCTGGATTGAGGTTGACTCGGTTATGACAACAACGGGGGGAAGTGCATCGATTCACGCGAAGGTCTCCGAGATCGGAACGTACGCTCTGGCCCAATTGCAGTAATTGCCGTTGAGGCGACCGCACTATCGCGTTCCAAAATCCCTTTCCCTGGTTTTGGAACGCCCAGGTGTGGCGCGATAGAGTGTTCCGACTCCAACCCCAAGCTGCTTGGCGATCGCCCGCCACGTGGCACCCCGCCCCCCAGCTTGGCAATCGTGATTCAACCGGGGTTCACTTCAATTTGTCCCACGACTACGCCACCATGCCGGCTGCAGTGCCAAGGCAGGTGTTTGGGCCCTCTGCGCAGCATTGATGCACTGGGAGCTTCTGATGTGGCTGGATGGGGTTGCCTGTGGCAGGCAACCCATGAGCCAGCTATTTAATCGGGGAAATTCTCATCCTCTTCCGAACGGTCGAACTCAGGTTCCTCCGCCCAATGAGCGGAGGGACCATTCGAGGATGAGCTCGAGCGTCCGTAGCCCTCATGCTCATCGCCTTGGCCCTGCTCGTTAAGTAGATCCTGCTCAAGCGCCTCCTCTCGCGGATAAATCATCTCGTCCCACTCGAATAACTCTTCCCAATCCTCTACAGTTGGTTCAGTTGGTGGCATGACTTCTCCCTTGAACTAAGTTTAGCTGCTCAGTCAGCTTCTGGCAGATCGGCCGAAAGCCAAAAGACTATTAGGCCGCGATCAATTCACGGACGCGGTCCCACATTTCTTTGCCGTCTTCCTCGAAGTATCGGCGCGGATATTTTGTGATGACACAATCAGACTTAAGCTCGAATCCGTCGAGCACGACCTTGCTGGCCGTCGCCCAACATTCCGCGGCGATCTGGCAGTCACGAGCGATATTCCTGGCACTGCTCTCGATGAGGACGGCGTCGTGAACCGTCGCGCAGAGCATGATCCCGTGGTCGAGCATCATATCGACCGCTATCCGAAGAATTTCTCCGCAAGTGGTTTGCATTGGAAAATTCTTCAGAGTTCGCGGGTTCGTCTCGTCATCAACGTGCATGGCCCAGCCCATCGGTGCTTCGATCTTGCCTAGAGCTTGCGAAGTCGGTACTAGGTCATCTATCCAATGAAAATAAGTGCGGTAGACTCTGTGGATCGCCTCAATAAGGCGCTGCGCTTCCGGCACCGTGATTCCAAGTTTAGATTGCAAGCCCCATGCGCTCATTCCGTACTGCATGCCTAAAGTCACTACTTTATATGTGCTGCGTATCGCCGCATGCGATTGCTTCGTTGCGGATCCCGGGACAGCTCCAGTCAGCTTTGCCGTCGCGAGGTAAACGTCATCGTCGCTGCGATACGCCGTCATCATGTTCTTGTCGCCACTCAATGCGCCCGCGATTCCGAACTCCGCGCTCTTCAAATCTAGATATGCAATTGCTCTGCCCGGCGCCGGCTTCATCAGAAACCGAGTCCATTTCGCTTGCCCGTAAATGAAACCTCGACCCGGTTGATTCCTTCCAGTTACTGAGGCCCAAGGAAATGGAAATGTGCGGGCGCGGCCGTCCTTGCCAATCGGCAATTTGAATTCCTTCATATCGACGAACATGCCCCTCAGAACGCGAAGAGGCTCGAGCTCGGGATAGCGCCCGCACATGTCTTTGAATACCTCGCCATCCTTACCTCGGCCGTCTGCCACGATCGGCTGTCCGGGCTCATCGTCCGTACCGGTCTTCGGCCATTCGTCAAGAATTCCCATGCGATCAAGGAGCGCCTCGAAGCCCTTCATGCTAAACCGCGGCTTGTCGCCGGTGAGGTCGTACACGCCGTAGTGGTGCGCTCGTTCTACGTTCGACGCTAACTTACTCATGATGCGCGGCCAGTTCCCTCGGAGCTTGGCGATTGATTTAACGTCCACAGGAATTCCGTTGTGCTCAATGTGGGCGATTGGTCGCGTGTAGTCACCGCGATGCAGGGCACGCTCAATGTCCATCGATGGCAACATGGCATCAAACAATCGGATCGTGTCTTCCACGTCCTCTTCGCAATAGTCCAAAATGCGCTCTTGCTCCTGCGGCGTATAGGGCGCGCCCCGCAAGATCAACTGAATGTTTAAATCCTTCGACACTTCGTCTCTTGTTCTAATCTCGTGTGCTTCCATTGCGCCGAGTAATTTGCGACTGGGACGTGTGCCGTCGGGCTCTTTGCGTCCATTTATTTCTAGCGAACGCTCAGGGTATAGATCAATGATCGAGCGAGGCAGGCCCCAGCCGCACGATAGGAAGTACGACCACTCCGCGGTGGCACTGTAGGCGATGTACACGATTTCGGGATTCGTTTTGAATGGGGACTTGGAACCCTTGCGATGCCAGACACGCCACGTCTTGCCGGTGAATAGTGATTTGGCGCAGACGCACACCGGGACTACGTGCTCGCCGGGCCGAGAAACGTACTCGGTGTCGATAGCTATAAGCTCTCGACACCCGAGTGCGCGTAGTTTGGAGTATTTAGGCTGCAATGCCCGACTCCGGCAATCCTTGCAGTAACCGCACGATTCGGTGTTCCGGAGAGGTTATCAGACGATCCGCAAACGCGGCCCCGATCAGTTGCTCGAAAGTGAGGTCGGACCATTCCGGTTCAGGGATTTGAGCTTTCATTGGACGCGGTTCGTAATACGTCTTCTTGTTAAACACGCGAATCCAGTCCTTCATAGCCGTGTACACACATTCCTGTGAGGATTGGTTCCAAAGGTTGTCGCCGGTCTTCACTGGCCAAACAAACTCAACATGCAACTGGTTGATGGCCCTGAACAGATTTACATAGGACACCAATTCCGCGATCTCTTCCGGGATCTGGAATCCAGCCATCACCAGGTACAGCTCCTGGTTCGTGGACTGCTTGAACTCGAATACCGGAACGCGTGCTAGGCGCTCGCCGGCGTCTGGATGCACCCGGACAATGTCGTTCTTTGACGGCTTGTGGACTTCGATTGCGCCCGCCTTAATGTTCGGTTGCGAGTCATCGGCTTGCGCACCTACTGGCTTCCGAATGTTAGCCAAGCTGAACAGAGACCCGGATTTGCCAGTTGTCCCGGCTGACGCTGCATTCTTTGGCGGCGTAGCCCGTGAAACTTTCCCGGACTTGCTGTTGGTAGTCTTCATGTTGCTCCCCCCAATAGAGTTCAGTTCTGTTTCCAGTGCTTTTCTCTTTCTTCTTTCTTATCTCTTTCATTCTTTCTATCTTTTATGGAGGGGCTTACACCTGCCTTACGCCCCCCTGCATACCCTCCTTTCTATTTAATTGGCAATGGTTGGGAAACGTCGTCATCGCCGTCATCGCCTTCTAACTACTGTAGTTTGTTGGGATTGAAGGTGACGACGCACCCGAAGCCATTGCTATTGATGCTTTACTCCGAGTGACGGGGCAACCACGAGGCGCAGAATGCGGGCGCACTCTTGGCCCACAGTGCGGTCGTTCGAGTGCGCGATGCGCTCGATGCGTTCCGCAAGCGGTCGCGGTATGCTGACGGATATGGACACGACTACGTCGTTTTTGGCGCTCATTCTTGACCTTCTTTCCTGTTGGGAGTTAGCTGCCTGGGGAAATCTGCCCTACACTATATATGTACGAGCCGGGTGAAGCGTTTGTTCCAACTATTTTTTCAGACACTTTCGAAGCTTGGCCACAGCGTGCTTCAGCGCCCGGTGCGCGGTCGTCTTCGGGATTTTTAATCTCTCGGCGATTTGGACCACGGTCGCACCGCGCAGAAAAAGCGCGGCAGCCTGTCGCTCGGTGCCTTTCAAATCGTGCGCTATCGCATACCTTACTTGGTAAACTCTCTGATAATAATTGTCCTCGGAGTGATCTTGAATTTCGCGACGCGCTAAAAGGGCTTCGACTTGTTCGAAGAGCGTCATCGGCTTACTGGTATCTTCACCCGGGGCATTCGTCAAGTCGTCATGGCTTTTGGGTTCGGGTCTTTTTTTCAGAAAGTCCATACAACGGTTTTGAATACATTTCCAGGCGTACGCCTCGAACGGCACCTTGTGGCCAGGATCATAACTTAGTATGGCCTTGGCCAGCGCGGTTCGCGCTTCCTGTGCGATGTCATCACGGCTTTCGCGGTGCCTGCCGCGACCGTACTTCGCAGCCGCCATGTTCGCCATGCCCTTATGCTCGTCGAACAATCGGAGTTGGTCAGAACTGAGATGTAGATTTGGAGCAAACGGAGTTGCCGCAGGCTGCGGTTTCGGCGATCGCTTCGTGGATTTTCCCGTTTTCGTCGTCATCGCCGTCACCTTCGCCTACTCCTTTTTTCTGTTGTGCTTACTGGTAACGATTTTTTCACTTTGGCCGACGCCGGTGTTACCGGCCCCAGTCCGAGAGGCGGCACCGCCGGCGGCTGCCGCCCGGAGTTCAATAAACCGCCGCACTTTCGTTCGGCCCCGAGCAACCGATAATCCAAGCTTGGCTAAATTGGGCTCAATCCTGGCGATCTCACCAGATAGGGCGGATGCGCTCTTCGGCCATCTGGGATGGCGGAGCACAAGCGGTTGACCGGCCTCATGACCGCCGGTTAGGGTCACATATGCGGTCAAATCGCGAAGAAGTTGCTGGCCGGTTCCTCTAAACTCCTTCCCGGGCAACGACTCGATGAAATGATGGATGGGCCAAGCAATCGGGGAATTCTCCAACGCAGCCGCAGTCGCATCTCCTAAGTTTTGCCGATAGGCTTCCAAGAAACTCCCGGGTGGATAGCCCAGCTTTTTTTCGACGGCGACTCCCCACCGCGCGAAGTCTGCCATTCGAGGCGTACCCGGAAGCTGAACGGTTTCTACCGTCGCCATCCCTACAACAACTGCATCAAGTACAGCTCCAAGCAGACGCGGCCGGGCGCGTTCGAAATCGGCATAGAATTCCTCCTCGCTACGACGATCCTTCTCGGCGATTGTTAACAGGTTAACGACTAGGCCTCGGTCTAGAAGATCAGGGCGCTCCGGCAGCTCTGCAATGCCGTTCACAACTACGGGATTTTGGAAAGTAAACATTTGTTCGCTACCATCGTTTGTATAGTATTTTCGTTCGGCGTGAGACCCCCCAACGGCGATCCGGCAGAACATGTCTGACATTTCTGCTTTTATCTCCGACATGTTATCGAAGCACAGCAGCCGGCTGTTGCTGGCGCTCATAACCAGCGAGCGGCTATCGTGCGGAGCGCCCCGCAAGGCCGCGATGTTGGGGTCCATCAAGGACTGGAGCGCTCGTGTTGACGTGCTTTTCCCGCTCCCCTGCGGGCCAGACATAGCCAGGATCGGATACGGGCCGCGAGGCCGAAAGCAAAAAGTAAGCCAGGCCAGAAATAGGATTTCATGCTGACTCCGCACATTTAAGAACCTCAAAATCTCCTTGCAATTGCCGCCCTTTATGGGAGTTGGCAGTGCCGCGAGTCCCAGCGGTCTTCGAAACTTGACGCCCGGTTCCGCGACAACTTGCCACCCATCTTTCGCAATCGCAACGGATTCCCAGGCCGGATTGCCAAGATCGAGGTACACCACGCCGTCGCCTTCGCCGATTCGTACGAATACCGGCAACATTGGGCCGTCAACTAGCGCTGTCATTTCGAAATCTTCGACGATTCCTTTAACTAGTCTCTGGGTCGGTGGTATCCCGCGGTCGCGGAGCGCACGTGCAATCCACAGCCACATTTCCTGGCTGCGCACGAGCCACGTTTCCCGATGCGCCCCAACGGGAACGGTTGCCCACGGGTTTCTAAACTGATCGTGAAAATAGAATATCTTTTGCTCGGTTGCTTGCTCGCGTACAGCCATCATGGCGGCTACTGTTTCCGCGGCTTTCATGATCCCCCCCCGAAAATGGTTAACGCGACCGGTTTCGTCGTCATTGGCGTCACCGCGTCATCGCTTTGCAAAACACACATCCCAAACCTCGGATCTCTTGCGTGCGCTGGCTGGCGGCAAGCGACGTGGGGCCGCCACCACGTTCGCCTCTTCCTAAAGGAGTCTAAAAAGCCGAATGAAGAACGCCGATGGCGCGCAGCAAGCGAAAAATGATCTCTCAGCCGCGAAGCGCAGCGAGACCCAAGTCAATTGTATTCATCGGAAGGGTTCGAACTCAGCGGGTTTGGAGGAAAATTGGGAAGCGCCGGAAACGCCGTCCCTTCAAGCTAGACGAACGATAGTTCACACGAGAACGCTTGTCAAGATTTTATCAGTGCGCTATAAAATGCAAATGGATCGGGAAGTTACTGCAGTCCGCCGACTGAAGCCCGGTGATCAGTTTAGCTGCCTAAATGCCCGCGGGCAGGGCTATGCCACCGTGGTTCACTTGACGCAGCGCGACGGGTATTGGTTTATCACTTTTGTGAGCGAGCTGTTCCCGAACGGAATGATAAACATTGTTGATCCAGATAAACAGGTCTTCGTCAAGCATGGGCGTTTGACGAAGAACGTCAAGGAAAAATGTCTTCCGAAGCTTTTAAGGTTCTCCTCCCTTCTAGCATCGAATCCCATTAAGGCAGAGCCATAGCTGCGCAGCTCCCTCCGCTAATCCCAGCGATTCGACAGCACCGCAGTGTCAAACGAATACCGCCGCCCGACATTCTTCTCGCCGCGTGAATCGACGCGGCGAGAAGAGTCAAGAGGTCACCGTTTGCAGTGTGGTGGGATAGGTGTTGCGGAGCGGTCAGTCCCCTACCCCGGAAAACATGTTCTTGACCTTTTCCCGGCTCTGCTCCGTCGAAAATTCATCAGCGGCAATGTAAGCTTGCGTGGTTTGAAGGTCGGCATGGCCAAGCCAGATGCGGGCCTGCTCCAGCCCATATTCCTTCGCAACAAGGGTTCCAAAGGTTCGCCGGAAGGCATGCAGCGTAATCCGCTTGTCCACAATCCCGGCCCGCTTGCAAACACGCTGAACGGTTTTGATTAGGTGCATGCACGGTGTGCCACGGTTGGTGGGAAAGATCAGCGGGGAGAAGTCGTGCCAGCGTTCGCGTCTCGCCTGCATCCGCTTGAGGAACTTCTCCTGGAGCACGATGTCCTGTTGCCGAAACTCGGAGTCCTTCGGCTTCCAGTCATATTCCGGTTTGGCGTACACATTGATGGACCCTTTGACAAAATCGATGTCCGTCCACTTGGCGTAGGCCACCTCTTCGTCCCGGAAGCCCGTGTGCAGGAAGAACAGGATCAGGTCCTTCTCATTCAACTTCGCGTGCTTGAGCATCAGATTGATGGCATCGATGGAGTATTTGGTGGGCTTCGACTTCATTCCCTTTTTCATTTCCCGCAGTGGCAGCGGGCATTTGAGTCCAAGGCTGTTGAAGAAAATGCACACGTAGCTCAGGCGATTGCGAAACGTGCGTTGCGGATCGCCATGGGACCGCCGCTTGACGGTATCGCGCAGGTGATCGATATGGGCAAGCAGGTCCTCCCTGGTGATCTCGTCTACGGTCTTGTGTGGGAACTGCGAAGAGAAGTCGTCGAGGGTGCGGGTGTAGGCGGCGATGGTCGATTTGCGCTTGCCCAGGGTCTTGAGGCTGGCTTTGAAGACCTGTATCCAAACGCTGAGGCTGCGCTGGTCCTTGGGGTCTGGCTCCGGCTTATGGATAGGATCGAGTCCCTGACGCATACGGGCCACGTCGCTCTCGATCTGCAAGAAGCGTGCATAGGCTGGCCCGGCATGCTTACCCAGCGCATCGATGTGGGCCTTGCCGTCCAGGTTGTACCGGGCATAGAACCCAATGACATCTGGCGGGTGGAAGAGCTTGCCGTCCTTGCGTTCAATGGGAAACGCGATAGCACGTCGGCGGATCATCACCGGGATACGCGGGAAGGCTCCAGTGCCATCATTGACCCTAGCAACCAGTGCAGGCCGGGCTTTCACGGGACCACCTCCAAGGACAAGGAGGGTATCACACTCGGCACAATAAAGGCTGTTATTCGGCACAGCGGCTTGGGCCAAAAACATAGCTTTTATTTTCAGCAGTTTATGTGGAGATACGGGGCTGTGTTTCGAGTCCCTTCTTCCGCAGATCCACATTCGAGAGTCTTAATCAGAAAGCTGTTTTCCCTGCTTATCGGATTTTTGCCGCTCTTAAAGTGCCGGCACGCCGCCTTTAGACAACATCGGCCTGTCAAACCAAATCGTCATCCGCCGCCACAAAGTCTCCCGGCGGTCACATTGAAACGAGGACGCCCCACAGCCGCCGGCGTCCATCGAGCCGGAACTGCGATTTTTGGCCACGGATAACGGAGGAAATCGTCTAACTCTATAGCGGGTTCGGCCGAGTTGACATATCGATTTCAGTTGTATTAAATCATCCCAGCCAGCCAAATTGACGGCTACTTTTGAGCAAACCGGAAATAGGGGGTTGCGCGGCCCCGTGCCGCCCGGCACTTGTTCGGAACGCGAAGGAATGGCGGCCTTTGGGTTCACGATTTTCGTGAAGGGGATGCCGACCTTGCCTGGGATTACCTGGCGCTGACGCGTGGCCAGCCGGCCGAGTTCAACCGAAATCTTGTAAGTACGCCCGTTGGATCGCAAGGAGGAACAATGGCAACAACTGCACCAGCACCGGTTCTGAATCAAGATGTCGCGAAGTTCGTCGCAAGCACCCACAAGCTCCTGATTAACGGCAAATGGGTGGAAGCTGTTTCCGGTAAGACTTTCCCGACCTACAACCCAGCCACGGGTGATGTGCTCTCGCGGGTTGCGGAAGGCGACAAGCAAGACATCGATCGTGCCGTGAAAGCCGCCCGCGCCGCGTTTGACAGCGGCCCGTGGAGCCGTATGACCCCTTCCGAGCGCGGAAGGCTTATTTGGAAAATCGGCGATCTGATCGAGAAGCACCTCGAGGAGCTGGCGCAGCTCGAATCGCTCGACAACGGGAAACCCCTTACGGTCGCGCGCGTCGCGGATGTGCCCGCCGCGGCAGATTTGTTCCGCTACATGGCGGGATGGGCCACGAAGATCGAAGGCAATACCATTCCCATTTCCGCGGGCGGCGGAACGACCGCGTTTCTAGCCTACACGTTGCGCGAGCCCGTCGGTGTGGTTGGTCAAATCATTCCTTGGAATTTCCCGTTGCTGATGGCGGCGTGGAAACTCGGCCCGGCGCTCGCGGCGGGCTGCACGGTGGTGCTGAAGCCGGCGGAACAGACACCTCTCTCGGCGCTGCTGCTGGGCGAGCTGATTCGGGAAGCCGGAATTCCCGACGGCGTCGTAAACATCGTTCCCGGCTACGGTGAAACCGCCGGGGCCGCGCTCGCTGCGCACCCCGACGTGGACAAGATCGCGTTTACCGGTTCCACGGAGGTGGGCAAGCTGATCCTGCAAGCCGCCGCCGGCAACCTGAAGAAGGTCTCGCTGGAGCTGGGTGGAAAGTCGCCCAACATCGTCTTCGATGACGCCGAGATGGATTCGGCGGTTCCGGGAGCCGCCTCCGCGATCTTCTTCAATCACGGGCAGTGCTGCTGCGCCGGCTCGCGCCTCTATGTCGAGCAGAGCCATTTCGACAAGGTCGTCGATGGCGTCGCGAAATACGCCGCCGGCATTCACGTCGGACCGGGTATGGATCCTTCGAGCGACATGGGGCCACTCGTTTCCGAGGAGCAATTGAACCGCGTTTGCGGCTACCTGGAATCGGGATTCTCCGAGGGCGCCAAGGCTGTCACCGGAGGCTCGCGCCAGGGTGACAAAGGCTACTTCGTGAAGCCCACGGTCCTCGTCAACACCACCGATAAAATGAAGGTGGTGAAGGAAGAAATCTTCGGCCCTGTCGTCACGGCCATTCCTTTCCGTAACGTCGAAGAAATCGCCGCCAAAGCCAACGACTCGGTGTACGGATTGGCGGCCGGCGTTTGGACGCGAGACATCAAGAAGGCTCACAGGATCGCCGGCCTGCTCCGCGCCGGAACGGTGTGGATCAACTGCTACAACGTGTTCGACGCTGCGCTTCCCTTCGGCGGCTACAAGCAGTCCGGGTGGGGGCGCGAAATGGGCCACGAAGTCCTCGAGGCCTACACGGAAGTCAAATCGGTCTGCACCCCCATCTCATAGGATGAAGCCGAGAGGACCCTTGTGCGAAATAGAGAGGGCCGGTTCTATCCGGCCCTCTCTGATTCATGGGATCAGAATGGTCCCATATTTCGCATAGACAGGAGATTTCATGACGTCTCCGACGGCGATCCAGAACCGCCAAATGTTCATTGGTGGCGAATGGCGAAGCGCGGCTGATGAGAGCTCATTTGAGAAGACCAATCCCTTCACGGGAGAGATCATTTCAAAGTTCGCATCCGCGCGGCGCCAGGACGCGAGGGCTGCTATCGACGCGGCCTCGGCCGCGTTCCCCGGGTGGAGCAGCACGCCCCCGGGGTTGCGGCGCAAGTTGTTTCTGAAGGCCGCGGACATTCTCGACCGGCGCCAGTCCGAAATCGCCAAGATCATCGCCGAAGAAACCGGAGGAACCTTCGGCTGGGGCATGTTCAACTGCATATTTACCGCCGGACTGTTGCGCGAGGCCGCTTCGCAAGCCTACGGACTGATTGGCGAGATTATCCCCTCCGATCTCCCGGATACCGTCGCAACGGCTACCCGCCAACCGATCGGCGTGGTAGTGGGAATCGCGCCATGGAACGCCCCGCTGATTCTTGGCATGCGCGCCGTCGCTGCGCCGCTGGCGTACGGCAATACCGTCGTCTTCAAGGCGTCGGAGGAATCCCCCGGCACACACCTGGCCATCGCAGAAATATTTTTAGAAGCGGGTTTCCCGAATGGCGTGATCAATGTCATCACGAATTCTCCCGCGAATGCCGCAGAGGTCGTCGACGAGCTGATCTCCCATCCCAAGACGCGGCGCATCAATTTTACCGGGTCTACCCGGGTTGGCCGGATCATCGCTGAAAAAGCGGGCCGCCACCTGAAGCGGGTCCTTTTGGAGTTGGGCGGGAAGGCCCCGATGATTGTATTTGCGGATGCGGACATCCAGGCGGCCGTGGCCGCCGCGAACTTCGGCGCATTTATGAATCAGGGACAGATTTGCATGTCCACGGAGAGGATCGTCGTGGAGAGCGGAGTCGCCGATGCCTTTTCGCGTGAACTGGCGGCGAAAGCTGCCGCGCTAAAAGTAGGAGATCCGCTGCTGCCCGACACGCAAATCGGCCCGCTGATCAACCGGGGCGCCATCGAACGCGTCGCGGCCCTGGTTGACGATGCCTGCGCAAAAGGAGCCAAGCTGCTTTGTGGCGGAAAGGCGCAAGGCCCTTGCTACCTGCCAACCGTTCTCTATGGCGTGACTCCGGAAATGCGCGTGTACCACGAGGAATCGTTCGGCCCCTTGGCATCGATTGTACTTGTTCAGAACGGTGAAGAAGCACTTCGCGTCGCCAATGATACCGAGTACGGTCTCTCGAGCGCGGTGTTTACTCGCGACATCAACAAGGCAATGAGCTTCGCCGAGCGCCTCGAAACCGGCATCTGCCACATTAACGGCGCGACCGTGCATGACGAGCCTCAGATGCCGTTTGGGGGAACGAAGGATTCCGGCTGGGGCCGCTTTGGGGGCCGCGCGGCGCTCGAGGAATTCACCGAATTGCGCTGGGTCACGATTCGGAAAACGCCGACCCCTTATCCGATCTAAGCGCTGCCTGCCCTGGCTTCGAGTCCAACTACAGGTAGGCAGGATGCCTGCCCGGCCCAAGCTTCCGACCGCAATCTAAACCGCGTATCCTCGGCTATGTTGCCCTGCAAGCGAAAGCGGTGGAATTGGCAGACGCGCCAGCCTTAGAGTCTCTTCGTCGGCAGACTTATCTTGCCGGAAAGCAGCCAAACTTTATTCAACAGGATCGACGCGCGATGACCGGGCATTTCCCTTCCCGCTCTTTCGAGGAGACGCTGATCGAAGTTTGGCGGCAGGCGCTCGTGGAGGGCGGCAAGGCCGTTGTTCTTGGAACGGAACGATACCCGATCGTGCGGACATCCAAGCGCAAGCTTCGGGAAGTGGATTTCACCTTTGACGGCAAGCCGCTTCGCGGACTCGAGCAGAACCCCGACACCAAGTCCCGGTGGGCGGCCATGGCGAGAGAAGGTAAGAAGGTCATGCAATTTCTGAGCGAGGGCCGGTACGTGGCTAACGTAGTCGATGGCAAGGCTACTCTTTATTCAGGCGAACGCGGCAACTAGGCTGACCCAACCCGCGCGCAACTTTCTCTAACTTACTGCTCGCATCCAATGCGAGTTGACGTGCCGCTTGCATTCCCCTATACTCTCACTTTCGTTGTGCCCCGCTTGAACACTTTCCCGTTTCCAATTTTCCGGATCGCGAAGCGGCAAAGAGTAGAGGTACGAACCTTAGGGCGGTTCCTGACCTATTTCGATCATTTGAAATAAGATGCCACGAGCGATCTCGAAGGCCTGACCCATGACCGAAGCAACTTGCCGGCGCGAACTGGAACTGGAAATCCCCGCGGAAACGGTGCAAAAAGCCGTGGAGCGGGTGGCCAAGGAGTTTGCCCGCGTGGCGCGCGTCCCGGGTTTTCGACCTGGGAAAGCGCCGGTGACGCTGATCCGCCGCCGCTTTGCCGACGAAATCAAGAGCGAAGTGATGCAGTCGCTCGTGCCGGAGCAGATCGAGCGGGCTGTCACCGAGGGTAAGCTGGTTCCGGTCACGCGCCCGCAAATCGACAAAGTGGACTTCGCCGAAAGCGGGCCGGTCAAGTTCCGCGCCACGTTCGAGGTCCTGCCGGAATTCGAGCTGGGACAATATAAGGACCTTGAAGTCGAAGTCGAAGACCACAAGATCGAGGACGCGGACGTGGACAAGGCCATCGAGGAGCTGCGCGACCGCGCCGCCAGCTTCGTTCCCGTCGAAGGCCGGCCCATCGCCGACGGCGATTACGCCCAGCTCAAGCTCAAGGGCATCCCCGCGGGCGGCGGCGAGCCGCTCGAAGCGGAGAGCGTGCTGTGCCACGTGGGCGCCGAAGACACCATGGAGCCGTTCAATCAAAATCTGCGCGGCGCGACGATCGGCGACCACAAGCAGTTTGACGTCGCCTATCCCGCCGACTACCCCGATCCCAAATTGCAGGGAAAGACGTACACCTATTCGGTCGAAGTCCTGGGCATGAAGGAAAAGAAGCGGCCCGAACTGACCGACGACTTCGCCAAGGACGTCAGCGACGCGCAGACTCTCGAGGAGCTGCGCAGGAAAATTCGCGAGAGCCTGGAAGCCGCGCGCGAGCAGCGTATGAAAGATCAGACCCGCGAGAAGCTGCTGGCCCAAATCGTGAAGGCGCACGAATTCCCGGTTCCCGAAGCCCTCGTCGAGCATCAAATGGACTCGCGCCTGGAGCGCACGGTGCGCTCGCTGGCCGCCCAGGGAGTCGATCCCCGCGCCGTCAATGTGGACTGGGTGGCATTGCGCGGCCGGCAAAAGGACCGCTCCATCGAGGATGTGAAAGCCGAGCTGCTCCTCGACCACATCGCTACGGCGGAAAAGATCGACGTGAGCGACGAGGAAGTGGAAAAAGAGATCGCCGCCATCGCGCAACGCAGTGGCGAATCCGCTACAGCGGTGCGCGCGAACTTGACAAGGCAGGGAGCGCTGGATAGGATGAAATCTAAGCTCCGGAGTGAAAAAACTCTGGACTGGCTCTGCAGCACTTCCCGGACCCGGACAATAACCAAGGAGAAATGAACTGGTTCCGGACGGGGTCCTCCGCGCCACCTACAAAAATAAAATGAAGCATACTGATGATCCGGTTCCATATGCAACGACACTCGTTCCGATGGTGGTGGAACAGACCAACCGGGGTGAGCGCGCCTACGACATCTATTCCCGCCTGCTGAAGGACAACATCATCTTCATCGGGACGCCGATTGACGACCACGTCGCCAACCTGGTGACCGCCCAGCTGTTGTTCTTGGAAGCGGAAGACCCGGAAAAGGATATTTCCTTATATATCAATTCGCCCGGCGGCTCGATCACCGCGGGCATGGCTATTTATGACACCATCCAGTTCGTGCGTCCCAGCGTGGTGACCATTTGCGTCGGCCAGGCGGCCTCCATCGCCGCCCTGCTCCTGACCGCCGGAGCGCCCAAGAAGCGCTTTTCCCTGCCCAACTCGCGCATCCTGATTCACCAGCCCTGGATGTCGGGTTTGTCCGGCCAGGCTACGGACATCGATATTCACGCCAAGGAAATCCTGCGCATGCGCACCGTGATCAACGGCCTGCTGGCGCAGCACAGCAACCAGGCGGTGGAGAAAATCGAGAAGGACGTCGAGCGCGATTTCATCATGTCCGCGGCGCAGGCCAAGGACTACGGACTGATCGACGAAATCATTACCAAGCACCGCTAGCGCGTTCCAAAAAGTTAGCAACAAAATGCGACGCGGCGGTGTACGGAACGGGCAAAAGGGGCCTACAATAATCCGCATGGCAAGGTTGGCTACGGGGTTGGCTACTCTTGACCAGCCTTGAGGGGCCTTGACCGGCGGAGGGCGACACACCGTTGAGAAAACTCAGCACTGACGAACCATTGCGCTGTTCCTTCTGCCACAAAACGCAGGAGCAGGTCGAGAAACTGATCAGCTCGCCCTCGGACTATCCCCGCGCCTACATCTGCAACGAGTGCGTGACGGTCTGCGAGCAAATTCTCGAGGAAGAAAAGCGCGAGCAGGCCAATCCGGTCAACAAGCGCCTGCCGCGGCCGCCCGAGATCAAGGCGTTTCTCGACGGCTACGTGATCGGCCAGGACAAAACCAAGAAGAAGCTGGCCGTCGCGGTCTACAACCATTACAAGCGCATCTTCCTGAACCGCCAGCCGGGCGATGTGGAACTGACCAAGTCCAACATTCTGCTGATCGGCCCCACGGGAACCGGCAAGACCTTGCTGGCCCAGACGCTGTCGCGCATGCTGGACGTGCCCTTCGCCATCGTGGACGCCACGACGCTGACCGAAGCGGGCTACGTCGGCGAGGACGTTGAGAACATTATTTTGAAGCTCTTGCAGGCCGCCGACGGAGACGTCACCAAGGCCCAGCAAGGCATCATCTATATCGACGAGATCGACAAGATTTCCAAGAAGGACGAGAACCCGTCCATCACTCGCGATGTTTCGGGCGAAGGCGTGCAGCAGGCCCTGTTGAAGATTCTCGAAGGCACCATCGCCAACGTTCCGCCGCAGGGCGGCAGGAAACACCCGCACCAGGAATTTACGCCGGTCGACACCACGAATATATTGTTCATCTGTGGCGGCGCGTTTGTGGGCTTGGAAAAAACGATTGAGCGGCGCATCGGACAGAAGTCGCTGGGCTTCCACACCGACGCCCAGCCCACCACAGCGCAGCGCCGCAATATCGAGCTGCTCAGCCAGGCGCAGCCGACCGACCTGATCCGCTACGGCCTGATTCCCGAATTCGTGGGCCGCTTGCCGGTGGTCGGGGTCCTGGGCGACCTCGACAAGGCAGCGCTGATGCAGATTCTGACGGAACCGAAGAACGCGCTCATCCGTCAATATCAGAGACTGTTCGAATTTGAGAACGTGCGCCTGCGCTTCTCCGACGACGCCCTCGAAACCGTCGCTGAGCTGGCCCTGCAGCGCAAAGTGGGCGCCCGCGGCCTGCGCATGATTCTCGAAGACCTCATGCTCGAGCTCATGTATCACCTGCCGGCCCAGCGCAAACTTCGCGAATTCGTGGTGACCGGGGAAATGGTCCGCAGCCGGGAGATCAACTGGTCGCTTCTCGAAAAAGCCGGATGATGCCGGCGCGCGACCCCTGCGGCGCGCCATTCGTAGCGCAGTAAATGAATTTTAAGGAGCAAGAAGATCGTTACGGACCCCATGTTTAACCGAGAAAAGACGGAATCGAAGCGCGTGCCCATGATGCCGGTGCGCGACCTGGTCATCTTCCCGCAGATGATGAACCCTTTCATCGTGGGGCGTGAAAGCTCGCTGCGCGCCCTCGAGGAAGCCCTGGCCACCGACAAGAAGATCTTCCTGGCCACGCAGCACGATGCTTCCGTGGACGACCCCAAGCCCGAAGAGATTTATTCCGTGGGTACGCTCGCCAACATCGTGCAGAGCGTGCGCCTGCCGGACGGCAACCTGCGCGTGCTGGTGGAAGGCGTCGAGCGAGCCAAGGCGGTGCAGGTTTCCACCGAGGAAGGCTTCTTCCGCGCCACGCTGAAGGTGATCCCCAACAAGGCCGAGCCTTCGCCGGCGATCGAGCAGGCGGTCACCAAGGTCACTGGCCTGTTTGAGCAGTACGTCAAGCTCTCGCAGAGCCTGAACTATGACACCATGATCGCCGCCACCCGCGTGGACGATCCTGCCAAGCTTTCCGACACCATCGCCTCCAACCTGCAGATTCCGGTCGAGGAGAAGCAGGAGCTGCTCGAGAATTTCGATCCGCTGGACCGCCTGACCCGCGTCGGCGAAATCCTGGAAAGCGAAATCGAAAAGCTCAACGTGGACCGCAACATCAACACCCGCGTGAAGCGCCAGATGGAGCGCGCCCAGAAAGAGTACTACCTCAACGAAAAGCTCAAGGCCATCCACAAGGAACTGGGCCGCGGCGAGAAGAACGAGCTCGAAGAGCTGAAAAAGAAGATCGAGACGTCGGGCATGCCCAAGGACGCCCTGGAAAAGGCCACCCAGGAGCTGAAGCGCCTCGAGATGATGCCGCCGATGTCTGCGGAATCCACGGTGAGCCGCAATTACCTGGACTGGCTGCTGGCGGTGCCCTGGAAGAAGCGCTCCAAGGAAATTCGCGATATCTCGGTCGCGGAGAAGATTCTCGAAGAAGATCATTACGGGCTGGACAAGGTCAAGGAGCGCATCCTCGAGTTCCTCGCCGTGCGCCAACTGGTCAAGAACCCGCGCGGCTCCATCCTGTGCTTCGTCGGCCCCCCGGGCGTCGGCAAAACATCGCTCGCCATGTCCATCGGCCGCGCCACGGGACGCAAGTTCATTCGCGTCTCCCTCGGCGGGGTGCGCGATGAAGCCGAGATTCGCGGCCACCGCCGCACCTACATCGGCGCGCTGCCCGGCCAGATCATCCAGATGATGAAGAAGGCCGGCACGGTCAACCCCATTTTCGTTCTGGACGAAGTGGACAAGATGTCCACCGACTTCCGCGGCGACCCGTCGGCGGCGCTGATGGAAGTCCTCGACCCCGAGCTGAACCACGCCTTCACGGATCACTATCTGGACGTCGAGTACGACCTATCGCGCGTCATGTTCGTCTGTACCGCCAACGTGTTGCACACCATTCCGCAGCCCTTGCAGGACCGCATGGAAATCCTGCGCATCCCGGGCTACACCGAAGCCGAGAAGGCGCAGATCGCCAAGCGCTTCCTGGTGCGCAAGGCGCGCGAGGCGGCCGGCCTGGTGGAATCCAACGTCACTTTCACCGACGAAGCGATCACCCACATCATCCGGCACTACACTCATGAAGCCGGCGTGCGCAGCCTGGAGCGGGAAATCTCCAGCATCTGCCGCAAGGTGGCGCGGCGCGTGGTGAAGGACGGCAAGCAGTATTCCATCGCCGTGGGGCCGGAAAACATCTCCGAATTCTTGGGCGTGATCAAGTACCGCGAGGTCTGGGCCGAAAAGAAAAACGAAGTTGGCCTCACCACCGGTCTGGCTTGGACCGAGGTCGGCGGCTCGGTGCTCTCCACCGAAGCCACCATCATGCAGGGCAAGGGGCGCCTGACGCTTACTGGCAAGCTGGGCGATGTGATGCAGGAATCAGCCCAGGCCGCCATGAGCTATGTGCGGTCGCGCACCTCGACGTTCGGCCTTCCGCGCGATTTCTACCGCCATATCGACATTCACATGCACGTCCCCGAAGGCGCCATCCCCAAGGACGGCCCCTCGGCCGGCATCACCATCGCCACCTCCATCGTCAGCGCCCTCACGCGCATCCCGGTGCGCTGCGACGTGGCCATGACCGGCGAAATCACCTTGCGCGGTAAGGTCCTGCCCATCGGCGGCATGAAGGAAAAGATGCTGGCCGCGCACCGCGTGGGAATCCGCACCGTGATTCTTCCCAAGGACAACGAAAAAGATTTGCCCGATATCCCGGCCGAAATACAATCCGCCATGACCATACGGTTCGTCGAGAACATGGACGAAGTTCTGGAAATCGCCCTGGAACGGCCCCTGACACCCGCAACGCATGACGCAGTCCCGGAAGTGGCGGCGAAGTTTGAAACAGAAACCGAAAGCGACCAAGAATTGACCAATTGAGGGAAGCCTCAGCTCCTCTATCCCGAAGAAATGCAACTGGACCAGTCAGCGGGGTGCGCTGGGACAGGGGACGCGGCAGTCGTTCGAATCACCCGTGATTTGAATTTCCAGTTTGGCTAACCCGGCCGGAAGTGAAATAGCCCTGCCCGGTGTCCGCCGATCAGGACAAACCAGGCCTGAGCTTCAGGCTTATCTCTATGAAAGTGTAAGGAAGTCAAAACGATGAGTATTAGTCTTGCAGAACTGAAAGAGAAAAATATCACCGACCTGGCCAAGATCGCCAAGGACCTGGCCATCCCGGGCTCGAGTGGCATGCGCAAGCAGGAGCTGATTTTCCAGATCCTGCGCGCCCAGACCGAGAAGAACGGTTTGATCTTCTCGGAAGGCGTGCTCGAGTGCCTCCCGGACGGCTTCGGCTTCCTGCGCGCGCCCGAGTACAACTATCTTCCCGGCCCGGACGACATCTACGTCTCGCCCTCGCAAATCCGCAAATTCGATCTGCGTACCGGCGACACCGTTTCCGGGCAGGTGCGTCCTCCGAAGGACGGCGAACGCTACTTCGCGCTGATCAAAGTCGAGGCCGTCAACTTTGAGGATCCCGAAGTCGCGCGCAACAAGATTTTCTTTGACAACCTCACGCCGCTCTATCCCCAGGGCCGCCTGAAAATGGAAACCGTGCGCGAAAACCTGACCGGGCGTGTGCTGGACCTGCTCTGCCCGGTCGGAAAAGGCCAGCGCGGCTTGATCGTAGCGCCGCCGCGCACCGGCAAGACCATGATGCTGCAGGCGTTCGCCAATTCGGTGACCACCAATCACCCGGAGGTCGCGCTGATCGTTCTGCTGATCGATGAGCGGCCGGAAGAAGTCACCGACATGCAGCGCACCGTGAAGGGCGAGGTCATCAGCTCGACCTTCGACGAGCCGCCGCAGCGCCACATCCAGGTGGCCGAAATGGTGCTGGAGAAGGCCAAGCGCCTCGTCGAGCACAAGCGCGACGTGGTCATCCTGCTCTACTCGGTCAC
>Ga0210398_10000888_pt1 | contig 32473 bp, 37 predicted proteins | sample IncBWC4OmetaG_FD_161047 | JGI IMG/M metagenome (GOLD analysis project Ga0210398, IMG submission 161047) | Forest soil microbial communities from Barre Woods Harvard Forest LTER site, Petersham, Massachusetts, United States - Inc-BW-C-4-O | ecosystem: Environmental > Terrestrial > Soil >... | reverse complement strand
GCTTTGGGTCCCGCGAGAAGTACACTCCTTCCCAGAGCTCGGCGGCAGAGATCACGCTCAAGCCTAACCCGCGCGGCTCAAGTTCTTTAAGGCGCCGGGTGACACGCGCGAGTGCGTTGAAGCGATCAATCACCCAATCAGTGTCAATCAGGAAGGAAAGCGACGTCATAGTCGCGGTTCGGCTCGGGTCGCGACCAAGCGACGGTCGTAGATCTCTCGCTTTAGTTCTTCCGCGTCAACCAAACCGGCCCACCCGCCGGCAGTCCGCACTAACCAATCTGATCCTGATCTGGAGGACGAGGAAGAAGAGACAATTGTGATCGTGACCTCATCGCCCTCTTTAAGGTCAAGAGCTTCTAGAGGCCTCAAAGTGCCGTCAGAAAACCGTGCTCTTATCGTTGCACCCATGTCTTCTTCCCTTCACGGCATGCTCCGCGCGCTGCCAATAGCCTTTGCGGTCCGGTGGTAGCAATTGTGCCGTTTGTAATTAAACACCCCCGGTTTCCCTCTTTGATTCATTCGCAGGCACTGAAAAAATCAAGTCTACGTCCGCGATCCGAAGCGGCCATCCATTTGAACCAGAGGTTCCTCACAGCACGCCACTACATTTTGCGAATCAGCTACCTGGACGCGAGCAGCGGGAACGATTGGCACTAAGTCCTCGATCTGATTGGACCTCGAGACCATCAGGAGAATTGCGATTCTGCGCTCCTTGAGGTCTTGCTGATACGCGAAACCTTGGTCGATCGTGATTAAGCATCGCTGCTCGGCGATCAACTGGAAAACCGGAGCAATCAGCTTCGCTCATCGCTTCCCATCAGGCGGGTCGTAGGACCGGTCGACATCGCCGCGCTCGCCGTCCACCTCATGACGAACACAGCGGTCACCGGAGCGACGTACGACATCGATGGTGGCCAGCAGCTCGTCGAAGGGTGAGCCCTTGACGCTGATTTTTGATGAAGCCGTTACGCACCTGAATGTGACACCGCCCAAGAAAGGAGCACCCATGTCCACGATCCACCTCCACAAGACAACCACCTCGACGCCCGAGCAGTACGTCGCTTGGCTCACCGACCTCGGGCCCGGCCGCTCGAAGCTCTTTGGCAACAGCGCCGACGAGTACCTCAAGGTGCATGACCGGGGCCCCTCGCAGGCCGACGTCACCGAAGGCTCTGGCGGCATCTGGGAACGCCTGCACTATGACTGGTCCGATCCCAACCACGTTGTCCTCACGACGACCGACTCCAATACGTGGGGAGGCGCCTCCGGCCACACCTACACCTTCACATGTGGTCCCGATGGTTTGACCGACATCGACGTAGTCGTCGTACGCGAAGGCAAGAATCTCAGGGGACGGTTGCTCGGCTTCGTGCTCGGGACCATCGGCACGGGCGTTTTGAAAAAGGCGTTTGAAAACTCGGTCGGGGCCATCGAAGCCCGGAACTGCGGAGCAACGGCGCCTTGCTCATCATGAGCCGGGCAGTCGTACCTCCGAATTCACTCTCCGGCAGTGCGTCGCCGCCTAGTACGGGTCTTAACTTAAGGTGGCGATCGCTCATCCACTCTCGAAATGCCGCTACCTTACCCCGTGGCCACTTTACACCGTGACTGCGGTCGATGGCTGGTTCCGAAAGATGCCGAGTCGATGGGCCGCGAGGACAAGCCGTTGCTCGATTTCAGCAGCAAACAACACAGCATAGGAGGAATCACAATGCATCCTTTACGCAAACTACGGGAATCCGGTAATCCTACACCCGCCCAGGTGGGCGAGCTGCTTGCCAAAAACATCGTATTCAACAGTCCGATCCTGGTACGGCCAATCGAGGGGCGTGAAGTCATCGCGGCGATTTTCGCTCAGTCGAGCTCTACGCGTGGTTCCGGTACCTATACAGCCGAGTTTAAGCGTGCGGTAGAGACCTACGACCTCCGCTTAAGTTGGACGAGTCGATCGAGAAACAGTACTTCTACAGAAAGCGCGTTTACCAGCCAAGTGGATTACTTCCGGATTGCCGTTCCGTCCAATGAGCCCCAACCGACACCGCACTTAGACCAAATCGAACGTCCATACCGCGCGTTCGTCATTTGCGATCCAAGCAACCTGGTTGGCTGAAATTGCCATTTCAACTGTCATCGGCCTTCGACGATACGAAAATCCCTTTGCGCGGCCTTGTCGAGCACTTTGAGGGCTGGCCTGTACAGGTCACTATCATACGCGGCTATCGCCTTCTCTAAGTTCTCGAACTCGACGATGACAACCGACTGTTCTACTCCCGCCTCGTGAGTCTCTGCAGGCTTGCCTCCAGCGATCACGCGACCTCCCAAGGCTTCCAGGGCGCTCGCCGCAAGCTTCGCATATTCGGAAACAGCGGCCGGATTCGACACGGACTTGTAGCACACCACCCAATATCCATTCTTGGTCATCGAGTTCTCCAGATCATTCTTGAGTGCCCTTCAATTCTCCCGAGCTACTGCGCGCTCATTCCCAAAGCCTTAGCGCCGGAGAGCAAGTCGCCCGCTTCCTTTGTGGTCACAATGGCACTCGCATAATTCGGAAGATTGGTGACCAGAGCGGCGTGCATCTCTTCATCCGATAGTAATCCGCGGTGGCGTCTTTTACCACCGTGACGTCGTAGCCCAGCTCAGCGGCAAAGCGAACGGTTGCCTCCACGCAGGTGTGCGCTATGAGCCCGATGACAATGAGCTTGTGGATGCCGTGCTTTTTCAGGAGAAAGTCCAAATCCGTGTTGGCGAAACCGCTGGAACACCAGTGCTCCTGAGCCACAATGTCGCCTAGCTGAGGTGCGAATTCGGCGCGGATCTCGCCACCCCACGTGCCTTTTTCGAAGACTTTTGACCTCCAACCTGCCTTCTGAATGGGCGCAATGTACTTCCAGGTCTCGTAGTCGCCTGGACGGTATCGATGATGGAGCGCATAAAAAACACGAAGTCCCGCCTTCCGGGAAGCATTCATTACGTCCAACATGTTCGGAACGCAGTATTTGCCTCTGCAACATTCTTGATGCGATTCCTTATTTTGCCTCCCTCGGAAATGAAATCGTTGTACGGATCGATAACGACGAGCGCAGTGATCCCGTTGTCAAAGTTCAGATGTGGCATGTTCTTTCCTCCTCGGGTGCACGCAAGTCGAAACGACAAACTGGCGAAGCGACGAAAAACGCGGTTTTGTGCCCGTTCCTTTCTGCTGAGGACCTCCTCTGTTGACCCTCATCGTGCTAGGACGACGTGGCGGCGCGTGTCGGCAATGGGATTTGCGAATTCGCTGCTGACTGTGGCCCGGGTACTCCGTAATCGGAATCGGCAAGCGCGTGACCACCGACGATCAAATCGATTGGCGCATCGTACTTTTGCATGACGGACTCCACGAAGACCATGCCCGAATGCGCAGAGTCCAGCACCTGTTGCAATTCGTTGCTGGTCTGAACGACGTGGGTTTCTGCCTTCTTGTCGCGAGAGAAGACATTTGGCAATTCCGAATACCGCCAGTTCGCGACGTCGTTGTACGCGGCGTCCTTGCCCAGAACGGCTCTCTCTACTGTGTATCCCGAGTTGTTGATCACGAAGATGAAGGGCTTAAGGTCATGCCGCATGACGGTCGAAAGCTCTTGCACGGTCATCTGCAGTGATCCTTCTCCGGTTAGCAAGATATGACGCCGCCCGGGGGAAGCGAGAATGGCTCCGAGCAGTGCGGGTGTCGCATAGCCGATCGAACACCAGACAAAGGCCCCTGTGATATAGGTGCAGGCTTCGGGCAGCGTGAGTCGGCCCATACCTGCGCTCGATGCTCCGTCTTCTACAACGATCACATCGCCGGGACGCAAAAAATTCTGCATCGCCTTCCAATATGCGTCCTGGGTGAGGGGATCGTCCGAGGGAACGAAGGGCAACTGCTTCAACGGACGAGCTGGCTGTTTCTTCGTGACGACGCCCGATGACGAGTCAACTATGGACTGCAAGAGCTCCGCAATATAAACCCCCTGATAATTCTTACCTGCCGTATCGACACTGTCGGAATTCAGATGGATGGCAGAAGCGGGCAGTTTGTCCGTGAAAAAACCAGTCGTCGTTTCGACGCGCCGGTAACCAACCGTCAGCAGACAATCGCTTCCTTCAATAGCCTCGCGCGTTGCCGGGGAGCTTGCGATGCCCACGTAGGTTCCAATAAGTTGAGGGGAACTCTCAGGGACAGCTCCTTTGGCACAGTTCAGCGTTGCGACCCGCATGTGAAATCGTTCGGCGAGTTCCATGATCTGCCTCGAAACATCGAAGCGCATCGCATCAATATCCAGTAGAAACGCAGGCGACTTGGCGGCGTGCAATCTCTCCAGAATCATCTCAATACAGGCTTTGAGGCTTTCCGACTCGCTCGGGATCATTTCGAGTTTGAGGGGACTGTCGGGCACCTCGATCTGGATATAAGGGATGTCGGAAGGCAATTCCAGGTAGACGGGGAGTTTTCGGCGCCACGCCGTAAGAATGAGCCGATCGATTTCAGCAACGGCATTTTCGGGAGTGAGTCGCGCTTGGGCTTCCGTTATCTCGGCGAACATATGAGTGAGGTTCCCTTTTTCTCGATCAACGAGAGTATGGTGCATCAGATCTCCCCGTTGAATGGCTCGCAGTGGAAGGGAGCCAGAAATCAGGATCACCGGAACATGTTCGCTGTATGCACCGGCGATGCCGTTGACTGAGCTAAGAGTTCCGACACCATGTGTCACAATCATCGCGCCGATACCGTTCATTCGCGCATACGCATCCGTCGCGTAGGCGGCGTTGAGCTCGTTACAATTTCCAATCCAGGCCGGCTCACCGCAGTCTTCGAGCTGCTGCATAAGTCCTAGGTTGTAATCGCCGGGAACACCAAAGAGGTGGCGAATACCAACCTCTTGCAGGCGGCGGAGAAGAAAACTTCCGATCAACTGTTTCATGACTCATATCTCCTCTCAGTGCTTGTTAAACCACATCCCATTTTTTCGACAGCTTCAGCGGTATTGCGTTCGACCTCATTTTTCGCGAACATTGATCCGACCAGAAGCATCCGCGAAACAGTTGGACGAAGGTATTGTCGATACTTTGGTATCAGCCTCATGGAGTCAGTCCTTCGGCCTCTAACATTTCGTCTTGTGCTTCGAGGTAATCGAGCTGGGACTGAAGCAGCGAAGTCTTTGCGTACAATTCCTGAGCGGCGGCTTCGTCGACTTGCGACGGAAGTGAGGTTCCTTCGCGTGCCTGTTGGACTGAGACTCTGTGCACTTCGGTTCGCAGCGCGAGAAGTTCTTCGGACACCTTCAGCATCTGCCGGCTGCGTTCGAGCTTGTTGTACACGGTTTGGACATGTAGCTCGATGTCATCCTTGATTCGAGCGAGATTCTCCTCGGCTTGAGCCAGCTGAGCTCTGCGTTCACCTATTTCGGCATTGCGCTTTCCCCCATCGAAGAGGTCGTAGCCGAAGTGGATTCCGAAGGTGCCGAAATTACGCGCGAGGAACGGCACGTTTTCCTGATATCTGTAGTGAGCGAATACTTCAAGGTCTGGCATGTACTGCCGCCTAGCCAAGCGGACAGCAGCCGAAGCTTTTTCGACTACCGCACGCGCTTCGCGGATTTCCGGGTGCGAGTCGAGCGCGACATGAATACATTCCTCGCGTTCGCAGATGTCGCGGACGCTCTCAATGGCGGGGTCGAGAACTAACTGCGTGGATAGCGGAAGGCCGATGGCGTCATTGAGTTGCAGCGTGACGTCCGATAGCTGTAATTCGGTGGTTAGGAGATCTTGCCGTGCATCGAGAGCTTGGGCGCGCGCTTCAATGGACTCTTGTTCAAGCGTGGCTCCGTATTTCACTTGTTGGATGCGCTCGTTCCGCAGATTCTCGGTAGCACGAATCTTGGCCTGCGCCGCGTCGCGGCGCGTCTGCAATATAAGTATCTTGTAGTACAGCTGGTGAACCTGAAGAGCGACTTTGTTCTCTATATCTTGGGCTTTGTTGCGCGCTGCTGTCGTCTCCGCAGCTGCAACGTCGTTTGCCGATCGAACTTTCCATAATTCGAGAAGCGGCTGGGTTAGCTGCGTTCCGCTTGAGACGAATGTCAACCCTCCTTGATTCGAGACGGCAGTGCGCTCGGGAATCGGCGTTCCGGCGGCGGTGCCCAGACTCCCTTGAGGTATGGCGATGAATTGTGTGTCGGTCAGGTGGCCTGCGCTGCTGTCGTTGCGGATGCTCGGCAGATAGGAACTCCGGGCGGCGTCCTTGGCGTGCTGCGCTTCCTCGACGCGATAGGTTGCGAGGCGGACAGCGTGATTGTGCTTCACGGCCAACTGAACTGCTTCATCAAGGGTGATGTGTCGCGGCGACTGTTCGGTAGTTTGTGCTCGAACGGAAACTGCGAAACTAGATAGCAATAGAATTACGGCCAGAGCCCTGCTGCGGAAACTCATCTCTTCTCTCCCTTCGCCATAGTCTGAAGCTGTTGGAACGCGCTGAGGTCGCCGTATTTGAGTGGCGACTCTCGCAGGAGGGCGACCAAGACCAAGGCGACCACGACCGCCCAGGCAATCAAATAGAATCCGTCGATTAAACTCAGTGTGTATGCTTGAAGTCGAAGTCGAGCACCCACGATATCTACCGCGCGGCCTGTCGCCTGCGCCAGGCCCGATGACTTGGCAAATAGCCCCGCCGTCAATTGGCGGATGCTTGCGTCAGTAATCCAATTCCCCGGCCCCAGGTGAAGCCCAAGAAGGCTTGAGTGAAGTTTCTCCCGCTCGGCGATGAACCGTCCCATAAAGATCGCTCCGATAGTTCCTCCAAAAATCCTCACGGTATGAATAAAAGCAGAGAACGTGAGGATTTTCTGGGGTTTTACTAACGCACCTGAGAAAACCCCTTGCAAGATGAGCGCAGAGACCAAACCGATGAAGGCGAAGCATTGACCGAAACCGGTCAGGAATTCGGTGCGGTAGAAGTCTGGCGCCGCCCATGCGCTAGTGATTCCAGCGTTCAGGAACGAGGCAAACGCCATCCCCGCAAAGCCTCCTGCGATCAGCAAGCGCGGATCAACGTTCGAAATAAGTAGCACGCCCGCCACAAAAGCAAGTGGAACGAAGGAAGCGGAGGTCCAAATCACCGCTGGCCCGATCTGGTCGGGCTCGAATCCGTGGATGGCGAGTGCTTGCGGGATCAGGATGATGGTTGTGACGAGAAAAAAACGAAAAAAGAACAGCGCCGTGGCCAGCAGAATCGTGTCTCGATTCCGGAGATAGGGCACATCAACAAGGGGGTTGGGACTGCGCAGGCGGCGAATGAGGGAGCACAATAAGAGAAACGATCCGCTCGCGAAAAGTGCCGTGAATGCCCCGGACCGCCACCAGTCGAGCCTTTCACCTTGTTCGCACGCAGCCAAGATCAATGAAAGACCAGCACTGGCGTACAGAAATCCCGCAAAGCTCGGCGCTTCGCCGTGCTCTCTCGCGGGAGGAGATTTCGGAATCCCAAAGTAGATGCATAACATCATCAACGGTGTGATCGCGGCCGAATTCCAAAACATCCACTGCCAAGACAGATGATCCCTGTACCAGCCGTACAGCGAGGGTGCAATGTTCACCGCGCCGTCTACGAATGACGCGTACAGAGCAATCGTGAAAGGAAGATACCTAAGAGGAATGTTGCGCAAAGCAAAGGCGAGCGTGAGGGGATAGAAGGTACCGGAAGTTAATCCCGCCAAAACCACTGCTATGAGAACGAGGCCGTAATTGTGAAGCGAAGGCAAAAAACCAAAAATCATCGTAAAGAATGCTGCGGCCGTCAAGAGAATCTTCCGTGGTGCAATCAGGCCGCCCAGGTACACGGTGAATGGCCCGATGAACATGACGCCGACGTCGAAAGCGGTACCGATCCAAGCGCTCTCGTCGTAGCCGAATCCGCGATGGCCCCTGAGGTCGGGAAGGCCGAGCGAGATCATCCGGCTTGTGAGAGTGACGACTCCCGCACCGATAATTACACCCAGGATTCCGAGCAATGGGCTCTTGGAAAGCTCAGCTGGCACGCCTCCCGCAATTCCACGCGCGAGTTGTGCTGGAGTGGGTTGAGGGAGGACGAGCGTTGAGGCAGACATTCATTGCTCCAATCAGCGTCCCGTCCGGACGGTCGCGACTACCGAGAGTCCGGGGCGCAAGCTGTTCGCAAAGCTCGAATCCTCGAGTGCTATTTTCACGGGGATCCTTTGAACGACCTTGGTGAAGTTGCCGGTCGCGTTGTCAGGAGGGAGAAGGGCGAATTGCGAGCCGCTGGCCGGAGCAATCTCAAGTACCTTACCGTGGACCACGCGGCCAGGATATTCGTCGATGCGAATCTCCGCGGGATCCCCAACTTGCACATTCGTGAGCTGCGTCTCGCGATAATTCGCCTGAACCCACTTAGTGAGGGCCACGAAGGAGATGGCTTGTGTTCCCGGCGAAACCAGCTGGCCGGGCCGCACTTGCCTTTCGCCTACGATGCCATCGCCCGGCGCCTCGATTCTCGTGTAGCCGAGGTTCACCTGCGCCAAGGTTAGCGCGGCCTCCTTCACATGGAGGTCGGCAATGAGCTGCCCATCCTGCGACTCCAGGACTTTCTTCGTCCGTCGCTCGGCTTCAGCGGCGTCCTCATTGCTGCGCAGCATCGTCTTGGCTTGCTCGAGATCGGCCTCTCGGCTCGCGAGTTGGGCGCCGAACCGCTGTTCGTCCGCGACCGCCTGTTCCACTTTCTGCAGCGTGGCCGAGTGCGTCTGCAAGAGCGCCTCCTGGCGAGCGCGCTCGGCGTGCGTACGCACCACGTCTGCCTGGACCGCCTGGATGCCAGCCTGGGCGGCGGTAATCTGCGCTTTTGCCTGATCGATTCCTGCCAGTGCGCGCTGGATCTTGGCATCCTGAAGGTCGCGCTGGCGGCGATTGTTCTCGATGGCAGCTTTGGCCGCTTCGACAGTTGCGGTTGCCTGGCTGACCTGTGCCTGGTAGTCGGTGTCCTCCAGTTCGACGAGCAGGTCTCCTTTTCGCACTCGCTGGAAGTCGGAGACCTTCACATCGCTGACGATGCCGGCAACTTTCGTGCTGAGCGGTGTCAAGTCTCCGCGGACGTAGGCGTCGTCCGTGACCTGTTCAATGCGTCCTCCCTCCCAGGCGTTCCAATTCCAGGTGATCGTTGCCACAACGGCACCGGCGAGAAGCAGGACGAGTGCGGGCGTCGAGTACTTCCGCCATTTGGGCTTTGCGGGAGGAGGAGTGTGCTCCGGTTGAGGTGCGGGTGGTGCATCGGGCGTCGGCGTGCGAGCAGGAGCAACCGCTGTCATGCTACTTGTAGTCATAAGATATTTCGTTTCCTTATGCATGAGCGCGACGAACGCCTGCCGCGCCCCGCACAATTTTCTAGCGTCACCATTAGTCGACTCTGCACGCGATTTGCCAACAGAACACGACGGCCGTGACAGCGAGATGCTGAGTGTGCACAAGCACTTGCACGAGACAGAGGGCTCGTTTTTTTAACAGATAGGAGATTGTGCCAAGGGTTTAACGCTTTGAGTTCGAGGAGTAACACCGTAGAACCGTCTAGCCTTCGGAGAACTTACATATCAGACCATAGGCCGTCGTGCTCTTCGGAAACAGTTACGCGAGTCCCGTTCGGTGCGCTCTTCGAGGTGATCCTTGCAATAAGCCTCACGAGGAAGGATGAAGTCGTCCGAAGGGTCAGGGGGGCACCGACAGCGCGACTAACTACGATAGACATTCCGCCAAGTGCGGAGTATTCTCGCCCTCGGCGAGGGTATCTTAGGAGACCGTACCCTAACAATTTCCTACGCGTGGCCAATGCGGGGGAGTGTGTCATGAGAAACCCTACTGAACCGACCCCCTTTGCCGCTGGCTGGACGCTCTGTGGCCGTGCCCACGTCTGTGCGTTTCTTGGTTCAATGGCATGCTTACTCTTGGTCCTGCCATTTGCCTTGCTCCCGGCACGCGCGCGGCCGCAGACCGAGGTTGCAAGCGTTTTCGGAACCGTCACCGACCCGAGTGGCGCTGTTATTGCCGGAGCCCAAGTCACGATCCTCAACCAAAGCACTGGACTGAAACGAGACTCTTCTACTGACTCGACGGGGCAATATCATGTCGCGGGTTTGCCGATCGGAAACTACTCTGTTCGCGTAGAGAAAGAGGGGTTCCAAACACAGGTTCGCGAAGGAATTACGCTGACTTCGGCTTCTAGCTTGATGATAATTTTTTTGCTGGCCCTGAGTACCCAGCGGCAGCAACTGGCGGTCACCGGGGACGTCAACGAGATCGACAGTACTACCTCGACCGTCAGCGGTCTGGTTGCGGAGCAAACCCTAACCGAACTTCCTCTAAACGGTCGAGATCTATTCAAGGCGGCTATCTTGGAACCTGGAGTTGCTCCAACACCCAGCAGTGCTCCATCGCTGCTTTCGAACGGCACGACCGGGCAGGTCGCGATTAATGGCCCGCCCGAGTTGGACGGACGTTCGCATCGATGGTATGGATGCGAATGATCCGGTCTTCGGCGATTCGCCGGCAGGCGCTTCCGGTCTCTTTCTGGGACTTAACGAATTCGCTGAGGTCCGCCTCCTGACGCAAACCTTCAATGTCGAGTACGGCAAACCCCCAAAAGTCCAAATGATGGGAGGAAAGAAGATTACGTTTGGCGTGGAAGCGTACAATCTATTTAATCGTCCTAATTTTGGAGTGCCTAGTAACACCCAGAGTGCGCTCAGCCTGGGAGGGAACGGAGACGCAATTTTCAAGGATGCAGCGGATGACGTCGCGGATAACGTCGGACGAATATTTACCACCGTAGGTAGTGCTCGTCAGATTCAACTTGCCGCACGGTTTAGTTTCTAAAGCGCGCAGAACCATTTCGGGGGCATAATCGTCGTGGACCCTTCCCAACTTGCTCTTAACATTCTCCGCGAAGATGAGGAATTCATCCTTTACCGCGGTCAACATTCGAGCCGACCCGGTTCTGCATCAGTCCTGCTGCTGGCCCCTTCGTCCAACAAACCTTCAGTGGAGACGCTAAGAAAATTAGAGCACGAATACTCCTTGAGAAATGAGCTTGATTCAGCGTGGGCCGCTCGTCCCCTCGCGGCAACGGAGCACCTCGGACAGACTGCCGTCGTGCTCGAAGATCATGGTGAGCCCCTTGACCAGTTGCTCTCGGGACCTATGGAACTCGATTCGTTTTTGAGGATCGCCGTTGGTCTGGCGACCGCACTCAACGGGTTGCACAAAGGGGGGCTCATTCACAAGGACATCAAGCCAACCAATGTTCTGTTCGACACTGCGACAGGTGCCACCCGGCTGATGGGTTTTGGAATCGCATCGCGTCTTCCGCGGGAACGACAGGCGCTCAAACCACCCGAATTCATCGCTGGAACTTTACCCTACATGGCGCCTGAGCAAACGGGACGGATGAATCGATCGGTCGATTCCCGGAGCGATCTCTATGCACTTGGCATTACGCTGTACGAGATGCTGACTGGCAGCCTTCCGTTCACTGCTTCCGAGCCCATGGAATGGGTCCATTGTCACATTGCAAAACAACCCATTCCTCCGGGAGATCGAGTGCAGAGCATCCCCGGTACTGTTTCGAAGATCGTTTTGAAGTTGCTTGCCAAGACTCCCGAGGAGCGTTATCAGAGCGCAGCCGGCGTGGGGAGCGATCTTCGCCGGTGTCTGGGAGACTTACAGAGTGCGGGTGGGGTTCATGACTTCGCGCTGGGAGATCATGACAGACCAGACTATCTGCAGATTCCGGAGAAACTGTATGGCCGTGAGCGCGAGACCGAGACGTTGCTCGCCTCCTTCGATCGCATCGTGAATGGTGGTGTCCCGGAATTAGTCCTCGTCTCCGGCTACTCCGGCATTGGCAAATCCTCGGTCGTCAATGAGCTGCAGCCTGTGCTGGTGCCGCCGCGTGGCCTCTTTGCGTCCGGCAAGTTCGACCAGTACAAGCGCGACATCCCTTACTCAACACTGGCACAGGCTTTTCGGACTCTAATCCGCCAGTTGTTGACGAAGAGCGAGACAGAGCTCGACAAATGGCGCCACGCACTGCGCGATGCGTTAGACCAAAATGGACAGCTGGTCGTGGATCTGGTTCCCGAACTGAAGCTGATCATCGGTGAACAGCCGCCGGCCCCGGAGGTCGAGCCTCAGCAGGCGCAAAGCCGTTTCCAGTTTCTGTTCCGGCGATTCATCGGCGTATTTGCGCAGAAAGAGCACCCGCTCGCCTTGTTTTTGGACGATCTTCAATGGCTGGATGCGGCGACGCTCGACCTGCTGGAAGATCTGTTGACCCGTTCTGAGCTACAGCACCTCATGCTGATCGGTGCTTATCGCGACAACGAAGTCAATGCCGCACATCCGCTGATGCGGAAAATCGAGGCGATCAGGGGCGCTGGCGGTAAGGTAAAGGAAATCACGCTTGGGCCGCTCGCTCGGGAACATCTCCAGCAGTTGCTTGCGGACGCGCTTCGCTGCGAGCCAGGACGCAGCGCGCCGCTCGCGCAACTGGTGCAGGAGAAGACGGACGGCAACCCGTTCTTCACCATTCAGTTCATTTCTTCGCTGGCCGAAGAGAAAATGCTCGCCTTTGATCATGATGCTGCGTGCTGGTCCTGGGATCTCAATAACATTCGCGCCAAAAGATACACCGACAATGTAGTGGACCTCATGATCACGAAGCTCATCCGCCTGCCAGCCCAGACGCAGACGGCATTGCAGCAAATGGCATGTCTCGGAAATGTCGCCGAGATCACGACTCTCTCGACGGTTCTTGAAACTACACAGGAGCAAGTGGACGCGGCTCTCTGGGAAAGCATACGGCAGGGACTGGTCGAACGAGTCGAAGGCTCCTACAAGTTCGTCCACGACCGTGTTCAGGAAGCAGCTTATTCACTGATTTTGGAAACGGCGCGCGCCGAGACGCACTTGCGCATCGGACGGCTGCTGGCGGTGCGTGCCTCTCCGCAAGAACGGGAGGAGAGAGTCTTCGACATCGTCAACCAGCTGAATCGAGGCGTGGCATTGATCACTTCCCAAGATGAACGTGATCAGCTGGCCGACTTCAACCTGACCGCAGGCAGGCGCGCAAAGGCATCTACCGCTTACGTCTCGGCGCTTAAATATCTCATCGCTGGCGCGGCGCTCCTGGGCGACGACTGCTGGGAGCGTCGTCGTGATCTGATCTTTGCCTTGGAGTTGGAGCGGGCCGAATGCGAGTTTTTGACCGGCGAACTGGAAGCCGCCGATGAGCGTTTGACTGCGCTTTCGAGTCGCACGGTTAACACCCTTGAGCGCGCGGCACTCGCTTCCTTACTTATAGACGTGGGTCTGGAGCGCCTTCAACCCGACCGCGCCGTCGCCGTAGCCCTCGACTACCTCCGGCAAGTCGGCATTGAAATTTCACCTCATCCGACAGAAGACGAAGTGCGGCGCGAATATGAGGAAATCTGGTCACACCTTGGCAGCCGCTCGATCGAGGAAATCGCCGCCTTGCCGCTGATGGGCGACCCCGAGTCGCTCGCAACTGTGGAGGTTCTGATCAAGACCGGGGTTCCTGCCTCTATTACCGATGAGAACCTGAATTGCTGGTCCATATGCAAATCGGTCAATTTCTGCGTCGAGCGAGGCAACTGCGGCGCGTCATGCTACGCCTATGTTGTGTTGAGCAGGGTCGCCATAGGGCACTTCCGAGACTACAAGACGGCATTTCGATTCGGCCAGGTCGGCCTTGCACTCATTGAAGGGCGCGGGTTGAAGCGCTTCGAGGCGCGCACTTATATATTTTTTGCCGGTTTGATCGCACCCTGGATGAAACACGTGCGAACCTGCGCTGACCTGTGGCACCGCGGGTATGATGCAGCGAACAAGATCGGCGATTTCACGTTTGCAAACTTCGCGAATTACAGGTTGAACTGTGACCTTCTCGTTGCGGGCGACCCGCTGAGCGATGTGCAACGCAGAGCCGAACTGGGCCAGGCGCTTGGCCCAAAGGCGGGGTTTAGCGGTATTATCATGGCTGCGCCGCTTGCACTGATCCGGACGCTCCGCGGGTTGACGCCGAAATTCGGCTGCTTCGACAGCGAGCAGATGGAGGAGCTCCCGTTCGAACGTCTTTTAGCGAGCAACCCGTTTTTGCGCACCCACGAGTGCTGGTATTGGATCCGCAAAATGCAGGCTCGCTATTTCGCCGGTGACTACGCGGCCGCCATTGAAGCTTCGTCGAAGACGCAACCGTTGATATCCTGCTCAGACGCCATGCTTGAAGAGGCGGAATATCACTTTTACAGTGCGCTTACTCGTGCCGCATCGTGCGACTCCGCAACGGCCGGCGAGCGCCTGCAGCATTTGGAGTCGCTGGCTGCGCATCAGCGACTACTCGAAATCTGGGCGGAGAATTGCCCGGAGAATTTCGAAAACCGCGCCGCGCTGGTGGGCGCCGAAATCGCCCGGATCGAAGACCGTGATCTTGACGCGATGCGCCTGTACGAAAAAGCCATCCGCTCGTCTGGCACAAATGGCTTCGTCAACAATGAAGCCCTCGCTTATGAGCGCGCTTCGGCTTTTTACCGCTCACGCGGGTTCGAACAATTCGCCGACACTTACCTGCGAAACGCCCGCGCCTGTTACGCAAGATGGGGCGCGGACGGAAAAGTGAGGCAACTCGACCGCTTGTATCCTGGTCTTAAGCAGGAACAACCGTTGCCAGGTTCCGGTTCAACCATCTCGGCGCCGATCGAAGGACTAGACCTCGCAACGGTGATCCAAGTCTCGCAGGCTGTTTCCAGCGAGATCGTGTTGGAAAAACTGTTCGATACCGTCATGCACAAGGCAATCGAGCATGCTGGCGCCGAGAGAGGCCTCCTGATCGTTCCGCGCGGGGATGAGCTACAGATACAGGCAGAGTCCGGGATCAGCGGAAACGATGTGATCGTGTCCTTGGGGGACTCGTCGACCGCGGCAGCGGCCATCCCGGAGTCGATTCTGCACTATGTCATGCGCACTCACGAGAGTGTTATTCTCGATGACGCATCATCGGCGAACCCGTTTTCCGGCGATCCCTACTTCCTTCAGAATCGTGTCCGTTCGGTTCTCTGTTTGCCGTTACTGAACCAGGCGAAACTCTCGGGTGTTCTCTATCTTGAAAACAACCTGGCCCCGCGCGTTTTCACCTCTGACCGGATCGCGGTTCTACGAGTGCTTGCATCGCAAGCCGCAATCTCTCTGGAGAACACGCGGCTCTATCGCGATCTCGAAGATCGTGAAGCGAAGATCCGGCGTCTGGTTGACGCCAACATTCTGGGAATTGCGACCTGGAGTGTCGGTGGTGCCATCCTGGCCTCCAATGAAGCCTTTCTTCGCATAGTGCAATACGATCAAGAAGATGTCGTTGCGGGTCGCGTGCGATGGTGGGACATGACACCTGCGGACAGGCGCGCGCGGGTTGAACGCGCTTTGGCAGAAGTAATCCAGACCGGGACCGTATATCCCTTCGAGTCAGAGTTCATCCGGAAAGATGGCAGCCGTGTGCCCGTGCTGATTGGAGGCACACTGTTCCAGGCAGGCGGCAACGAGGGCGTCGCGTTCGTCCTCGATTTGAGCGAACAAAAGAGGGCCGAACTAGAGATCAGGGCGTTAAAGGACCAGCTATATAAGGAGAATTTGGCGCTCCGCGACGAGGTCGAGCGGACCTCGATGTTCGATGAAATTGTTGGCGCCTCGAATCCGTTGAAGGTTGTTCTTTCTCGGATCGCCAAAGTGGCCCGCACCGACTCCACGGTTTTAATCACCGGGGAGACAGGTACGGGCAAGGAACTCATCGCCCGCGCAATCCACAGAAAGTCCCAGAGAGCCGAGCGAGCCTTCGTGAGCGTCAACTGCGCTGCAATCCCCCGTGACTTGATCCCTTCGGAGTTATTCGGCCATGAGAAAGGGGCCTTCACGGGAGCCACGCAAAGGCGACTTGGCCGTTTTGAACTCGCAGATGGCGGGACGATTTTCCTGGACGAAGTGGGCGAACTTCTGCCCGATACCCAAGTCGCGTTACTGCGGGTGCTGCAGGAACGGGAATTGGAACGCGTCGGGGGAGGACAACCTATCCATGTCGACGTTCGCGTTATCGCGGCCACGAATCGTGACTTGGAAGCAGCAGTAGCCAGTGGGACTTTCCGCCAGGATCTCTTTTATCGACTCAATGTGTTTCCGATTGAAGTGCCGGCCCTCCGAGAACGAAAGGACGATCTCCTGCTCCTGGTCGAGTATTTCGTGCAACGGTACGGCGTCAAGGCAGGCAAGGATATGCGCTCGATCGACAAAAAGACGCTGGATCTGTTCCAGTCCTACGACTGGCCAGGCAACATCCGGGAGTTGCAGAACGTAATTGAGAGGTCTGTAATCCTCAGCTCTAGTGACGTTTTTTCGGTTGACGAATTGTGGCTTTCCAAGAAGCCGGTTCCTCTAGCCCCTCCTGTGAAAGCGTCGCCACACGCAAAGGGTCAGGTTGAGCCGCTCAGCGAGCGCGAGATTATCGAGGCGGCCCTAGCCGCGACCCGGGGCCGGGTTTCTGGACCATCAGGGGCAGCAGCGAAGCTCGGAATTCCACCATCGACTCTTGAGACCCGCATCAAGGCCTTGAGAATCAGCAAACTCCAATTCAAATTTCACTGAACGTACTCCCGCATCACGACCAAGATTGCGGAACTCGTGGAATTCGCGGAATTCGCGTGATTCACGGGATCATCCACGCAACCGGTCTTCCTTTCTCTTTTGTTTTCATGAGACTACGAGTGGTGCAAGGTTTGCTTCCAAACGGCGTGTGTGACGGACGTCGCGGGAGTTAAGAATTCCAAGAGAGGACGGATGTTACGGATCACAAGAGCAGCGAACGGAGAGGTGGTCTTTAGACTGAGCGGCAGAATGAACGCAGAAAGCGTAGCCGAATTGGAAAGGCTGTTCAACGCAGAAACGAACGGCCGCCGGATCGTCCTGGACCTGAGGGACCTCAGCTTGGTGGACCGAGAGGCGGTCATCTTTCTCGCTAAGTTCGAAGCCGACGTGCAGATCAAAAACTGTCCGCCGTACATCCGAGAGTGGATCAGGAGAGAGCGGTCCGAAAGAGAATCTGACGAATGTTCAGAGAAATGAACCACGAATGGGTCCCGGTGACTTGAGCTTGGTCAGTAGAAGGAGCAGTTATGGTGACTGCAACACAAACGGCCCAGAGAAAACAACTGGACGCGAAAAGGCGGAGTTCCACAGCGTGGCACTTCGAGGAGGCGCTTCGGGAAAAGATCGTGGGGCAGGAAGAAGCAGTGCAGGCGCTTGTCGATCTTTATCAAGTGTTTTGTGCTGGTCTGCATTGTCCCGGACGCCCTGTGGGTAATCTGCTGTTTCTAGGGCCGACCGGTTCGGGCGAAACGCGCACGGTCGAGGCCGCAGCCGAGATTCTGTTCGGAGACAGCCGAGCCGTTATCAAAGTGGACTGCGCGGAATTCCAGCACCCCCAAGAAATCGCGACGTTAATTGGTTCGCCTCCGGGGTATCTGGGACACCGCGAAACACACCCGCTCATCACGCAAGAAGCATTGGCTGCAAGCCATCGCGATCACTTGAAACTTAGCTTTCTACTGTTCGACGAGATCGAAAAAGCGAGCGATGCGCTGTGGCAATTGCTGTTGGGGATGCTAGATAAGGCGACACTCACCCTAGGGGATAACCGCAGAGTGGATTTGTCGCAAACAGTGATTTTTCTAACGTCGAACCTGGGAGGCAACCAGATCGCGGACTTGATGCAAGGAGGCATGGGATTCATCCAGCCGAACGCCAAGCCCAGAGCAAGATTGCAGAAAAAGGTGGAGCGTGCAGCGGTGGAAGCGGCCAGGCGCAGGTTCTGGCCTGAGTTTATGAATCGTTTGGATAAACTGGTGGTGTTCCATCCCCTGAAGGGCGAGGAACTGGACGAAGTGCTGGAGATCGAACTGTGCAATGTTAAGAAGCGCGTGTTGGATTCGACGACGGGGCCGTTCCTATTTCGGATCACCGAGGAAGGCCGCGAGTTCCTCTTGGAGGAAGGAACCAACCAGAGGTATGGAGCCCGCCATCTCAAGCGCGCAATTGAGCGGCATGTCGTGTATCCAATTGCCAGACTGTTGGCCACTGCACAAGTGCATCAGGGTGATGCGCTGGTCATCGATCGCCATCGTGGTGAAGAAGGACTTGTTTTCCTGGGAGACATCGAAAAGCGCTCTTCTGGCCCGAAGTTTGAATTTCCCTTACCGGACGCGGGACAGCTGATGACTGTGGAAGCTCGAGCTTAAGCGGTGTCCAACACGTACTGGAGATTCGTAGCGATCAGAAACAGGAGCAGAAGATGAGCACAGCATCAAACTCAGTCCTGCAAGCTACTCCATATTCCGAAAGCGCGACGATAAATGCCACTCGCTATCGTGCTGAGGAACAGACGACGCGCAAGCCAGAACGCGTGGAAGCCTCGTTCACAGACACGATCGTGGGACGCCGCGGCAGCCTGCGGTCAATTCTCAGTCAGGTCGAGGCCGTGGCAGGCGCGAATGCAACGGTCTTGATTACCGGGGAGACCGGCACCGGCAAGGAAGTCATTGCGCGGGCGATTCACGAACTCAGTCCCCGCCGAAACCGAAATCTGGTGAAGGTGAACTGCGCGGCGTTGCCAGCCGGCCTTCTCGAAAGCGAGCTCTTCGGACATGAACGGGGGGCCTTTACGGGCGCCATCAATTCTCACGTTGGCCGGTTTGCTCTCGCGGATCGTGGCACTCTCTTTCTCGATGAAATTGGAGACATGCCATTGGAGCTCCAACCCAAGCTGCTCCGCGTGCTTCAGGAACGCGAGTTTGAGGCTGTCGGCAGTACCCGTACCACGCGAGTCGATGTTCGCGTGGTTGCTGCGACCAACCAGAACCTGAAGCAAATGGTTCGGGACCGGGAATTCCGGGAAGATTTGTATTACCGGCTGAACGCTTTTCCGATTTATCTGCCACCGCTCCGCGAAAGGAAAGCCGATATCCCCGAGCTCGTTGAATACTTCGTACAACAGTTTGCCGCGTCCATGGACAAAACAATCGGCACTATCCCGGAGGGAGCCATGGCCGCCCTGGTTCGCCATTGCTGGCCCGGCAACATTCGAGAGCTGCAAAACTACATCGAGCGCGGCGTTATTCTTTCCAACGATGGCATCTTTGAACCAGGGCCGCTCGAGACCTGTGAGCCGCCGGAGGCAGAGATCGTCAACCCGACACTTCAAGAAAAGATACGTAAAGAAATTATATCAGCCTGCGAGAGCGCGAAGTGGAAGCTCGGGGGTCCGGAAGGAGCAGCCGCCAGACTCGGCTTGAAGCGTACTACGCTGTTTCACAAGATGAGGCGTTTTGGTATTGCGCGACCTGTGCGTCGGGCAGTCGGCGCTTCTTTAAGTGAGTCGGCCGAGAGTGGATCGAGCGGGTAAAAGTCGAACCAGACGACGAACTCGATGAAAGGATCGTCACGTGCCGCTTCCTCCTTCAGTGCAGCCAGGCGCCCTCTTGTAACCAGTCTTCTTGATGAACTCTTCCGGCTCGATCACTTTCACGATCTTGGGATGGTTAGGATTCGCTTTCGTATCCAGGATGTGAATTCGAGACGACCCGATTCCCGGAACGATCAGGTAACGACGTTCCATATGCGGGTGCGGATTCTGCGGGCAGAGGCACGCACTGCACGCGTTCCAGCCGAAGTGGTGCAACTCATTATCGTCGTTGGGAAAATCCACCTGGCCGACGAACTGACCATAAGCCGGCGAATTCGGATCGACATCAATGACGCCCATCGCGTCGCGCTTCCCGCCGTTGCCGACGTTGAGTAGAGCGACGTAAGCGATGTGCTCCGGCGCTGCCTTCATTGCCATGCCCGACGATGGATAAAAGGTTGGATCCGGCATCAAGGGCATATCCCATTTTTCCTTTGATAAGAGTTGAGGCGAGAGACCTTGGATTGCCGTAAGCATACTCCTCCGCATTGTCACGGGCCAGCGTTCCTTTCAGATTGTGCCGCCGGTAAGCGGCTCGCGGCGCTCCGGTGCATTCCGGTCGGATGACGAGCAATCCGGAACTAATCAGCTCGTCGGTCGCATTAGTACCGACAAAACGCGCATCTCTTCAGTGCTTGATTTCCTGACGAGATGCCGACTTTTCGTTACCCATCTTGATCGCGACCTGGAAGTTTTTGGACTCTGAATGTACCCAGATTGGAGGTAGTCCCGTCTCGGTCCTTCGTATTGCCGCGGCTCACCAAATAGGCTCGCCACGGCAGGAGACAAGTCAGAATAGCTCCTGCCGTAATGTCCTCTCGCATTCGCACGACGGGTCTTCAAGTTTGCGACGGCAGGATTTTTGTCCCGCGCGTCGGCCAGGATTCTCGAAGCCGATCGTGGCCTTCCAAGGGGAGCGTTGACGGCCTTACGCCGCCGCTGTGGTCGCTGCACCTTTCAGGAACGCGAGCAAGTCGGCGTTGATTTGATCCGAATTGGTCGTGGGCATGCCGTGCGGAAAGCCCTTGTAGGTTTTCATTGTGCTATTCCGCAGCAACTTTGCCGACAAGGGTCCAGCCGCGACATACGGCACGATCTGGTCGTCCTCGCTATGCATCACGAGGACTGGCACAGTGATCTTCTTCAGGTCTTCGGTGAAGTCCGTCTGCGAGAAGGCGACAATGCCATCATAGTGCGCCTTGGTGCCTCCCATCATGCCTTGGCGCCACCAATTCCAGATCACTCCCTGAGAGGGTTTCGCACCGGGCCGGTTGTAACCGTAGAACGGTCCAGCGGGCACATCGTAATAGAACTGGGCTCGGTTGGCGGCGAGTTGCGCCTGCAATCCGTCAAACACCTCCTTAGGCTGCCCAGTCGGATTGGCCGCCGTCTTGAGCATCAGGGGCGGTACCGCACTGATGATGGCTGCTTTTGCGACCCGGCTTTCACCGTGGCGAGCCAGGTAGTGCACCACTTCGCCGCCGCCAGTGGAGTGGCCGACATGAATCGCATCCTTGAGGTCGAGATGGGCGGTCAGCGCGGCCAGGTCGTCGGCATAATGATCCATGTCATGGCCGTCCCAAGTCTGGCTGGAACGCCCGTGACCCCGCCGGTCGTGAGCAATCACGCGGTAGCCACGTTGACCGAAGAACAACATCTGGTTGTCCCAATCGTCCGCTGAAAGCGGCCAGCCGTGGCTGAAGACAATCGGCTGACCCTTGCCCCAGTCCTTGTAATAAATCTCGATTCCGTCTTTCGTCTTAATCGTGAGCATTTTTCCTCTCCTTGTCAGACTGAATTGTAAATCACACTTCTTTGGTTATTTGCGTCACGAACCACGAGCGCCGCTCCGCCTCATCAACCCAATTCTCGATCAGGCTTGCAGTTGCAATGTCGTTGTGTTTTTCGCAGGTCTCGTGCGTTGAGCGCAAAAAGCCTGTTGGCTTTCGGTTGTCCATATAAATTTCGGTCATCATGTCCAGTGGTGTGAGGGATTCCTTTTCATTGTCTTTCAGGCGTTGGTGCCGCGAGATATCGCCAACGGAGCGAGGCGTCGTTCCACCAATCTTACGGGCTCTCTCCGCAATCTCGTCTGTCATGGCGAACGGCTGATCCGCTTGCTCATCTAAGAGCAGGTGATAATCGTGAAAGTGGCGCCCCGTCATATGCCAGTGAAAAATTTTAATTTTTATGTAGAAAGCGAATGCATCCGCAAGTAAGTGCCGCAGGCCGGCTGAAATCTCCAGGATGCCCTCGCGGCTAATCTCCGACGTGGGCTCAGATTGTCCTAATGGTCTTTCGAGCTGCGTTGCGTTATCGCTTTCCATTCTCAGACTCGCGTCGTCACTCTTCTGTTATGCTGTAGGTTGATTACCCGGTGGACTCCCCTTCGCCGCCGGAGCTACGTGCCAGGCCAGCGACAGTGTCTTAGCGAAGAGAAAGTCCGCCAGTACCACATGTGGCCCGTTATTCCAGGGTGCCTCGTATTAGGCGCTCAATGGAGGATTCCGACAATGGGCGCAACTGACAAAGTTCGGGGCAAAAGTGACAACGACGCTCTGCGAAAAGTCACCGAAATTGGACTCTTGCTGTACCCAGGAGCGCAGACCTCTGCCGTATCCGGCCTGACCGACCTGTTCATCGTCGCAAATCGCCTGAGTGCGGAGCATTGCGGGCAAAGCGCACGAGAAGTGCGGGCAACTCACTGGCGAGTGCGTGAAGAGACTGACCAACTTAAACCTGTCTTCGACACGCATCAGCAGTTGGGCAAGCATGAACGGCTGGCCGCATTGATCCTACCTCCGAGCCTAGATGTCGAACCTTGCGGGAAAGCTTTTACATCGGATGCTCGCTGGATTGCGTCCCAACATGCCCGAGGGACCGTACTGTGCTCGATCTGTGCCGGAGCCTTTCTGCTTGCCGAAACTGGACTGCTGAACGGACGCTCGGCTACGACTCACTGGGTTCACGCAGATCGATTGTCTCAATTGTTTCCGCAGATTCGCGTCAACGCGGACAAGCTTATGATCGACGATGGAGACATCATCACGGCGGGCGGTCTAATGGCCTGGGTTGACCTCGGACTCCAGCTGATTCAACGGTGGATTGGCCCGTCCGTTATGCTGGCCACGGCACACTTCTTTCTCGTTGACGCCGCTGGTCGCGAACAGCGTTTTTATTCGCCTTTCGCTCCGAGGTTGGAACACGGAGATTCGGCCACTCTACAGGTTCAGCACTGGGTGCAACTCCACTATGCGGAGGGTGTGACAGTGGATGCAATGGCCGCACATGCGAAACTGGGGGAGCGGACATTTCTCCGCCGTTTCCGCAAGGCAACCGGGCTGAAGCCGAACGAATATGTGCAGCATGTGCGCATGGCCAAGGCACGCGAGGCACTTGAGTTTTCAGCGCAGTCGATCAGCGAGATTGCCTGGGAGGTTGGCTATGAGGATCAGGGCGCCTTTCGAAAGATCTTCAATCGAATTGTCGGACTCTCACCCGGCGAATATCGCAAGCGCTTTGGAATTGCCGACCGCCCGCGCGTCGATTAGGGTACCGGAGCTTCAGATTCGCCTTCAGCGCTTCGCCAGTGCACAAACCTGCGACAGGTTTTCCACAGCATCAAGCCTGACTACCACGTTTGAGCTGTAGGTCATGATCTCAATAGTTCGGCCAAGAGCCGAACCTTCTTCGTCCTTCCGAACTCAATGAAGTTCTATCGAGTTCATCATCGTTGGCGCAGCTTGATTCTAAGTGCCGCCGCTGGTGTCGCATACAAGGAGCACGTCACTTATCTCGCTCTTAAAGTGGACCGAAGTTGGACCCAAGTGTGTGGAACTTCTGAGCTGTCCGTCACTCGCCCCACCCTCACGAGGCTCAGCGCTCCCCACGCCGCCAGCAGCAGGCGGCGTTCGGGCACTCTCAACGAAGCCGCCGGACGAAATGGAGTTCGACGCCGGATAGTGGAGCGCCGACCTCATGCATTGCACCACCCTTTGCGAGGGATCCGAGGTTGATGGCGACAAATCCGGCGCTGTTGATCAACTCGATCACCAGCTGTTTGGCTTCGGTGTCATCGCCGGATGTAAAGATTACGGTACGGGGTTTGTTCGGCGAGAAGTCCTGTATCCAGGCCATCGGCATGTTGCTGATCGATTTTACAAGCCGGGCGCCAACAGCCATCTCGGCGACCAACTCGCTAGATGTGAACCCCTTCAACGCGGCCCGCGATCTGGTGACTCCCGCCAGACTGATGTCGGGTTTAGGATCCATATGCGCATTAGTCGCATCGATCAGAATTCGGCCACGCCAATCGATACCTTTCAGCGCTTCACGCACGTTCACCCAATGTACAGCGAGAATAACGACGTCGCACTCGGCCGCCTGTTCCCTGGTCCCCGCGACGGCGCCCAGACCGAGGTCAGCGACAAACTTAGCCAGTGTCTCCGGACCTCTGGAATTGGATACAACTACGGTATGACCAGCGTTTATCAAATGGTGGCCGAAGGTACCCGCTACGGTACCGGCACCTATAAAACCTACTTTCATGACCAATCTCCTTTTTTCGGTTGGACTCGCGAAAGAGCAGCTTCTTACTGATTTCGCCACTTTCATTGGCGTTACAGATCGTAAGATTCGTCTGCCGGTGATAAGGTGTGGTACTTTGTTCCTGTCACTCTGATAGGCCGAAAATATCAGCCATGGAACTTAGGCACGTGCGATATTTCGTTGCCGTGGCCGAAACCCTCGGCTTTCGGCAGGCAAGCAAACAACTCCATGTCTCCCAGCCCTCATTGAGCGTCCAGATCAAACAACTTGAAGGAGAACTGGGTGTCGCCCTCTTCCGGCGATCAAAGCGGCGGGTTGAAATTACTCGGGCGGGCGAAGTCTTCTTGTCTGCGGCACGAGAAATCCTGTTGAGACTTCAGCAGGCATCGGCAGCGGCACTTCATGCAGAGAGCGGTGAGGTAGGGACAATCCGGCTCGGGTTCATTCCGACGGCGAGCTTCCATATTCTTCCCATGCTTCTCGAGAAGATCAGAAGTACTCTTCCTTTTGTTAACGTGGAGCTTAAAGAAGGTCCTGAAGACCCGCAAATCACAGGACTACGCTCGGGAACCTTTGATGTCTGCATTGGTCATTTGAGCCGTACCTACGACCAAATCGAGAACATGCTGCTGATTCGGGAGCGACTTCTTGTGGCTCTCCCAAAACGGCATAGCGCAGCCCGCAAGCAGTACGTGAGCTTAAGAGACCTCAAAGGTGAGCTCCTCATCATGCCCTCGAAAGATTTGTTGCCAGGTCTGCATCAAATGATCGCGACGGCCTTTCTGAAGAATCACATGCCGCTGGACAGATATCAAATGGCGGAACATTTTCAGACCGGGGTCAACCTTACAAAGGCCCGTGTGGGATTTATGTTCCTTCCATCTTCTGCAAAAGACTTTGTTCCTGACGGGGTCGTGTTACGAACTCCAGGTTTTTCTATCGGACCGTTGGACACGTTTGCTCTATGGTCGCGTGGCAATGTAGACCCGCTTGTTCACCGCGTCCTCAGCCTTCTCAGGGAAGTCAGGAAGGAGTTGTGAGAACAGGCTCATCGTATCGTTGGCTGGCGCGGGGACGAATTGTCGGCTTTCCGTAGAACGAAGGCATTGTCACGCGGACGAAGCTCTCGCCTTTGTGCTTCGCGAAAATTTAGAGCGCATTTGAAATCAATAAGATACAAAGAGGTCTTGTAACATGATACATGCATGATATTCAGGCTGTTGCGGACTTTTGGCTACCCACAGCCACCGGGCCAAGGCCAAATTGGCTTCACAAAATTCGATCAGAACCGAAAAAATGGCGGAAGGTTGAAACGAATGCAAGGAAAGCGGCACTAACTTGTTTGTTCCGCGAATTTGTCTGGGGAGAAACGAATTCCCAGGCAGCACGAAGGAAGAGTGGCGGCGGCAAGTGAATTGCCCACACCGATGATCCATGCCGCTGAACCGAAGAGAGTTACGTCAATCAGGCTCAAGGCGCGAAAGATTTAAGGATGTTGACAAAACGGAATCAAGGTCATTTGCATCAAACGTGAAACACGCGGCCCCTGCCGACGCCGTCTGAGTTGTGTTTTTTCGTATATGGCACCAAGTGTGCCAACTGCGTTTCCGGTGATGAACCGCAGAATCCATCTGAACAGGTCAAGGAGAGAATCTGATGACTTTGGTGGGCCAATGCAAAGCTGTGTCGATCGTTAACGCAGATGGTGAGCTGAACGAGTTGGGACGAATACGACTGGCTCGAGAATTGTTTTGCGCCGGGTACCGCCCGGGCCAGAGCGTGCGCCTAAGGGAGGTTGCGGCCAAGTACGGGCTGGACGACGAATCAGCGCCAAAGATCTTCAGAGAATTCCAATCGCTCGGATTGCTAACGATTTCGGGCGATTTCTCCGCCGTGGTGCATTCTCCAAACTCCAAAGAGATGCAGGAAGCCTATGAGATACGGGCCGCGCTCGAGGAAATTTCAGGAAGAACAGCCGCGGAAGTGCTCAAAGGTAATACCAAGGAATTGGAGAAGGAATTAGATTGCCTGCGCTCCGCAGTCGCCACCGGCGACCTGGACGCTTACGCAGAACATGAGGCGAAATTCCACAAATGTATACTGAAGGCGTCGGGGAATACCATGCTCCAACGGGTGTGGGAAACTCTGGCGTTCGATGTGCGCGTCCGCATTGCCATTGAGGAGCTCGCAAAAGATCTTCCCGAAGTGGTCGAATCACATCAGCCGATCATCGATGCTCTCAAGAACGGGCGAGGAAAAGAAGCCAGCCTCTTATTGCGGAACCACGTAGAAACACTAGTGGAATACCTTAAGAAATCGGATTCTGACTCGGGAGTCCACCGGGCTTTTCGCAGAGATTTGGAGGGCGCGAAAGATGTCCAACAGGCCTTTTTCCCCCCGCAGAGCTTCTCGATTCCCTGTCTCGCCAGTGAAACCTTCTACCAGCCGGCTCGTGGCATCGGAGGCGACTATTACGACTTCCTTTCCCTATCTGGCGGACGCTGGGGTATTGCTATCGGCGACGTGTCCGGAAAAGGAATTGGTGCAGCTCTACTCATGGCCAGCCTGCAGGCTTCCCTTCGAGCACAAGCGCTACACCCGCATTTGGACCTTACTACGCTGATTGGAGACGTCAACCGTCTTGTTCACGAATCATCCCCGACGGCTTTCTTTGCATCACTTTTCTATGCAGAGTACGAGCCCGCGAGTCGCATGTTGCAGTATGTGAATGCCGGCCATAACGCGCCGATCATCGTGAGGCCCCGAACGCAACGCTGCGAACTGTTCCACTTACGCGCCGAAGCTGTGCCTATAGGCGTGTACGCAGAAGCTCAGTTCAAGGCAACTCAGTTCCAACTGGCGAAAGACGATATTCTGGTGGCATATACGGACGGAATCACAGAGGCGGCCAATACTGCCGGCCAACTCTGGGGCGTGGAAAGGCTCGAGAGCCTGCTGCGGTCTTGCAGCCGAATGGTTCCGGGCGAAATCGTCGAACGCATTCTGGCCGAAGTATCCGACTTCGCAAATGGCGAGCCACAGCGCGACGATGTGACGCTGGTGGTACTGAAGGTTCAGGAGGGATGCAACGGCTGAGATTACTCGACAGCTAGTCACAACTACGTTCTAAAGCGCTGATTCTGTTCCCTCGAAGATTCCTGCAACTCGGAGAGCAGCCACTCCAAACTCGGGTGCTCCTGCAGTCGCCAACCATCTTAATACAGGGCTGAGAAGAGACTCATCTCAGCCTTCCTTCGCTCGTTTTTCAAAGCCCCGGAAAATCGCTCAATTTCACCTAACGCGCCGCGGACGAAATGCGGATACTGGGCGATAGCTTGGCCGCGCCCCAGACACACTCTAAAGATGACTACTGGCCGATTCGCACGACCTTGGCCCGGCAGGATCGTCTCCAGTGCGGTAAGAGCAGCGGGAACGATTGGCACTAAGTCCTCGATCTGATTGGACCTCGAGACCAGCAAGAGAATTGCGATTCTGCGCTCCTTGAGGTCTTGCTGATACGCGAAACCTTGGTCGATCGTGATTAAGGCGTCGAACTCGGCCGCTGCCAAAGACAGGAGTGCGCCATTCTTGATGCCGGCCCAAGCCATCTCTTGGACTGTACAACAGGTGTGTTCAGGGAGTAGCCATTTTAAGGCTCGCGGGAGACATTCGTCGACGAGGAGCCTCATCGCGTTTGCGCGATCACTAATTCCTTAGCGTGCTCCAAAGCCGCGATGGCTGCCTGGCGTACACTGTCACGGCAGTTCTGTTGCTCCGCGCTATCATTAATATATATCGCCCCACGAAGGCGTGCAGTTCCCCAACCAGAAGCCCCATTCGACTTGCCTGAAGTCATTTTTTCCCCTGCCCTGAAGATGACCAACCCACGGAGCAGCAGCACATGACGATTAATCTCACGCCGGAACAAGAGCGCCAGCTTCGCGCTGTCCTCAGCCGCGGTGCTTACAAATCGGTTGAGGAGGTTGTCGAGGCTGCTTTAACGGCCGTTGAACAACGCACCGTGCCAGGTTTCGCGGGAACACCGGAAGAACTCGACACTTTGCTTGCTGAAGGGCTTGCCTCAAAACAACCCACGGAAGACGAGTTTTGGAGTTCCGTAGGCAAGCGAACGGATGCGCTCGTGGCTGAGCACAAGACCAGCCCTCGCTCGTGGAGGTTCTGTATCGACAGACCGCCAGCGACGACATCGTTCGTCAGTTCCGCTATTACCTCGTTACTGCAGAAGCTCCCGAGATCGCTCTTCGCTTCCGGGAAGCTGTAAGGCGCACCATTCAGTCATTAGTCCAAAAGACGAATTTGCTGGCGACCCTCAGCAGACATCTGGTCGGGACTCGTTAGATTGCCGGCGAGATCGACTAGTCTTCCCGTAAGAGCGATCACTGCTCCCATTTGTTCGGCATAGTTCGGTGGATAGGCAGACCGTTGTAAGATGCGCCGCAACATGAATGTTCCGACCATGGCCAGGCGCACTACAATTGCTTGCGTTGATTGGTCGGCGGGGCAGTCGTTCACGAAACACACTAACAAGTTCTCTACGGAGGCAAGACGGTCCGCGACGCCCGCGACGATGTCCTCCCCGGGTTTGATCCGTGAAAAACAGCGTTTCTACCCCTACCGTAACCAAGACTCCAATCGCGCATGCCAGACAGAGCCACAACGTATCTTCGACGTTCGTTTCGGCTGAGACCTGGCGGTCCCAAAGAGGTACTCCGACGCAAATCATGATGAACTGGCTACTCCATTAAGAGTGAGTGGTTCTTCAAACTCGAGCACACAATTCAACCCACAGCTAGTTGATCGTCGCATTTATCCCCACGGCGGAGAGAAATTCTCCCTGTACCGCGCGTTTCGTCGCTGTCTTCCTGCGTATAGAGATCGAGCGTCGTCTGGATTTTGCTGTGACGCAGGGCATTTCCTCCGCAACGGGCAGCTCTTTCAACGCCAGCGCCGCTTTCTCGAGGTAGAGCCCACCAGCCCCCGTAAGGTGTGAAGGACGCATCCCGCGAAACGGGAAGTTGACAAACGGTTGACAAAACGGTGTTTTGATGGCGATCCCCGAAAAGAGCAAAACTGCGAATACTCGCTTATTTGCTAGTGATTTGAATGGTGGACCTGGGAGGATTTGAACCACCGACCTCGCCCCTATCAGTATTGCGGTCGTAGGTCCCCGCTTCTGAGGGCGTACCCGGAAGCAACCAGTTGAGCAGCCGACGCCCAGCTGCGTGTTCAGCCTCAATACGGCAGCGTCGCTACCGGATTAGATGGATCGGTACGCCCAATTTGAGCTTCTTCCATGACTTGTCAGCAGTGTACACGGGAGCTCCCAGGACAATTCCGAGGGCTAGACAGGCTCGGTCTCCCAATGACAAGCCCAGTGGGCGAGTTTTGGTAATCAGATTTCCGGCAGACTCCGCGTGCTCAGCAGTAAAAGCCGTGGCCTCCCGAATGGGGCTGAGTGTTGCCTCCCATGCATCGCCTGGGGCCAGCCCCAGGCTTACAAGTTTGCCTTGTACTTCGGCGAGATTGACGGTGCTGCTGGTGGCCGTGCTTAACATTTCGGGGGTAAGCCTGTCCGCGCCTGGTTCACGATTCAGCACGGCAAGCAGAGCGGAAGCGTCGAGCACAATCTTATTCATTGCGAGCCGCCTCGCGCCGTTCGGAAATCAACTGGTCGACGAGGGACGTACCTCGCTTCACATGCGTCCGGACAAGGCGTTGAGCTCGCTCGACGCGGCGTTTCAGCGTCGTGATCCTCAATTCGTCATCTTCCATGCGCAAGATAACTTCATCGCCGATATTGATTCCTAGCGCCTTGCGAAAAGAGGCTGGTATGACGACACGGCCGTTCTCATTGACACGCTGCCGGGTTTCCGTATTCACTGTCATAGTGTGCTCCATATGACATCATCATAACACTATGTCATGTAAATCATCAAGCCGACACTTTGCTTCCAATCCGACCAGGTTCTCTGAATCATCGTCTCGTTGAACGCCCAACTCCTGCGTCGTTTGAAAATCGTGCGCCATAAAACAATTCCGAACTAAGGCGTGGACAATTGGGATGGCAATCGTCGGAGGCTTTGCCCTGCAATCCTTCGATTCCCTCTTCGCGTCAGCTTGCGTTATTTTTGCGTTGAAAGATCGGAATGATGGGCAGTGATGGGCTGTGATGGGAGCTGAGTTGTTGAATTCTCAGCTATCCTGTTTGCTCGCGAACAGCGACGAAATAAAGTCTTCGAGCGGGCGAGACCACGTTTGACGGCTTGTATTTCACAACGCCAGAACCAGCCCAGCCATGGACCGCTGCGCTGCTTGAAGCCGACGACGTCGAGCGTTTTGGGAGGCAGCGCTAGCCGATGCAACTGCCGGACGTCAACGTCCTAATCTACGCGCATCGACTGGACGCGCCCGAACACGATCGATATGCCTTTCACTGTTTCAAGTAACGAAGCGCGACACACCCTGATTTAAAAGGCTTTGACTCAACCAGTTTCAATTGCAATTTCTCGGGCAGGCTGACGCCCACCATCAATCGTCTGCCTTCTCCAACAATGGCTGGCATAACGACAAAACGATATTCGTCAATCAGGCCAAGCTCCATCAGTTGTGAAGGAACATCTACACCGCCGACCAAAATATTCTTGCCCTGTTCTTGCTTCAGTTTAAGTATTTCGTCGCGAAGGTTCGTACGAACAATTCTCGTATCTTCATCTTCAGCGCTGACCAACGATCGTGAAAAAACAATCTTCTTCTTGGAGACAAAGGTTTGAGCAAATTCGATATCCGCTTTTGTCTCGGACTGGCTTTTTGCGATATCAGGCCAATAAGGAACCATCAATTGATAGGTTTTACGCCCATAGACGAGCAGGTCAAAATCTCGCAAGAGGTGCGTGTAATGTTCAAGTAATTCGTCATCGTCAGGGGGTTTGAATTTGGTATGGTCGCAGCAGCCATCCAGGGTAAGGTTGATTGCGTAGATTACATTTCTCATTGAATTGTCCTGACCTTTCTCTCGCGCCCGCGCTCATGAGAGTTTGACTTACGATGCTCAAAAAGTATGGCGACCAGCGGTTCATAGGAGCCTCACTTGGATCAGCGACAGGGGGCGTACCGCAGAACGACCGCGCCTTTGCCTCGCTGAGCATCGCGACTCAAAGCGTCGAATACACCACCCGCGCAAAAACATCGCCGCTGAAAAACCCCTTGCCCCAAGCGGCGTCCAGGTCCGCAAACGGTTTGCTCGCCGCTATTTCGCCGGCCGATTTGCCGGCGATCTTTAGTTTTTGCACACGATCGCGCGCCACAACCAGCATGTCCCGAAACTCGGTCAGATCGGCTTTGTTGCCCAGCGGGCCATGCCCCGGAACGATCTTAGTGTTGTTGTCGACCAAGGTGAGAATTTTATCGGCGGCGAGAATCATTCCGTTGATTTTTCCGCCGGTGCTGGCGTCGATGACCGGGTAGAAGCCGTTAAAAAAAGTATCGCCATGTGAATCACGTTAGCCCTCTGGAAGTGAATGCAGATGTCCGTGTCGGTGTGCGCGGGCTGGAAATATTGCAGCATTACAATTTCACCGTTGGCGTGCAATTCTTTGCTGCTGCTAAAGGTCTGCTGCGGCAAAGCATCCACAGGGGATGCCAGAAAGTGCAAGCCCATAAGCGCGCTGTCGTGTGGCTCTGCCATGCGCGTCTTGGTGTTGTCGTGGGCCAGCACTGTGGCGCCCGCGGCGTGCAGATTGGCGTTATTGTCGGTGTGGTCGACATGCCAGTACGTGTCGATCACCGTTTTCAGCGGCGCATTGCCGAGCCCATCGAGATTTTCTTTCAACTTCGGCCAGGCCGGCAGAAGAAACGTGTCAACTACGATTTTGCCGTCGGGCCCGTTCAACACCACAACATTTCCCCCCAGGGCCGGAAAGTAAGGTGAGATTTTCCGCGAGCGGTTGCGAGTGGATAGGTACGGTGCCCATCTGCGCGCGCATGGCCCCCAGAGAGTCGGTTGGAGGCGTCGCCTGCTGACAAAGAGCAGGAACGCCGGCGTTTAGAAGACTTGCCCGAAACACTTGGGCCAGAGGGGCGCTTCCCGCGAACCCGGCGCAATTTCGCAACATTCCGCGCCGTGTGTTTTGCTTCTGCAAAAAGCCCGGGATCATTTTCGTTCCGCCTTTCGAATGTGGATTCGGTTGAGTTGTCTTTCGTTATTCTGCCGCGTACTCTAACTGAGTTTTGTTTGTTCCGCTAACGGGAAAGTGGCGCACTATGTCGGAAAAGGGTCAATTTCGTAAATCCATGTTCTCGGTGCAGAAT